>OHBJ01001515.1_pt1 | contig 15915 bp, 18 predicted proteins | sample 1577241 | NCBI WGS metagenome assembly OHBJ01 (sample SAMEA3541594, study PRJEB24748) | human gut metagenome | biome: human gut; feature: human-associated habitat; material: faeces | place: China | collected 2012
AATATGTCTGAGATATTTTAAATTATCTCAGACATATTTTTTGCTATATATACACGCGCTGATTTTCAAGTGCTTGGCCGCTGACCGTTTTTGTCTGCAAACTTCTCCTGCAGGTCGACGCAGAGTTCGCGGAAAGTCATAATTTTTTCCGTAGATAAGAATCCCTTTAAACAGAAAAGGAATATTCTCTTTTAAGTATGTAAATATTCCGGTTGAAATAAGGAAGAAATAATGCTTTTCAAAGAATATCTAATTTTTTCAGCCGCATTATAATAGAAGTTTTACTTCTTCCCATTTTTTTGGCTATATAATCAATGCTTCTGCCTTCTTTATATAAAGCCATAATTAAGATTTCCGATTTTTTCGTCCATTTTTTATTCGCGTTCGGGTGAAGTTCATTTTTTCTTCCTTTTTCCTGATTCTTTTTCAATATTTCGTCAACGAAAACAGAAGGATGATTATTGTTGTATAGTACGAATGTTTTTATTTTTGCGCGGGTAATGGCAACATAAAACAATCTGCGTTCTTCTCCATAAGGAAACGGATCGTTTTCGGTCAACAAATAATCAAGAAGCGGCTCATCGGCCATTTGCGAGGGGAAACCGTAAACATCGTTGTTGCATTGCAACAAAATAACATAGTCTGCTTCAAGTCCTTTCGATTTGTGCACTGTAAGAAATTCCATTTCCCTGTTATCTATATAATAAATAAGTTTATTCCTACGCATAGTAGATACGAATACATCAGACAGGCTTCTATCATCAAACGAATATCGTCCTAAAAGGTAGATAGATTTATCAGTTGGTATCTGAGCTATTATATTTCTTAAAGTACTAATATAATTATATTTGTCATAAGCATAGAATTCCAGTGAAGTTTGTGTCTGTAAATTAAAAGGACGTATATTTTTCTTTATTTGTAATCTGTTGCGTTGTATAAATTGGGATGATGTAGTAATTAATGGTTCTCCAAAACGATATGTGGTTTCTATTTTATTTATTTCGGTAGGTCCGAAATAATCAGAAAAACGGCTAAAAAGAGCCATATCGCTTCCCGAAAACCTGTATATTGATTGCCAATCATCGCCAACACAGAACAGCTTTGCAGGCGGATTGCTTTCACGTAAAGCCTTAAGAAAATTATAACGGTCAATGGATAAATCTTGAAATTCATCCACAATAATATAATCGTATTTTACAGGATGATTGACACAACAGATTTTTGTAGCTTGCAAAATAAGATCTGTAAAATCTAATTGATTATTTGCTTTCAAAACAGCAGTGTAACGTTCATATATAGGTTTTATAATGAATCTGATTATAAATTCACCTCGTTCGTCTTCCAAAGCAATTACCTGCGACAAAACTTCATCAATGGATTTGCAATTTGATTTTAGCAACGTAATGAAAGTAATAATAAATCGTATAAATGATTTCTCACGCCTACTGCCGGCAGGAATCAATAAATCATGCAGTTCCTTGTATGTTCTTTCTTTAATGGCAACGCCTTCTTTTTCCAATAAGGCTTTCAGTTTTTCCTTAATATCGCAATAATGAAAATCTCCGCTTGAAGTCGTCAGTAATTTTGTCCCGTATTTGCTATGGATAAACCTTTTCCATACTATGCTATTGTTATATTTCTGATTTGCCTCCTCATAAGGGATATTTCTATCCTTTGCAAACCATAATGGAACACGACTATGCTCATCGACGCCGTAATGTTCCAGATAAATGCGATTTTCCTTTCCGTCTTTCTCGTAATAAATTGAAAAATCCGGCTTATATTGTGAATGATTCTCGTCGGCAACATTATATTCGTAAGGTTCTTCATATTTAAACTTAACACCAAGAGAAAACAGAGCGGAACAAATTTTACTTTCCTGCACACTTTTCACTTTTATCTCATTTCCGTTCATATCAGGATAAGGAACTATTATTTCATTTTGCTGGTATTCCGATTGTTCCTCATTATTGTTATCGATTTTGTCAGCAAAATCGATATGATATTCAAGATTTTTCTTGACAAAGGACTGCTGTTCCAACAATTTGCGATATATATTCTTCAACAGAACATCCATATTATCACATATTGAAGGTTTCACACCGGTGTAATTCCTTATAATATCTATTGCCAATTTGTGAAACGTGCAACCGTGTATTCCTGGTATTACCATACGTTCTGTCAATTCGGCCGCAGCTTTATTGGTGTAACTTATAAGTAGTATTTTTTGAGGGGCTATATGCTTTATTTCGACCAAATACTTCACTTTTCCTACAATAGATGACGTTTTTCCGCTTCCGGCACTGCTTACAACCAAACTGTTATATTCTTCCGAAATTACAGCCTGCCTTTGTTGCTTATCAAGCGGATATTCCATGCAATGGTCAAAGAAATTCTTATGTGTCTCCAGTAAATATCTCTTTACATTCTTGTTATGAGATGACACAAGTGGCTTTATCCGTTCATAGTCAAAAATTATATTAGATACTATTGCGGGAGTTTTTATAATAAAGAACCTTAGTTTCTTTCTAAGTGAACATGATTTATAATATATTTCGTCATAATGGTGTATAAAATCATCTGCTTGTAAAGATGATATTATAGTATTTTTAAAATGATGTTCCAAATCGTCTTCTATATCGATAATAGCACTATCATTATTCGAATCAATAGAGCCGTTTGATTCTGCATTGTTGATTCCGTCATACGTTTTGTAACATTCTATTTCATTAAGCAACTTGTTTTTCTTTTTTATAAGTTGTAAACGGACTATTATAGCCACAATAACCATAATAATAACGCACACTTCTATAATTGAAATAAATGTCATACGAATTTATACAAACACAATAGCAAAATTTAACCGTAGAATCTACAAATATAGCGAAAAAACATTCTTTATATTTTGCAATACAAGCATTTAAAAACATATTTAGCATAAAATGAGAGGGGAAAGGTTTTATAAAAAATCTGCTTCCCTCGAAAAAAATATTTTTTTGTGCATGGTAAAAAACTTCCCGCAGCAAATTGAAAATACAAGGGAGATAATCGAAAATATGTCTGAGATAATTTAAAATATCTCAGACATATTTTTTGCTACATATACACGTGCTGATTTTCAAATACTTGGCGGATGACCGTATTTGTCTGCAAAACCCCACGGAAAAGATGAAAATTGTTCCTGCGTATCACTTCAAAAGGCGGGAAGGGGCATAAAAAATCCTCAAAGCGCAGACGGCTTCAAGGATATTCTATTTTATAGATGTATTATACGTCGGCTCCGTTTTTCAGCGCGGCTGCGAGCCAGGGAACAAAGACGATCGCGCCGATTAAAATAGGACATATCTTGGAAATGACCCAGACGATGAGGAAAACAAAAGCTACTGCGCATAAAACCGTAAGGATGATTTTGAGAATATCTTTTTTTGTGAGCATAATATTGAGTTTAAGGTGTTTTACAGGTCATTGAAATGTTTTTAAGTCCGTTCAGTGCTATCAATTGCCGGCTACGCTTGCGATAATTTCCTTTCACACTTTGCGGCAACCGTATATGGCGGCCACGGTCCAGGCGGCGAGCACGATAATGCCCAATGTCGACATTGATTCGGCGCACAGAAGCATGAAAGCGGCCAGTTGGGCGTTGACAAAACGCAAGGTGCGGCGCGGCGAAACGGGTTCCTCGAGCAACTTCGAGTAAAGGGACGATAGTTTTACTACTGGATAGGATTTTTCGATAGAGCCTGCCACGAAACTAAGCACTGCGGATAAGGAAATGCGCGGACGTTGGCGTGTTCCGGTAAGGGTTCCGGTGCTGAAAGTGAGTTCTTTTTTCATCTTGCTTCGTTTTTAGTGTTATGTTTACGAAGCAAAGGAACTTTTTGTCTGTGACAATCTGCGTCACAGTCTGAATTTTTCTGTTAAAAGTGCGGCTTCATGACGAATAAATTCCTCAAAATCGGGCGAATCGACCACTTCGACGTCCGAATATAGTCCGAGAACGAAACGACCTATGCCGCGAAAACTGCATACCTCGGTGTCGAGAATGAAAAAGCCGGCGTCGGTGGCCCGTATATAGGAAGCGGCTGTCGGCCTCTCCTCGCAAAGTATTCTTGCAGCGCGGGCCGTGAGGCGTAGAACCACGCGGGTAAACCGTTTGTCGGTGAAGCCGAACAAATCGATGCGGTAAATCTCGTGCCTGTCGGCATGGCTCCACGTAAGGTCGAGTATGATTACTTCTTCAGCGCGAGAAACTTTGAAAGTCTTGTTTGTGTCGGCCGAGATTTCATAGCAGCGCACGTCGTCGTTCGAATTGAGAAATGCGAACGGCTCGACGGCGCGGTCGGAAACGCTGTTGCCATGCAGGGAATGGTAGTTTTTCAGCACCACCACGCGGCGCTGCTTTATGGCCTCGTAGAGCCGCGAGAAATTAAGGGCGGCTTGCCTGTCGACATCGGGACTCTCGAGTACGCGATAGTTGTAGATGCGCGCCAGCTTGCGGCGCAGGGCTGCGAGCCGAATGCTGTTTCCTCCCGCCGAGGCGAGCATACCCGCCAGAAGCAAGGCTTCGTCCTCGGAAAACGATACGTTGTCGGACACTTCCCTGAAAAACTGCGATTCCCTGCCGAGGCGGAAGATTTCGCCCGACTGCTCCACGCTGAAAAGCGACGAATCTTTCATCAGGCGGATATAGCGGTAGACCGTGCGCCGGCTTATGCCGAGGCGCTCGGATATGGCATCGACGGAAAGCGACGTGTTTCCGGCAAGCAGGGACATGAGTTTTAGCTGACGCCTGAATTTTTCCAGTTCCATTGAGCTAAGATACGCTTTTAAGGCGGTCCAGGCGGCAGAAAGCCTGTTTTTTTGCTAAATTAGCACACGATTTGAAACAAGAAGCCTGTTTTTTAACCGTAAAAACGACATTTCAAAATATTACACGCATATAATTCTATAAAACTAAATGAAACAGACATTATTTAACCGGTTGCTGCTGACTGCAACAATGTTTCTCGCTCTATGCGGAGTGAAGGCACAGACAAATATCCCGTCGGAAAAGATTTTCTGCCGCGATCCGTTCATTACCGTCGACCACAAGGCGAAATGTTACTACCTGATTGTGTCGCGCAGCAACGACAAAGGCGACAAGCTTTTTGCCTACAAAAGTACCGACCTGAAATACTGGGACGAAGTGGGATTTGTGTTCAACATGCCCGCGGGATATCCCGGAACTCACGACTGGTGGGCGCCCGACACGTATTTTTATAAAGGCAATTACTACAGTTTCGTCACTCTCAGCAACCCCGACAAGAACATATTGCGCGGAACTACCGTGCTGCGCTCGAAAAACGGCCCCGCCGGCCCGTATGAAACTTTCATACCCGACAGCAGACTGTTCGTGACCCCGCAGGGAATGCAATGTCTCGACGGTTCGCTTTACATAGACGAGAAAAAGAATCCCTGGGTGGTTTTCAGTGTGGAATGGAACGGACCAAACGTAAAAAACAAGGTAGGCGAAATATGGTGCCAGCGACTTAACAAAAAACTCGACGGAACCGTGGGCGAGCCTCACCGACTTTTTGCTGCCGACGAAGCACCGTGGCCAATGCGCATAGGCGAGGGAGCAATAATTACCGACGCGCCGTTCCTATGGAAAGACAAGAAAAGCGGCAACCTGCTAATGTTGTGGTCGAGTTTTGCTCCTAAATATGCCATAGGTCAGGCAATATCGCGCAGCGGAAGCATTCTCGGGCCCTGGGAGCACGAACAGCAAACCATTTTCAAAAGCAATGGAGGTCACCAGATGATATTCGAAGACCTTGAAGGCAATTTGAAAATATCTTTCCACTCTCCTAACGAAGGAGGAAGCCACCTTGTAATAAAGGATATCAAAATAGAAAACGGAAAGTTCCTGCCGATAGAATAAACTGCGGCCTTGCCGCACGCAAGACCTCGACTTTATTTCATAACCGCCGTGCAATTATCGTTGCCGGCGGTTTTTTTATTTATTGATAGGCGGTTTCTTGCCGATTGGCAGGAGTTTTTTGCCGATTGATAGAATGTAAAATCTTTTTACGCAGGAGTTTTGTTTTTTCTTACCGGCATTTTGTCTTTCTCCGCCGTAGCTTTATTTTCTTATTGCGGCGCGCACGATAAACCATATGTGCATTGCTGCGGCTATCACTATTCCGTAGTGGCGCGCCATTACGTTGAAGCGTTCCATGAGCGAGCGGCGGTGGTTTTGGGTCGTCATGCCTTCGTTCAGATAGTCGGCCACGATGATTCCGGCGTTTTTTATTCCGAGTTTGCGGCGTGCGGCCTTGCGCATGACGCGTATGCACCAATCGTAGTCGGCCGAAAAACGGTATCTGAGGTTATAAGGCGTGTGGCTGGCAATGTCGCGGCGTGCGAAAAAGGCCTGGTGACACACTAACATGCCGTGTACGAAGCTGTGCCACGAGAGGCGCGCCGGCGGGGCGAGCCTGCGGTGGCGCATGAAGTGCCCCGCGTTGTCCACGATGTCGGTGTTGCCGTATATCACGGCGGGCTTTTCTCCGGCACAGGCGGCTATGTGCGAGAGAACGTCGGGCGAGTGGAACACGTCGCCGGCGTTCAGAAATACGATGTAGTCGCCGGTGGCCATGCCAAGAGCTTTGTTCATGGCGTCGTATATTCCTTTGTCGGGCTCGCTCACGGCGTTCACTTCATGCCTTACGTCGGCCCTGCTGTTGTGCTCCTGGTACCGTTGAAAGGCGGCCATAGTGCCGTCGTGCGAGTTGCCGTCCACGATGATGTGCTCCACGCAGGGATAGTCCTGTTCGGCCACGCTTGCAAGCGTGCGGTCTATCACGTTTACCGCGTTGTAGGTTACGGTGGCTACGGTTATTTTTATGGGATTGTGTGTCATTCCTTGCCGCTGAGGGCCTTGTATAGTTTTACATAGCGGCCGGCCACGCTTTGTTCTGAAAAGGCCGACATTACTTTGCTGCGCGCTTTCTGTCCTAAGGCTTGGGTGTCGGTTTGTGCGAGCGCCCATTCTATTCCGGCGGCGAAATCGGCCGCGTTCCTGTATTCGGCCACGTATCCGTCGGAGAGGTGGTCTATCATCTGCGGCAGGCCGCCTACGTTGAACCCTACGCAGGGCACTCCGCAAGCCATAGATTCCATTATAGTGTTGGGCAGATTGTCCTGAAGCGTGGGAATAAGGAACAGGTCGCAGGCGTTGTAGATTTCTATCATCTTGCGCTCGCTTGCAATGTAGCCTAACGGATAAACCTCGACGGGCAGCATTCCTGCAAGTGCTTCGGCTTCTTTTCCCACCGCCACGAGGGCCGTGTTGCCGCACAGGTCGGGATTGTTTTTCGAGAAAATGCGTATGGCCTCGCACAAGTAGTCGATTCCCTTTATTTTATTCGTTACGCGGAAGGCTGCAAAAAGCAGCAGTTTCTTGCCTGCGGGCAGCGAGAGCGCCTTGCGCGCGTCTTCCTTGCTGCCGGGACAGTAAAGTCTGGTGTTTATAGGGTTGGGAATGCTGAGCACGTTTTTTCCGTTGAGCAGACGGCTGTTGCGGGCGCATTCGGTGAGCCAGTCGCTGCAGCCTACGAAAGCTATTTTGGTATTGTCGAACAACCGCAGCTTCTTCATGAACACGCGGTGCGAGAGGTCGCCCTCCGAGCCTCCGCCGTATAATACGGGACAGTTGCCGCATGATTCCTTGTAGCGTTCGCACGTTCCGTTGTAATGGCATATTCCGGTGAAAGGCCACATGTCGTGCATGGTCCATACCACAGGTTTGCCCGAGCGCAGTATTTTTGAGATGCCGGAGAGCGAGATGAATCCCTGGTTTATCCAATGGAGGTGCACTACGTCGGCTTCGCGGAATTCTTTCAATGCGGTGATGTCGCTGCCGCAGTTGGCGGCGTCGACTTCGAAGAGACGGTGGCGGCGGAACTTGTTGGCGGCGAAAACGGTGAGCCGTTCCCAAAGGAAGTTGAGTTTGTGGCGCAGACGGTTGTGCGGTTCGCTCACCGTGATAAGGCCTGTTTCCTTGCGGCTTACGAGCATTCTGGCTTTTACGCCGTTGTTTCCCAATGCCTCGCACAGGCGTGCTGCGGCTATTGCCGCTCCGCCGGTACGTTCTGAAGTGTTTACGAGTAATACTCTCATGTCTTGTGGATTGTGCGGTGCATGCAGCGGCTGCACTGTGGCGCCGCGTGCGTAGGATTGCCCGCACACACTGCAAAGATATAATTTTTTTCAATGCTGTGCCGAATGGAAAGAACGGTGTTGCCTGCGGCATAAAACTTTCCCGCCGCAAGAAAGATACGCTGCCGGTTATGAAATCCGCGGCGCCTTTCCGGAGAAGTTTGCAGACAAAAACGGTCAGCTGGCAAGCACTTGAAAATCAGCGGGTGTATATATAGCAAAAAATATGTCTGAGATATTTTAAATTATCTCAGACATATTTTCGATTATCTCCCTTGTATTTTCAATTTGCTGCGGGAAGTTTTTTACCATGTAAAAAAAATATTTTTTTTCGTGAGAAAGTCTGGTCGGCATTTCAGGCGGCACTCTTTAAATTATGCATACAAGCGAAGTTCCTTTCGGCCGAGCTGCCGTCAGCACCGCTGCCGTGCCGGCCGCAAGCCTCTGTGCCATAATGGCAAGGCACCGGCGCAGGCTTCAGTCTGCTTCCAGCTCGGCTCGGTCGATACCCCGCTTGAAAGCGTCCCACAAATTGTTCTGTATCACTTGCACGATGTCGAATACAACCAATCCGCCGGTGCGTTTCAGGGACAGATAGGCCGCTTCTTCCATAATTTCGGGGCGAATGGCATATATGCTGCCGAGCATAAGGTTGTCGCCTTTTATCAGCTGCTTGCCGCGGTTGTAGGCAAACTCCATAGACTCGGCATCGTCTGCGCCATATACTCTTTCCAGGTACGCTCCGTCCATAAACCGGTCGAGTGCGTCGGCAAAACCGGTGTTCTTGTACCCCGGCGAAGCCCACGGATATTCGGTAGAAGGGTCGTATTTCGTACTGGCCCAGTTCTGCCCGTTGCGATACAGGCTTCCGTACCACGATGCCGCCCAATATTCGAGGCGTATGCCGGGCTTTACCGATTTTATGGCTTTTCCGGCCTTGCGGATAAAACTGCTTATCACTCCCGAGCGGTATTCATACCAAAGCGGAGCCAGAGGTCCGTCGCTGACATAGTATTTGCCAGCGCCGTCGGGCTGCCACGTGAAAATATCTTCAGGAAAATTCTCTACCTTCCGGCCTATATAGCGTTCGAAGTCTCTGCGCGAAGCCTCCGAGAAGTCCGATTCCACGCCCGAGTAGCGGCAATAGTCGAGTACGAATGCCTCGAAATCGTATTTTTCGGCAATCTCTTTTATGAAGCTCAGACAGTATTCCTGTACCTCCGGCAGCGCGGGATTCAGAAACGTCGCTACTTCGGAACTGTCGTCGCGTATGTCGACCAGCCCCGAGGGAGTGTATTTCACAGCTGTCTTGCCGTCCCAACGGCTGTCGTTGTAAACCGTGCCGGTGCGGTTGAACGGTCGGCCGGCAGGAAAAACCACTACCGACACACAGACTTCCATGCCGCGTTTATGGGCCTCGTCGATAAAGAACTGCAGATAGTCCCAATCAAATCCCGGCCGCGACGCCGGCAGGAGGTCGCTTTTGTAATTCACACGCCCGTCAAGCGAACGCACGTCCACAACCACGGTGTTGAATCCCGTTGCGCGGATTTTGTCAAGGTAATAACATATCGAGTCTTTGTGTGAAAAGCGCTCGAAATTGGCCTGCGAGTCTATCCATATATACTTTGGCTTTTCCGATTTGCCGAAAACGCCCTGCCATGCACACAAAACCGCTGCGCACAAAAGAGTGGAAAATATCTTTCTCATATTCTTATGAATTGGATTCCCGGCGGCAAGCAACCGAACCGGCGATGATAGGCAAAGATAACGATTCATTTTAATGTCATGCAGTAGAAATTCCGTTTTCTGCCGGATTCATGAGTATTGTCTGGCCGTTTTCCACTGTATTCCCGCCTGCACGCAGACGCCCTTCCCGCATTAGCAGTGCGGCGGAGCATTCCGAAAAAAGTTGCCTGTACGAAAAAAATATTTTTTTTGCGCGGTAAAAAACTTCCCGTAGGAAATTGAAAATACAAGGGAGATAATTCAAAATATGTCTGAGATATTTTAAAATATCTCAGACATATTTTTCGCTACATATACACCTGCTGATTTTCAAGTGCTTGGCTGCTGACCGTTTTTGTCTGCAAACTTCTCCGGAAAGCCGGTGACAGTTTAGCGGCAGACGGAATCTTTTTCCTGAGTATGCGAAGTGTGTGGAAGTATGTGAGAGGGATGCTCTGTTGCTTCGGACGGCTGCAGTTCAGCGGCGGTTTTTCAGTGCCGCGAGCATGGCGGCTACGGTGAGGCCGCTTTGCGGGTGTATTAATTCGGGGGCGATGTCGCAAAGCGGGCGGAGCACGAAATCGCGCTCGGGAATGAGCGGGTGGGGAATGGCGAGGAGCGGTGTTTCCACGATAAGGTTGTCGTAGAAAAGTATGTCGATGTCGATAGTGCGGTCGTGGTATGTTCCGCCGGCCGACTTGCGCGTGCGGCCGAGTGCGCGCTCCACCCGTTGCGTGGAGGCAAGGAATTCTTCGGGCGTGAGAGGCGTAAGCACGTGCGCCGCAGCGTTTATGAAAGTGTGTTCCGAGATAAAACACTGCGGGGCGGTTTCGTAAAAAGGGGAAAGCGCCGCGGGCTTTGAACCCTCGGAAGCGAGGATGTCCAAAGCCCGCAGTATGTTGTCCTTGCGCTCACCTAAATTTGAGCCGAGCCCGATAAAAACCGAGTGCATTAGTCGATTATAAGCATTGCGTCGCCGTAAGGACCGAACTTGTAGTCTTCCTTGAGCGCCACTTTGTAGGCCGCCATTGTGTATTCATATCCGCCGAAAGCGGCTGTGAGCATTAACAGCGTGCTCAACGGCAGCTGGAAGTTGGAAATCATTGCGTCGGCAAGGTGGAAATCGTATGGCGGGAAGATGAACTTGTTCGTCCAGCCGTCGTATTCTTTAAGATGATTGTCGGCGCCTACCGCGGTTTCCATTGCGCGCTGTACGGTTGTGCCTACGGCCACTACCTTGTGCCCGTTGTCGTGTGCGCGGTTTACGATGTCGCAGCATTCCTTGTTGACGAACATCTGTTCGGAGTCCATTTTGTGTTTCGTGAGGTCTTCAACGTCGGTTGAGCGGAATGTGCCGAGGCTGCAGTGCATGGTGAGGAATGCGAAATCGATACCTTTTATCTCCATGCGCTTCATAAGCTCGCGAGAAAAGTGCAGGCCCGACGCGGGAGCGGTTACCGCACCTTCGTTTTTGGCGAAGATACACTGGAAACGCTCGAGGTCTTCTTTCTCGACGGGGCGTTTGATGATTTTGGGCACGGGAGCCTCGCCCTGGGCGTAGAGCTGGCGTTTGAACTCGTCATGCGGACCGTCGTAGAGAAAGCGCAGCGTGCGGCCGCGGCTCGTGGTGTTGTCGATTACTTCGGCCATTATTCCGCCGTCTTCGCCGAAGAACAGTTTGTTGCCGATACGTATTTTTCTCGCTGGGTCGACAAGTACGTCCCACAGGCGCAGGTCGGGGTTGAGTTCGCGCAGCAGGAACACTTCTATGCGTGCGCCGGTCTTTTCCTTAAGACCGTAAAGGCGCGCGGGAAAAACTTTCGTGTCGTTGAACACGAACACGTCTTTCTCGTCGAAGAAATCGAGGATATCCTTGAACATCTTATGTTCTATCTGGCCTGTTTTGCGGTGGAGCACCATCATGCGCGATTCGTCGCGGTGCATGGGCGGATAGAGGGCTATCTTTTCCTCGGGTAACTTGAACTTGAATTGTGATAGTTTCATAATGATGTCGTTATGTCGTTTTCGTTTTGTTTATAATTGTGTGTCGGGCATTTCTATTTCTATGCCTTCGAGCCATTTCGGAAATGCTTCGGGCTGCATGCACTCTTCGGCGCGGAAGTTTCCTACGCGTGTGCGGCGCAGTGCCGTAAGATATGCCCCGCTGCCGAGCGCCTCACCGATGTCGCGGGCAAGAGCGCGTATGTAAGTGCCCTTGCCGCACGAAACTCTTATCGTGATTTCGGGCATCCGGCAGTCGAGCAGTTCTATCTCGTCAATGCGGAGCGTTTTGGGCTTTAGCTCCACTTCTTTTCCGCGGCGGGCGAGCCGGTATGAGCGTTTCCCGTCTATCTTGCAGGCTGAGTATGCGGGAGGCACCTGTTGTATTTCTCCCAAAAAGCGTTGTAGGGTCTGTTCTATGAGTTCCTGCGTGATGTGCGCGGTGGGAAAGGTCGCGTTTTCGGGATGTTCCATGTCGTAGCTCGCGGTTGTGGCTCCGAGTTTCAGCGTGGCGACGTATTCCTTGCCCATTTGCTGTAATTCTTCGATACGCTTGGTGGCGTGTCCCGTACATAAGAGCAATACTCCCGTAGCCAGCGGGTCGAGCGTGCCGGCATGGCCCACTTTTATCTTGCGGCCGCCCATTCTTGCGGTGAGAGCGTTGCGCACTCCGTAGACCACGTTGAACGAAGAGGCGCGGTAGGGCTTGTCGAAAGCAAGTATCTCTCCTTCTAAGAAGTTCATTCCTTTTGTTTATTCCATTTGCAGGTCAACTCCGAACAACTCGAGAGCTATTATCACCGCACCTACTAATATTCTGTACCAGCCGAAAGCCGCAAAGCCGTATTTGCTAACGTAGTTTATAAAGAATTTTATTGCCGCAATGGCTACGATGAACGCTACGACGCTTCCGAGAATGAGTATGGAGAGATTGTTGCCTTGCAAAAGCATGTTGCCTTCTCCGTGGAACACGAGTTTGTATGTTTCAAGGCATGTGGCTCCCAGCATAGTGGGAACGGCGAGGAAGAACGAGAACTCCGCTGCTGCGCGGCGCGTGAGTTTCTGTGACATTCCGCCTACGATCGTCGCCATAGAGCGCGAAACTCCGGGAATCATCGATATGCACTGTACGATACCTATGATGAACGCTTTCTTATAGGTGGGTTCTTCGAGCGTTCCCTTGTTGAAGATTCTGTCGCAGAACAGCATGAACACACCGCCTATTATAAGCATTGCCGCAACGAGTATCACGTTGCCGAGGTTAGATTCTATCATGTCGTTGAACGCCAAACCGAGCACTACGGCGGGAAGAACGCCGACAATGAGCCTGAGATAAAACCTCCACACGGCTTGCCACCACGTGTAGCCTTTGGTGCGCATGGTTTGCGGGTAGAAAAACTTGCGCCAATAGAGAACTACTACAGAAAGAATGGCGCCGAATTGTATTATTACCGTGAATGCTTTTACGAAAGGCGTGCTTTCAATGCCGAGCAGGCTTTGTGTTATGATCATGTGCCCTGTCGACGAAACGGGAAGGAACTCCGTGAGCCCTTCTACTATTGCAAGTATTACGGTCTGCAGCCAATCCATACCTTATTCTCGTTTTTATTTGGAAACCTGGCTTTCGTTGTTGCTGGAGTCGCTTTCTTTTTTGCCGGCAGGGTAGAGGGTGGCGACGATCATCAATATGAAACCGATGAGGCAGGTTACAGGTGCTATCTTAATGCGGCGCGTTGAGAATATGTCGGGATTGAAAGCTTCTTCGGTAGAGCCTGTGCCGGCCATGAGTATGAATCCGAGAATTACGATTGCCATTCCGATGGCCAACAGAATGAAATTTTTGCGTGTGAATGCAAGATTACGTTTGTTCATATCGATGATTTTATGTGTGTCTTTTGTTTTGCTGTTTGTTGCGGTTTATGCGCGATAGATGTTCTCGGCGCGCATTCGCAGGTACTTGTTTACGGAGAAGTAGGCGCAGATTAATATGAGTATAATGCCGCAGCCCAATACGGTTCCCATTGTTATTGCCACTATGTCCCATGTAACCACTTTTGTCATGGAGGGGTCGAAATGCAGAAGGGAGTCTATTCCGAAAGCCAGCAGTGCGCAGGCTATTACTGCGGATATAAATCCCACCCAGAAAGCATTTGCCATAAAGGGCCGGCGTATGAACGACGGGCGTGCTCCCACAAGCTGCATGGTGCGTATCGATAAACGCCGTGAGTAAATGCTCAGGCGCATGGTGTTGTTTATAAGAACGAACGATACGAACGTGAGCAGCACGGCGAGTACGAGAAAGATGATGCTTACTTTGCGTATGTTGCGGTTTATGCTTTCCATAAGCTCTTCGGGGTAGTCGACGTCGACTACGTATTTTTCGGTTTTCAGACCGGGCACTATCATTGCGAGGCTGTCTGCCGATGCATAGTCGGCTTTAAGGCGTATTTCGAACGAGGCGGGCATAGGATTCGAGCCGAGGAACTCGGCAGGATCGCATCCCATAGCTTTGGTTTGCTCTGCCGCGGCGCGTTCTTTCGATATGTAGCTTACTTCCATTGCGCACGGCAGTTTGCGGAGCTTTGTCTGCAGTTTGTAGGCGTCGGCGTTGGGGATGTCGTCGTCGAGCATTACAGAAACGGTGAAGTTTTCGCGCAGCGTGTCGCTCAGGTGCGTTGCCGTCGTTACGAAGAACACTACCGTACCGAGCAGCACCAGTACGAGCGTGGTGCTTATGCACGAAGTTATTACGTTAAGGCGCAGCCCGTTGCGCGACTTATGCTTTTTGCTCATTATTTATAATGTATGGTCTTGCGGATTATAGTTTTTTCATCACATAGATAAGCGAACTGCTTTTTTCTTTGTCGCATTGTGCCTTGAACCACGAATATATGCCGAACGCCATGCCACGTATGAAATAAGGTGAGTGTCCGCGGTATTTTTCAGACAGCATTGAAACGTAATATGCGTCGAACGGCATGGGATGTATGTCCATTATCCGGAATCCGTATTGTTCGGCTATAAGTTTCATGGTGTGCGGACTGAAGTGCCACAGATGTCGCGGCACGTCATAGGCCGCCCACGATTCCTTATAGTATTGTGCGTCGGTCGAGGCGCAGTTTGGCACGGCTATTATCAGGCGGCCGTCGCTTTTCAGCAGTCGTCGCAGCGTCTGCCACTCGTCTGCAAGGTTGTAGACGTGCTCCATTACGTGCCACATCGTTATTGCGTCGAAGCTTTCGCTTTCGAATGTTGCGAGTGCGCTTACAGGTCTTTCCGTTATGCCGGCTTTTTCGGCCGCTACCTTGCGTGCCGCTTCGTTTATCTCGACGGCCTCGACCGAGAATCCGCACCGTTGCATTTCGCGTGCAAAATATCCTGTACCTGCTCCTATGTCGAGCAGCCGTCCCTCTTTGCTTCCGAGAGCTTTCATCACAAGGTGGGCCTTGCGCCGCAGCATTATGGTGCGAACGGCATGGTACGTACGGTTGAACAGTCCTTTGTTTATGTCGGTGTGGGATATATAGTCGGGCGAGGAATAATATCGTGCCGATTCGGCTTCTATCGGAGTGTTTTGTGTGAAACGCATTCCGCAGGCGTCGCATTCGTATACGTCGAACGTTTCGCCTGTAGCATAGTAATCTGTTGTCGAAACATACTTGTGTATGCGTTCTGAACCACATGCCGGACATAGTGATATTACCTGTTTGTCCATAAAAGCGCTAATTTCGTGCAAATATAGCAAAAGGCGAGTGCAGAACAAAATGCGCTTGCTCATTTTTTATGCCGAGCCGATAAATGTGCGGTTTTGCCGTGTTTTCAAGGACTTTAATGTCTTTAACGACCTTAACGACTTTAAAATTGTTAACGACCCTAAACCCAAAGGGTTTTACAGACAAAAACAGACGTTTATAATGCTTTGATTTTCAGCGCTCCTAAAAACCGCAAAAAATATGTCTGAGATATTTTAAAATATCTCAGACATAT
>OHBJ01001516.1_pt1 | contig 15913 bp, 11 predicted proteins | sample 1577241 | NCBI WGS metagenome assembly OHBJ01 (sample SAMEA3541594, study PRJEB24748) | human gut metagenome | biome: human gut; feature: human-associated habitat; material: faeces | place: China | collected 2012
TACTCCCCAATATCATACCTACAATATGTCGTCAGGAAAAAAGATTGACTTGATTAGTATAGCGAATATAATTAATAGTTTAGTTGAAAATCCTGTTCCAGTATATGTTTGTAAAGAGGGGTATGCTAATGAATATACAGCTAATAATACTAGATTATTAACAGAATGTAGTGAATATGAGATGAAAAACATTCTTAATAATATTAATAATTTGGTAGAGTACTATCGAAATGAAGAAAATTATATAGATATATATAGCCTACTTTATCAATCATAAAGGAGATAATTGTGGATAGAAACAAGATAATTGACCTATGGAAACTGATATTTGTAATTTGCATTTTTATAGGTCATTTAAATAATGTTGCTTTAGTAGGAGAGAAAAATCCTATTATTATGAGATTAGGATTTTTAGGAGTAGAGTTCTTTTTTATAGTTAGTGGATTTTTAATGTTTAAAAAAATAGAATTTGCAAACAATAGTTCCTCTCTCAATAGGTTGACATTTGAATTTTTAAAAAGAAAGATTGAAATATTTTTCCCATGTTATTGTTCAGCTTATATTCTTGGATTTGTTGTGTATCATATTGGTAGCGAATTTGATTTTAATGCATTAATAAGACATTTTATTATGTCCATACCGTGTATAATGCAACTTAATATGGTTGGCATGGATGGATATCAGGTATTAGCACCGACTTGGTTTTTATCAGCAATGCTGATTAGTATGTTATTTTTATTCCCATTATACAAAAAAACTTTTAATAAAATTGATATGATTATAGCGGTATTTATTGTTGTATTTATTTCTTTTCCTTTGTGATATGCTTATTCTAATCAGGGAAGATAGAAAATAGATTGAAACTTTTTTTTAAATTTGATGCTTCATATTTGACGTCTCTTATATGACAAAGTAAACTCATGAGCAAAAGGAGTCCCCATGAATTTCAGAGTGGCAATTTTACAGAAGAAATCTCTTACAGGAAAATATCAGGAGAATACCGATGTTATTCTTCAAAAAATGAAAGAAGCGGCTGGGAATGCAGCAGATCTTCTGCTTCTGCCGGAAGCATATCTTACGGGATATGAATTACCCATCAGCAACGAAGAGGCGCTTTCTGACGATAATCCTTATCTTAAGCAGATCTGCAACGCAGCCAGGGAACTGCAGCTTGGTGTAGTTGTGACTGCTTTTACCAAAGGAGTGGAAAGACCGCAGAATTCCGCTTATGTTATTGGTAAGAACGGGGAGCTTCTTATGAAATATTCCAAGGTTCATACCTGTGACTTTGCAGATGAAGCATGTCTGGAAAGCGGAAGTACCTTTCGGGTATGTGACTTTGCCGGGATTAAAATTGGCATTATGATCTGTTATGACCGCGAATATCCGGAAAGTGCCCGGATTTTAATGCTGCAGGGCGCAGAAATTATTCTGGTTCCGAATGACTGTGGTTCCATGAAGCCCAGGCTGTGTGCTTTATCGACTAGGGCCTATGAGAATATGGTCGGAGTTGCAATGGCAAATCCCAACGGAGAGAATGCAGGAAGCTCCTGCGCGTTCAGTCCGATCTGCTGGGATAACAATGGAATCTGTGTAGATAATACACTTCTTATGGCAGATGATATGAGCGAAGGATTATTCTATGCCGACTTTGATCTGAGCGCGATCCGTAAGTATCGTGAAAGTGAAATGCTCGGGAACACCTACCGGAAAGTAAAGGCCTATGAGCCTTTGCTTTTCGGTAAGATTACCTATCCCTTTTTACGTGAAAACCAGAGTCCCATCGATTAACCGAACGGAATGACTTTCTAATATCCCTTTACTCCAAGAATGGATGCGGTCTCTTCCATAATATCCTGCGCCACACCATCATCAAAAATATCGCGCAGGCCGGCATATTCTACCGCAGAGCAGTAAGGAATATAGCCCGGTATGGTGGTAAGGGTCATGTAGGTTTCGATTGCCTCGTGGCGGTCTTCTTCTGCCATGGTTAAGATATCAAGGCTGGAAAAAGCGGAGGTCAGGTAAGAGAAATAATAGCACGGGGAGGTGAAAATATGGGGAACCTCCGACCAGGTGTACAGTTCTTTAATTTGGGAATCATACTGCATGCCATACCTGCGCGAAAGCTGCAGATACAGTTTATTCAGCTCCTCAAGCGTCATGTCCGGATTCTCATAAGCAGCAATCTCGAACTCTGAAATCAGTGCTGTGGAAATCGCATTATCCGCCATGCTGTACACATCATAAAATGCATAAATATCTCCGATATCCTCTCCCAACAGCTCATCGTAATAGTCATAAAACAGCATTTGCATGCCCTGGGAATGAATCTCACTGACATCAATGTTGTTACAGGATTCAAAAAAGGTATCGGCACTGCGATAGACATTGTTGTAATGTCCGAATTCATGGATTACATTGTAGTAGTCCATATAATTGTCATACATCTGTCCGTATATAAAGCCATCCTTAAAGTAAGATAACCGCATGGTAAAGGCCGTATTCGCCTTGTTCTGTGAGGTATCCATATCATACAGCCGGTACTTAAGAAAATGCTCCTGTGTATCCTTAAGCTCCGGATCAATCTCTTCCAGATACGGTCCGATCTGTTCAATGATCGATGTACTTTCGATCCCCTGTCCTTCGGTATACAATCTCATATAATCCGTGTCATTAAGCACATCCTTCATATCCGCCATGACCGGTACCACGTGCTTACGGATCTCCTTTAAAAGATCCCTGGTTTCATCGAGGGTATAGTCTCTCACATAAACTGCATCATACGCATATTCTGCATAATTGTCATAGCCGTTCAGCTTTGCGATCTCATTCCGAACGTCCACAAGCTCCACAAAAACCTCTCCGACCGCATCATTCCTCTGCCTGCTGATTCCCTGATAGATCTCAACAACAGCATCATGATCCATCTCATCCGCTTCCATATTCAGACGGTTCAAATCCCACTCTTCCCCGTCATATTCATAATAAAATTCTTCGGAGGAAAGCTGTTCATACTCCTGCTCCAGACTGTTTTCCTTCGCCGTAAGCTCCTTCTCCTCGTCAGTTACCTCTTCATAATCCAGATAAGCCTCCACCTGCGCCGCATTCATCAGTTCAGTCATCGTGTCCCTATATGGTGATTTACAAAGCTCCCGGATCGCTACATTCAACCGGTCTCCGTAATCCACCACCTCATCAAGAAGCTCTGCCTGGATTTCCTGATTTTCTTCATCAAAAATATTCTGATAGTAGGTAAGCTGTGAAAGAGAATAACAGGTTGACAGCTTTTCCATTCCATCCAGTGTCTCCTCGAACAATTCCTTCACACGCTCCGGTTTCTCAGCTGCCCCGGTCTCTTCCGCTTCTGCTGCCAGTTCCTTCATTTCTGTCAGCTGTGCATCCAGCAGCTCCATATCGCAGGTTGTCTGCTTCATCTCATCCAGTGTCAGATTGGCATGATCCACATCCCGGTATCGGGAGGTTGTCTGATAGACATAAAGTGTGTACGGTGAAGCCTCATCCGTATAGGTCCCGATCAGGGTAAGCCCGATCTCTTCGGCATTGCCGAGGTCAATACGGGAGAAGATGTACCGTCCTCCCAGACGCTTAAACTGATCCACATCCAGATACAGGTCATGGTCGGTCACCTCATAGATACGGGAGCTGTTAATAATGGAAGGATCCGTACCGGAATAAAGATAGGCACGCGCTCCCCATTCATCAAAATACAGCCGGCTCTCCTCCACCCGGTCAAGTGCCAGTGCAATCATTTTCCGGAATTCTTCCTTATAATTCTGGGAATAAAAGCCAAGATAACCATCAAGAGTGGCAATATCATTGTATTCCAGAATAGCCGGATAAAAGCCGTATGCCACGGACCACTGTCCACAGTATCCGATATCCTCTTTTGCCTTGTCAAAAAGGTCTGTAGAATAAAATTCACGGTAGGTCAGGTCATTTGCCCTCTGTCCCTTCACCATTTCATACACCTTACTGAAACAGGTATGATAAAGGTCATTATAACGGGTATTGCTTCCCAGAATCACAAGCACTGCTGCAAGCGCCAGAAGGTTTGCTGCCACACGAAGGCTCTTTTTTTCCTTCTCATACAACCGCTTCAATACCAGGGAAAATGCAGCATACCACACAAAAGGATTAAAGAAAATCGTCCGGTTAAACTGCCATCCGGTAAGCGGCGGGCACAGAAACTCAACCACATTCCGCACCGGCTCCAGGTAATAAATGCCATAAATCAGGCTATTAAAAACAAGAATGACCATGAGAAGATTATACCAGTCATGGAAAATAGCTCTTGCATTTTTCTTCACCAGATAAGAAATATTCAGATAGAAAAAATAAATGACACATACCGGAAGCACCACATACATATGGACGCTTTCTGCGTGGAACATACCCTTTACAAGGGAGTCCCCGATAGTCGCAAGAACCTCGGAAACCGTATAGCTTCCTGCCACAATCGTTGAACGGATCGTCACCTCGTCATCGAACAGCATCATGTAAAACAGCCGGTATTCGCACACGATGTACCCCACCGACAGCACAGCAATGGCGAGCAGCATTCTTCCCGGGAATTTCCGGTCTTTAATCCATAAGATCAGAAAGGCAAGCGCCATATACGCCAGAATAAACAGTCCGAAATAGGAAAAATAGGACAGCACCGGATAGAAAAACAACACCACATACCATCCAAAAGACGGCTTTTGCATGATTTTAACAAGCAGGAACAAAAGCAGGGGAATGGATGCAAAGGGAATACCAAATGCCGGAAAGACATTCAGAATTCCGTAGGCAAAGCCGCATAACCAGACAAGAGCCTGCTGACTTTTATATTTTTCACCGAGGAGTTCCCTGCCAAGCAGAACAGAGCCTGCAATGGCAATCAGAATTTTCAGGAAATATGCTGCGATGTACGCCGGGAATGCCGGCAACAGCATAAACAGAATCGTATAAATATAAAACTCGGAGAACAGCGTATCACGGCTGATTCCTCCAAGGAAATCCACATAAGCATCATGACTGAAAAACGAGTGGTCGTTTTTCATCATTTGAAGCTGTGGGATAAACAGATCCAGATTGTCATGGACGGCTATGACACTGTCCTCTCCGCACAGGAGAAACACTGCCATGGCAGCCAACAGGAAGCCTCCGATCACCAACAGATACCAACGGGAAAGTACTTTCTTCATCTTCTAAAATCCTTTCTGTTTATCCTGCTTCAGGAAGATTATTATTTATTTTCTCCGCTCATACGGCGTCCCTTTTCACAGACGAGCGTATAACGGTATTCAAAGTCTCTGCGGTTCTTCATTGCCATATTCGACAGAATCAGTCCTGCAAAGAACGACTGAATGGCAGCCAGTCCCACGAAGCCGCAGACAATCAGGGTCGGGAACTTCAATACCAGTCCGGTCTTCACATATTCAGCCAGAACCGGAATAAAGAATATCACGGCAAGGATTCCAAGAATCAGCGCAAGGATACTGAAAAATCCGAACGGCTTATAATCACGGTAAAGCTTGAAGATCGTAAACAGTACCTTAAAGCCGTCGGAATAGGTATTGAGCTTTGATTCGCTTCCCTCCGGACGGTCACGGTATTCTACGATCACATTATCAATCTGCATATGGTTATAGACCGCATGAATGGTCATTTCCGTTTCGATCTCAAAGCCCTTTGACAGAATCGGGAAGGTCTTCACAAAGCCATAGCTGAACGCGCGGTATCCGGTCATGATGTCCTTGATCTTACAGCCGAACAGCCGGTTGATGCTGGCTCTTACGAGCGTATTTCCCATATTGTGGAAGGGACGCTTGTTTTCCTCAAAATAGGTGGAGGAAAGACGGTCACCCACAACCATATCGGAATTGTACTTTAATACCTTGTCTGCCATCTCTCTTGCAAACTCCATGGGATAGGTATCATCACCATCCACCATAATGTAGCATTCGGCATCAATTTCACGGAACATTCTGCGGATCACGTTTCCCTTGCCCTGCATGTACTCGTAGCGTACCACGGCACCTGCCTTCGCTGCAAGCTCTGCCGTTTTGTCTGTGGAATTATTATCATATACATAAATCACTGCTTCCGGCAGCTCCCGTCTTGCATCGGCCACTACCTTCTCAATGGTTTTTTCTTCGTTATAACAGGGAATTAAAACAGCTATCTTGTCCATTTCAGAACCTCTCCAATCATAGTATTAAAAGTATTATAACACAACTTTTCTCTCTTGTCATGGTTCCCCGTTTGGGCTATACTAAACATCAGTAACTTTTAGCATCACAAACAAAACACCATTGTATGATGAATGAATAAGACCTATGGAGGAATTACAATGCTTCGTTTTATTATTACAGCACTGTTTGTCACTTTATTTTTAATTTGCAGTATTCCGTTATTTTTCATTGAATGGATTATCGGGAAATTCAATATGGATATCAAGAACCGCAGTTCCCTCGCGATCGTGAACTGGGCGTTTGGTGTGGTTCTGTTGATTTCCGGTGTAAAGATCACCGTAATTGGAGAAGAAAATGTTCCTAAAGACCAGGCTGTGCTCTATATCGGAAACCACAGAAGCTTTTACGACATTATCACGACCTACGTGCGCGTTCCGCGTCCTACCGGATATATTGCGAAAAAGGAACTTCTGAAGGTTCCTCTTTTAAGTATCTGGATGAAATATCTGCACTGTCTCTTCCTTGACCGCAAAGATATCAAGCAGGGCCTACAGACCATCCTGACTGCTATTGATAAAATCAAATCCGGCATTTCGATTTTCGTCTTTCCGGAAGGCACCCGCAACAAGGTGGAAGGAACCTTTCTTCCCTTCCATGAGGGCTGCTTTAAAATTGCAACGAAGACCGGCTGTCCGATCGTTCCGGTAACCTTATACAACACCTCTGCCATCTTCGAGGATCACCTTCCGAAGATTAAAAAGACGAATATTGTGATTCACTATGGAACACCGTTTTATGCGAAGGATCTCTCCAAAGAAGACCAGAAGCGGCTCGGTTCTTACACACAGGAGATCATTGCTTCTACCTATGCTTCGATCAGAGAGCAGTATCCGGTGTAGGGTATCACTCATCCCCCACCGGCATAACACAGATTTTCTCTCCGGGTACAACGAAGAACACCGGATATCCCAGTGCCTCATGCACGTACCGATCGGATTCCTGCTCTTCGTTTTGCAGCCGGTTACCATATTTAACGTAACCGTTTTTACCATCATAATAAATATCCACGCTCCTGCAGCCTGTCAGTTTTTCCGGATCACAATAAAGAATGAGCTTTTCCTCTTCCTGTGCCTGAACTTCAAACGCATAGCCATTCGGATCCAAAAGCACTTTTACCTCACAGGAGGGCACATCCCTTTCCCGATCTTCCGCTACGGTTTTATTCTCCATTACAATCGCGCTGATTCCCAGTCTTACCTGCTCCTCATTTCCAAGAACATAAATTCCGTCTGCAATCGGTTCCCCCATTTTCAGCAGTTCCGTTTTCTGGTCTGTATTCATAAGATCCAGCATTTTAAGTATATTCTCGGTCATTTCATCCGGCAAAATGTTTTCATAATATTCTTCCACATATTCCCTGTCTACCATCTGGTCCGCCTCGGACTGACGGTCCGCTTTCCCGGCTTTCCACTTGAAGGAAAACAGTACCGTACCGGCGATAGCCAGCAATAATACAAAAAGTAATATTTTCTGCACAGCCGGATGATTTCTTTGATAATTGGTCTCGAGTTCCATCCTGACCATTCGATAGGCATCATATGCTCCTTGTCTCTTTGGGACTTCACCAGACACACGATTATCGTTCTCAATGATCTGTATCTGCTCAAGAAGAAAATGATACAGTCTGCGTCCCATCACATGCCCTTTTAGACAATTTGCCAGCTCATACAGGAATTCTCCCTGCCGGACAGCCCACTGATATTCCTCCTTCCGGAAAAACTCCTTCCATTGCAGGAATTGCAGTTTTTTCGGTTTACAAAGTGCATGGAGTTGTTCTATCGCGGCCTTTAACTGGCTCTGTCTCTCTTCCTGCCGTTCCTTTTTTGCTGTCTCGGTCAGTTCCTCTAAGTTTCCAAACAGATCCTCCTCCGGCTCTGGCCACTTCGGTTTAACCCTCCTGCTTTCGCTTTTTCTGTGAACTCCCGCGGCTTTTTCCTGTGACTTCTGTTCTTCGTGCTGTGGTTTTTGTTCCTCGCGCTGGGGCTTCTGTTCTTCTTGCTGTGGCTTTGGTTCCTCGCACTGTGGCTTTGGTTCCTCGCGCTCTGGCTTCTGTTCCTTGCGCTGTGGCTTTAGTTCCTCGTGCAATGGCCGGTCTTCATCTGCTCTCTGCATGGCAACCATATACGCATCGTGGATCTCTTTCCACTTCTCCGGATGTTCTTCCGGATGATATTTACGGATCAGTCCTGCATAGGCCTTCCGGATGACCTTTTTATCTTTGGTAGGAGAAATTCCTAATACCTGATATATGTTCATATTGTCTACCTACTCATTATCCCATTCCTGAAACAGATCTTCCATCTCCTGCTGTTCTTCATCCTCCTGATACCACTCACCGGATTCCAGAGACTCCTCATCCCAGTTGATGTAATTCTCCATCATCTTTTCCGTTGCTGCCAGAAAGACCATCAGATATTTTCTGGCTTTTATGGCATGATCCGGATCATCACGCAGTACATGGATAAAGTACGCCCTTCTGTTTTCAATTTCCTTCCTCATACCGGAATTGCATTGCATGAAAAGCCGCTCTGCCCAGGCAAGAACGTATTTGTTTTCTTCCTGCTCCAGAGGACTGAGCTTCAGTTTTTCATATTCCTTCAACTTCGCCTCAATCTGTTCCTGCGTCATTCCCAGATCCTTATTGACAATAACAAGCTGCTTTTTCTCTTTTGTAGCAGGAACAGAAACGTCTACTTCCAAAACACCGTTAATATCATAGGTATAAGTCACCTCACAATACACTTCACCTCGTGGCCGTTCCGGAATCTCAAAAGAGAGTTCTCCGAGCCGGATATTATCTTCTACATGCATTGCTTCTCCCTGATACACCTGAATGCATATTCTGGACTGATTATCATAAACTGTACAATATATGTGCTTTCTGCTGCAGGGAAGTGCACTGTTCCTCGGAATAATAACACTCATTTGATCCCTTTCCGGCTCATTATAGTTGACAATACCTGTTCCAAGGGAAAACGGGCAGATATCCGTAAGCAGCATATCCTTAATCTCCTCATCCCGCTCTTTGATTCCTGCACATACACCCGCACCTAATGCAATCATATGATCCGGATTCAATGTCTGCAGATCCTTCCGCTTAAAAAGATGCTGCAAATACTGCCGGACAACCGGCATTTTACAGGATCCTCCCACCAGAACAATCTGATTCAAATCCTCCACGTTGATCTCTGCATCCATAAGTGCCTGCCTTACCGGCCTGCCCATTCGTTCAAACAGCTCTGCTGCTGCCTCTACAAGTTCCCTTCTGGTAATTTCCAGTTTCCGATCAATCTGTTCACACCGGACCACCATTTCTGCCGATGTCTTTTCTGTCAGCTCTTTTTTACATTTTTCTGCGCTGCTTCGCAGAATCGCCCTTGTCTGTGCCGTCAGATTCTTCGGATCAATTTCACAATGCCTTAGAAAATACTTCACAATCGCATCATCAAAATCCTGACCGCCAAGCTGGTTATCTCCACTTACCGCCAGAATTTCGATCACGTTATCAAAGCACTCTACCACCGAAACATCCAACGTTCCTCCACCAAAATCAAACACCAGAATCGTTGCGTCTTCCTCCTGCTTTCTGTTCTGGCATGCCAGCGCTGCCGCCGACGGCTCGTTGATAATCCGTTCTACCTTAAGCCCGGCCAGAAGTCCGGCCCGCTTCGTCGCATTCCGGCCCATATCATTAAAATAAGCAGGGACACTGATAATGGCTTCCTCTACCGGCTCACCCAGATACCTTTCCGCATCTTCCTTCAATTTCTTAAGAACAAATGACGAGAGCTCTTCCGGTCGGTATTCCTTCTTTCCGAGCCGATATTTTTTGGCTGTTCCCATATAGCGTTTAAAAACGCTTGCCGTATCCTCCGGATGGGATGCCAGCCGCTCCTTCGCTGTTTTTCCTACATAAATAGTTCCGTCTTCCTCAATACTCACTACACTTGGTGTCAGATATTCTCCAAATGCATTGGGAATGAGTCTGCTTTCCCCATCCTGCCATACGGCTACAAGACTATTCGTTGTTCCAAGATCAATGCCTATGATTTTTCCCATAGTTCCCCTCCTGCGCTTTCTTACCTCTTATCATACATGAATTTCATTATATAACTCAATACCCCAGAAATATAATTGTTAAAATCAGGCATGTTTTAGGACAAAATTGACTCAAAAATGATCCACCGGATCATTTTCTCATATGCATGGCAGCAAAAAAATCTCAGGCAGTTATCCACGCCTGAGATTATATTTATAATTAAGTACTCCTCTATACTAAATTTGGCCTGTGCTCTGCTCAACGATCTCCTCAAATTTCATACTGTGGGAAGCCTTAATAAGTACGGCATCTCCTGTATGGAGAATGTGGGGAATCTGTGCCATAGCTTCTTCTCTTGTCGGGAAGTAGTAGATTTCCCGGCTGCCATGTTCCTTTCCGGACGAAGTCTCCACGGCGCGGTCATACATATTCTTTGAAAGCTCTCCGATGCAGATGAGCACATCCACGCCATGCGTTATGGCATACTCTCCGATCTGTGCATGTAAAATGGCTTCATCCTTACCAAGCTCAAACATATCCCCAAGAACTGCCACCTTACGCTGCAGGGCCGTTCCAAGAAGATCAATTGCCGCCTTCATCGAAACAGGATTGGCATTGTAGCAGTCATCGATCAGAATATATTCCGGTGTCTCGATGACATGGCTTCTTCCGGCTACCGCCTGCACTTGCGCAATACCCTTCGCAATCTGCTCTGTTGTAAGACCGAGCTGCCAGCCGACTGCGGTAGCTGCCAGTGCATTCAATACCATGTGGACACCCGGCAGAGGCACCCTCACCGGAAACTGTGTATCTGCCACATGAATAACCGCTTCCGAACCAAGCAGGCCTTTATTTACCACATCTGTCGCGTATACCGCATCTTTCTCTGACATGCCAAAACGGATAATCTCGTTGTTCCACGGCTTCTTTACCGTTGCCAGCATATCATCCTCGCCGTTTAAGAAAACGCAGCCATCCGGATTCATCGACTTGAAAATCTCGGTCTTGGCCTTCAGAATGCCCTCACGACTTCCAAGATTCTCTAAATGGCACTGTCCGATATTGGTAATGACACAGTAATCCGGCTTCGCAATCTCCGTAAGCCGCGTCATCTCACCAAAATCACTGATTCCCATTTCCAGAACAGCTGCTTCGTCCTCCGGCTGGATCGACAGCACGGTCATCGGCAGTCCGATTTCGTTATTGAAATTCTTCTGTGTCTTGCATACTTTAAATTTCTGTGACAGGACAGAGGCAATGAATTCCTTGGTACTCGTTTTACCAACACTTCCGGTAATTCCGACAACAGGAATGGAAAGCTGCTCACGATAAAAGGCCGCGATCTTCCGGAATGCCGTCAGGGAATCCTCCACAAGAATATAGGGAATTTCACACCCTTCTGGCTCTCTTTCACAGATCACTCCAAGCACGCCCGCCTGTGCTACCGCAGGAATAAAGGAATGACCGTCCTGACGCTCTCCTTTTACTGCCACAAACATTCCGTCCTTCGTTACCTTCCGGGAATCAATCACAACACTCGTAGTTTCCCTGTGTTCCAGTTCTTCGCTCCGCATCCCTTCCGGTAATACCAAAGTTCCGTTACAGGCCTGTGCCATATTTTTCAGAGTCAAATTTTTCATATTCTGCCTCACTGTTATATTTCAAAGTCATTCCGAATCATCCTATGTAGCACTTTAATTATATTTGTTTAGAGAAATCTCTATAATCATTTCACACAGCTCGCCGTAGCTGATTCCAAGAACTGCTGCCTCCTGTGGAATGAGGCTTGTCGGTGTCATGCCTGGAAGCGTATTGGCTTCGAGACAGTAGACATCGCCGTTTTCATTCATAAGAACATCCATACGGGCATAGGTCTTGATGCCAAGCACCTGATAGGCCTTAAGTGCGGTATCCTGTATTTTCTTCGTCAGCTCGTCGCTGATCTTCGCAGGACAGGTTTCAATCGTGCTGCCTGCCTGATATTTATTCTTATAATCATAAAATCCGGATACCGGTGCAATTTCAACAACCGGATAAGGTTTTCCTTCAATGACACAGTCGGTGAATTCCCGGCCCTTGATGTACTGCTCTACCAGAACCTTTGCATCATAACGGAATGCATCCTGTACTGCATCGGCATATTCCTTTTCGTTCTGTACAATGTAAACGCCCACGCTTGAGCCGCCGCCGCTCACCTTTACCACGCAAGGAAATTCCGGCTTATAGGGATCGTCCTTACCCGTTAACAGATGACTCGCCGGAGTCGGTACGCCATTTTGCAGGAATAACTGCTTGGTGATGGACTTATCCATCGCAAGCGCACTGCTGAAGGAATCGGTTCCTGTATATTTAATGCCAAACAGATCGAAAACTGCCTGCACCTTGCCATTCTCTCCGCAGTCTCCGTGCAGCGCCATAAAGACAATGTCTGCCATCTGGCAGATCTCAATCACATGATCTCCGAATAAAATATTGGAAGGCTTCTTTCGGGACGCTTTTATCTTATCAATGTCCGGCGCCACCTCCGATACCGGAGCCACATCCTTTACCCAGTCGCGATCCAGTTCGAAAATATTCCCCGGATCTCCTTCATAACCTAAGAACACGTCGAGCAGAATCACCTGATGTCCTCTTTCCTTCAGTGCATTGTAAACGCCGCGTCCTGAACTTAAAGAGACATCTCTTTCGGTACTGATTCCACCTGCCAACACTACGATTTTCATACGTTACCTTCTTTCCAAAGCTGTACTTTCATTATACGCTCTTATTTATTCGTAATTGCTGATAATTTCACCCAGCATAAAAATAAGTCTGCTGTCTGCATCAAACTGATTCATAATCCCCAGACTTTCATTATAATCCTTATAATTCCGGATGCCAACATCATCTATGTAACTTATGGATAATTTATTTCTGCCCATAAAATAATGAAGATGGTTCTCAATAATGGTCTCATACTCATGGTTCGTGATGATATAGTTCACGGTTGCCATCCACAGCATTTTCTGTAAAAGCTCGGAGTGATTCGTCTGATCCTCATTCGCCTGCACATAAAACGGCTCCTTCTTCATCTGTGCAGACAAGGTTTCCGCCCTTTGCAGGAGCCGGGCAATGCACTCCGAACAGTACTCCCGGTTTACCGTCCTCCTGGTCATGAGATAGGTCACACTCCCAAGAAAACAGGGGAGATCCCCCTCCTGTTCCTGTTCATTTTTCAGTTCTTCCTCGAGGTACTTTTCCAGATAATAGCGGCACTCCTGCTGTCCGGATGCCCGGTAAAGCTCGGCTGCTGCCGCAAACCTCCAGGAATCCTGTGCATCATCCGTCTGATTCACAAGTGCATATTTAAAGGCTCGCTCAGCCGCTTTCAGACAGGTCATTGCATATTCCCTGTCATAATCCTGATAAAGATAGCTGAACCTGGCAAGGCACATGGCAAAGCCTTCCGCTGCCTCCATCGAGGGTGGCTCCACATAAACGGCCGATGGCTTGCCCTGTGTCGATGCAGGCACGGTGACCTTCGCATATACCGCTCCGGTTTCCTCATTCTGCATTTTCAGAAGCCAATCGGTTTCATAGCGGATTTCATCAAGCAGATCCGGAATTCCGTTCCGGCTCTCCGGAAGCTCCATATCATCCGAAAAGGCATCTCCAAACAATTCATAAGCAAGAAGCATTACACTGATATTTTCTGCTGCCCGGACGACATCCTTTGAGCCATTCTCATCCTGATGCCAGCCACCGCTCACATCCATACTCACCGACATGTCCTCCCGAAGAAGGGCATGTCCGGTGTGACAGGCATTGTGTGCCCTGCTGCCCGCAAATTCTTCCGTAAGCGTGATCCCACACCGGTTATAATAATACTGCTTCACTGCTTCCTTCAGAACATCATCATACAGATTATCTGCGATCTGAAATGAATAGGAGTCGCCTAAAAGCGGTGCTTCAATATAATACTTTCCCGGGAGCTCCACCTGTGAAAAATCCCCATAGCCGATTTCATCTGTGCAGGAATCCTGTGACTCCCGCTTTTCCGGCTTACCGGTATATACCGTCTTACCGGTATCTGCATCAATCACCTCAAACCGGTCCGGCAGCTGCGATCCGCAGAAAACCGCGATCTTCGTACTCTGCGTTATGTATCCCAGCTGGTTCACCAGAATATGGGGAGCGCTTACCGGAACCTCATAAGATAAGTCCGGATCCTCTTCCATCGTCTGAAGAGGTGCCTCCTCCCTTTCCTGCTCTGCCTCTGCCACCTGGGCGCCGCATCCTGTTAAACATCCTGTTAATAAAATAGAGACCAGAACCATAATGGTTAGCTTCTTCCTGAACATTCCGGTTCCTCCATAGGATTGGATTTCTTCCATAGATTATACCTTTTTTTATATTTCAGGTAAAGTCAGGATACGGTTTAAATTATTATAACTTACTTTAACTTACTCATCGGATTGACCGGAACACCGTCCTTTGTGAGTTTAAAATAAACGTTCGTTCCTTCTACACTGTAATACTTTGTCGGAGAAGCAACCTGCGCAATCACATCCCCCTTTGCCACATAACTGCCCTCGGATACCAGAATGTTATCAAGCTGGCCATACGTTACCTCATAGCCGTTTCCCAGATCCATCGTAACAGCCTTTCCGATCTCCCGATCCTCATAAACACCTGTAACCTTGCCGGCTGCTGCCGCTGTGATCAGATCCCCTTCATGTGCCTCAATCACAATGGCAGGATTATATTTATACTGATCCAGTGTGGGGAAATAAATTGTCTGATCCATGCTGAAATTCACCAGAATGTTTCCTGAAATCGGCCATACCAACGTATCCTCATCCGTGAAATTCAGTGCCGGCTGCATGGCGGTAGACAACGCTTCCTGATCGCCGCCTTCCACATTTCCGGTTTCTGCTGCATTTTCCTTCTTTTCTTCCCGGTTTTCTGTATCTGCTTCCTGCTTTGCCTCTTCCTTTACTCCATCCGACATACTTTCACTGCCGGATATATCCGGATTTTCCACATTACCGGAATTGGTTTCCTGAAAATAAGGATCGTAATCGAGATCATCTGTCGGTGCATTCTGCGTCGTGGCATCCTGCGTCACATGATCGGCAAACTGGATGTCCTCCTTTTCGGAAAGCCCGGTTGTCATATCCTGCTCAATCGTGCTTAAATCGACCACATAGCCGTCATCCTGGCTTTTATTTCCGGCTCCCAGCCATAATCCTGTCACGGTCAAGGTACCAAGCACCAGCACGGTGGATGCCGCCATTACAATTTTTTCTTTGGAAAAGGCTCCTCTTCTTCTATTCCGCCTCATATCTTTTTCCTTCCTTTCCTGTATCACTTTCTTAAACAATTCACATAACCAGCGATGTATCTTTAGCAACTAGTCTTTCCGTAAATTACAAGTTTATACAATGGTTGGAAGGAAAATGGACAGAAGAAAATAAAAACCGGCAGAATAAAACCTCCTGTCTTATCCTGCCGGTTCTTTTAAGAAACCGTTATGAAATCGTTATTATTTTGTAACTATTCAGAGCCATGCAAATTATGACAATATGGACGTCGAATGCTTGCATTCGTAAGGACATTTGACATAATTTATATG
>OHBJ01001517.1_pt1 | contig 15912 bp, 15 predicted proteins | sample 1577241 | NCBI WGS metagenome assembly OHBJ01 (sample SAMEA3541594, study PRJEB24748) | human gut metagenome | biome: human gut; feature: human-associated habitat; material: faeces | place: China | collected 2012
CATTTCCAGGTAAATGTTACCGATGCTGACAATAAGCTGCATACTTATTATCAGGTCCTCAACGAGCAGCGCGCGGCGCTCGTGCAGCTCGTGGCAGCGAAGGTTGCCGTCAACGACCGCACGAGCATGGAGGCCAAGACGCTCGTCATGCTCTACCGCTGCCTGCCACCGGATAAGCTGACCGAGGACGCCATCAGGCGGGCGCTCTACGAGTTGCGCTTCAACATGTACTGGCCACCCGACTACAAGATGCCGAAGCGCTACGAGGCCATCCCGCTGCGCCACGCGCAGAAGCGCCAGTACGGCAAGAGAGCCGCTCAGCCAAAGAGCCAGCAGGCAGGCGCTGAGAAAGCAGAGAATGCAGAGAAAGGATGATGTGGCATGTTCCTGCATCTGGGCAATGATGTCTCCGTGCGCACGCGCGACATCATCGCAATCTATGACTACGTGGGCTTTTTCGTCAAGGAAAATCAAGACAATATGCGCTACTTCGCACGGTGCAAGGCCGAGGGCAAAGTGTGGCGGACGACGGCTTCGATGGATCTCGTCAAGTCGATTGTCATCACGGCGGACAGGGTCTACCTGTCCGGCATCTCCACCATGACGCTCAAGGACCGCACGCGCGCGATTTACGATATGGACATTGGTGTAAGTAACGATAAAAAGTGAGGAAAGAGTTTTTATGGCAAACGATAACGACAAGAAATCCATCGATCTGACTCTGACGCCGGACGATCAGCCAGAGGCTGCTCCGGCACCGCAGAAAGAGGTCGAGGACCTCACCGACAAGGACCTCGACACGACGGGCGTCGAGATCCACACGGATGAGTCGAGCGCCGAAGTTACGGCTGTCGAAGCCGACTACGGTGCCGAGCAGATCCAGATCCTCGAGGGCCTCGAGGCTGTCCGCATGCGCCCGGGCATGTACATCGGCAGCACGAGCGAGCGCGGCCTGCACCACCTCGTCTACGAGGTCGTCGACAACTCCATCGATGAGGCCCTCGCCGGCTACTGCGACCACATCGACGTGACGATCCACAAGGACAACAGCATCACGGTCGTCGACAACGGCCGCGGCATCCCGGTCGACATGCACGAGAGCGGCAAGCCGGCCGTCGAGGTCGTCCTGACCGTCCTGCACGCGGGCGGCAAGTTCGGCGGCGACGGCTACAAGGTCTCGGGCGGCCTGCACGGCGTCGGCGTATCCGTCGTCAACGCCCTGTCGACGAGCATGGAAGTCCAGGTCAAGCGCGACGGCAAGATCTACGAGATTGCCTTCGAGCGCGGCGTGACGACGAAGCCTTTGACCGTCGTCGGCACGACGACGGAGACGGGCACGCGCGTCCACTTCGTGCCGGACCCGGAGATCTTCTCCGTCACGACGTACAGCTACGAGACGCTGCGCCATCGCCTGCGCGAGCTCTCCTTCCTCAACCACGGCATCACGATCGGCCTGCACGACGAGCGCGTCGAGCCCGTCCGCAGCGAGCAGTTCCACTTCGACGGCGGCATCAGCTCGTTTGTCGAGCACCTCAACCGCAAGAAAGAAGTGCTCAATCCGGAGCCAATCTACTTCAACGGCGTCAAGGACGATACGGTCGTCGAGATTGCCATGCAGTACAACGACAGCTATCAGGAGAACATCTACTCCTTCGTCAACAACATCAACACCGAGGAGGGCGGCACGCACCTCGCCGGCTTCAAGCTCGCGCTGACGCGCGCAGCCAACGACTTTGCGCGCAAGCAGGGCATCCTCAAGGATAAGGACTCCAACCTCTCGGGCGACGATGTGCGTGAGGGCCTGACCTGCGTCATCAGCCTCAAGATCCGCGAGCCGCAGTTCGAGGGCCAGACGAAGACGAAGCTCGGCAACTCCGAAGTCCGCGGCATCGTCGATTCCATCGTCACGGAAGGTCTCTCTGAGTACTTCGACGAGAATCCGGCCATCACGAAGCGCATCATCGACAAGGCCATCATGGCCGCCCGCGCCCGTGAAGCCGCCCGCAAGGCACGCGAGCTCACGCGCCGCAAGAACGCCCTCGAGGTGTCGAGCCTGCCTGGCAAGCTCGCCGACTGCTCCGTCAAGGACCCGGAGCAGGCCGAGATCTACCTCGTCGAGGGTGATTCCGCAGGCGGCTCGGCCAAGCAGGGCCGCGATCGCCGCTTCCAGGCCATCCTGCCGCTGCGCGGCAAGATCCTCAACGTCGAGAAGGCACGCCTCGACAAGATCTTTGCTAACGCCGAGATCCGCACGATGATCACGGCCTTCGGCACGGGCATCAGCGAGGACTTCGACCTCTCGAAGCGCCGCTACGGCAAGATCATCATCATGACCGATGCCGATGTCGACGGCGCGCACATCCGCACGCTGCTGCTGACCTTCCTCTACCGCTACATGAAGCCGCTCATTGAGCATGGCCACGTCTACATTGCCCAGCCGCCGCTCTACCAGATCCGCAAGGGCAAGAAACACTGGTACACCTACAGCGACGATGAGCTCTCCAAGAAGCTCGACGAAGTCGGCCGCGACGGCGTGACCGTCCAGCGCTACAAAGGCCTCGGCGAGATGAACCCGGAGCAGCTCTGGGAGACGACGATGGATCCGGAGGGCCGCACGATGCTGCGCGTCGAGATGGAGGACGCCGAAGAAGCCGACGAGCTCTTCACCATCCTCATGGGCGATAAGGTCGAGCCGCGCCGCCAGTTCATCGAAGAGAACGCCAAGCTCGTGCGCAACCTCGATATCTGATTTTTTGACTTTTCTCTTGCCAGATGCACAGGATTGTGCTATATTGGACATACACGATATACGATACTTCCAACAGGGGGAGTAGCTGAACGGCCACCATCGTCAGGACGGAGCAATCCCGGTGCGGCCGGCGCTAGCAAGCAAGACCCTGCCCTATTACCACCATTTTCGGCGGCATATAGGGCAGGGTTTTTCGTATACGCTGTAGAAATCTACAGAAGAACCACTGCCCTATATGCAGGGGCATGGGAAAATCTTAGGGAGTGAATCGATTGGAACAATTCTTTGCGGGGATGTTCTCGCCGGAATGGCTCGCAGCGCTCTCGGGCATCTTGCTGCTCGACCTGCTGCTCTCCGGCGATAACGCCATCCTCATCGCCCTGGCCTGCAAGAACCTGCCGCATGAGATGCGCCGCAAGGCCATCATCGTCGGCGGCCTCGGCGCCGTCTTCGTGCGCATCGTCTGCACGCTCTTCGCGACCGGGCTGCTCGCCTCGCCGTACATCGAGTTCATCGGCGGCGCCGCGCTCGTCTTCATTGCCATCAAGCTCGTCACCGACCACAGCGACGGGCGCGTTGACGACAGCGGCAATCATCCGACCACCTTCGGCCAGGCCGTGCGCACGATCCTTATCGCCGACTTCATCATGAGCATCGACAACATCCTCTCGCTCGCCGGCGTCGCCAACACCGTGCCAGAGGGCAAGTGGAGCCTAATCATCTGCGGACTCATGATCTCCATCCCCATCGTCCTGTTCGGCGCCCAGATCTTCCTGATGATCATGCTCAAGGTCCCCGCCCTCATCTACCTCGGCGCCGGCATCCTCGGCATGACCGCTGCCGAGCTCATGACCGAGGACAAGGCCCTCGGCGTCTACTTCGCCCCCTACTCACTCGAACTCAAAGTCCTCTTCGTCGCCGCCGTCCTGCTCATCGGCTACACCATCAACCGCCGCCGCGAACGGCAGCACGAAGGCTGAAGCATATACAAGATAAATGAGATATATCCTAGGAGGAATAATCATGAACATGAATAATATCAAAACCGTGATGCTCATGGTCCTCATGGCCGTCATCATGATGCTCATCGGCGGACTCGTCGGCGGGCGGACCGGCCTGACCATCATGCTCTTCTTCTCAATCGCCATGAACCTCTACAGCTACTGGTGCAGCGACTCCCTCGTCCTGCGCTGGAGCGGCGCCCAGGAAGTCACGCGCGAAGAAGCCCCGCAGCTCTACGCCCTCGTCGAGAACCTCGCCAACCGCGCCGGCCTGCCGATGCCCAAAGTCTGCATTATCGACGCCGACGAGCCCAACGCCTTCGCCACCGGCCGCAACCCCAACCACGCAGCCGTCGCCGTCACCACCGGCATCATGCGCGTCCTCGACTATAACGAGATCTCCGGCGTCCTCGCCCACGAGCTCGCCCACGTCAAGAACCGCGACATCCTGACCTCCACCATCGCCTCCATGATGGCCACCGTCATCTCCTACGCCGCTCAGTTCTTCATGTTCTTCGGCGGTTCCAGCGACGAAGACGACGGCGTCAACCCGATCGCCGCCATCGCCATGATGATCCTCGCCCCGATCGCCGTCATGCTCATCCAGATGGCCATCTCCCGCTCCCGCGAGTACGAAGCCGACCACGACGGCGGCGAGATCTGCGGCAACCCCAACTACCTCGCCGACGGCCTCGAGAAAATCGAGTACTACGTCATCCACTCTCAGGAGACCCTGCCGAGCGCCAAACCCGCCACCGCCAACATGTACATCGTCAACCCCTTCGAAGGCACCGGCAAAGCCCTGACCAAACTCTTCAGCACCCACCCCGATACAGCCGAACGCATTGCCCGCCTGCGCGAACAGGCCAGAGAAATGCGCGTCCGCTAATCGAATAACGAGCATAAAAAACGAGGTACCGCAACGGTACCTCGTTTTGCATTCTAAATCACTGTAATCAAAAAACTCGCAAGGCAATAGCCCGCAGGGCTGAGCCCAACACAAGCCCAGCAACAAAGCCACAATGCCAACCTGCGCACTTCCATCTGCCCACGCAGTCTCTTGTCATGAAGCATTCCTGCCCTAGCTGCCACGCTGTCACACAGACGTACCTAGGGGCTGGGGGGTGTATTTCGCCTGCAGGAGCGCAGCGATAGCCCGCAGGGCTGAGCCCTACCCCATGCTATCTTAGTTGTGCGATGTCAGAACGCCGCGGCAGGCGGCGAACCCGCTTCAACGGCAAACCGAACCATAGGGCTCATTCAGCGGAGCGACGAAGCCGAAATACATCCCCCGGTCCCCTTGCCAAAGGTAACTCAAAGCAGCGTAAACAGCAGCGCACTGATCGTGAAGTAAGGCCCGTAGGCGAAGTAATCGCCCTTCTTGCGCTTCCCCGTCGCGAGCATGATCAGCGCCGCCATCCCGCCGAGCACGATGCCCGCAATCACGACGGTCATGAGCATATCCGACCCGAGCCAGAGCCCGAGCGCCGCCACGAGCTTGATGTCCCCGCCGCCGATGCCGCCCTTTGTCAGCATCGCCAGAGCGAGGAACACGACGCCGCCCACAGCCGCCGCCATCAGATGGTCCGTCAACACGCGGTCGAGCATCGGGATCGAGATGAGCCCAATCACCGCAAACGGGATTAGCATGCGGTCAAAGATCACGCGCTGCTCCAGATCCGTCCACGTGTAGAGCACCATGAAGTACTGGAAGATCATCAAGAACACCAGCTTTGTCAGATGCACGTACGGAAGCGTGAGCATCGTGAAGCAGAACAAGAACCCGATGCAGACCGCAAAGCGCCCCGGCCGCTTCTTCTCCTGCTCCTCGATGCGCTCCGGGAAGCTCAGCAGCCCCTCCGTGCCTTTCGCCCTGCGGTAGCTCGCCGCAATCCAGCGGCTGCCGAGCAGCCCGCCGCCCACCGCCAGCAGTACCGAGAGCAGGCATTTCATTATGGTAAATATCATTGCAGACACTCCCTTTGCAAAAAGTGTAATGTGCTGACCTTATCCTAGCAAAAACCTCGCCGTACGTCAAAATTTCTAAGAACAAATTGCGCTAGATATGGTATAATTGTTGGCATAAAATAAGAACGATGGAAAGCTTTGCCTGCAAAGGCTTGGCAGAGTCACAGCAACAGTTGCAGCTGGACCTTGGCAAAGGTCCATGAGAACAAAAGTAAGGGAATGGCAGTATGGCAAATCAGCTGAAACCCATGGAGCGCATCCGTGAGTTCCTCGACAAAATCACATATCGTCAATGGGTGGTGGCGGCAGGTGTCGTCAGCATCCTGCTTGGCCTCATGATCTACCTCGCGATGTCCGGCGATGACCAGAAAGCGGCCGAGAAGCCGCAGACCAACCTCGTTCAGGTCGTCGCCGCCAAGCAGGACATCCCCGAGCGCACCGTCGTCAAGGAAGACATGCTCAAGGTCGTCGAGGTCCCGAGTGAGCTCGTGCCCGAGGGCGCCTTCCACGACGTCGCCGACGCGATCGACCACCCGACGAGCACCGCGATACAGCAGGGCGACATCATGACCTCGCGCAAGGTCTACGTCGATATCCGCATGGCGGGCTTCACGGGCATCATCCCGCCCGACTGCCGCGCCGTGACCATCCCCATAAACGACGTCACCGGCGTCTCGGGCTTCGCGCATCCGGGCGACTACGTCGATATCATGGTCATCACCGGCACGAAGGAGACCGGCATCAACGGCCGCATCATCCTGCAGGACGTCCTCCTGCTCGGCATCAACCGCACGGCTGACTTGCCGAACACGCCGACCGGCGACAGCAGCAAGAAAGACGGCTCCTCGGGCGACAAGCAGGACGCGAGCGCCGCCAATGTCGGCAGCGTCAACACCAAGGCCTCGAGCGACACGATGGCCACCGCCACCGTCGCCTTGAAGCCTGCCGACGCACTCAAGCTCGCCGCCGAATCGCAGGAAGGCACGCTGTACCTCGTCCTGCGCCCGTTCAAGCCGCGCGACATGTACACATTCGACACCGACTATGCCGGCGTGCCACAGGGCAATGGTCAGGATGCTTCGAGCTCGAGCGCTTCGAGTGCTCCGCAATCCGCGCCAGCACCGTCTTACAGCGCACCATCGCCCGCCCCGAGTGCTCCGAGCACGGGCGGCTACAGCGCGCCGAGCAGTGCCGGCAGTTCTGGAAGCTCTGGCGATTCGGCCAGCTCGATGCCCGTCCTCGGGCGGACCATCGAGGTCATCCGCGGTGTGACATCGACGAGGGAGGGAGTCCAATGAGAAATGCCATCTACGGTCTGACGGCCACTGCCATTGCAGCAGCAGCCATCCTCTCCCCAGCCCCCGCCTACGCGCAGTTCACGCCGCTCTCCATCGACCTCAACCAGTCGTACTACCTCAACACGGGCCGCAACATCACGCGCGTCGCCATCGCCAATCCGAAGATCGCCGACGTGAGCCTCTTGGACGGCACGTCGCTAAACGTCATCGGCATCTCGCCGGGCACGACGACGCTCAACGTCTGGGCGTCGAACGGCTACCGCTACGAGTACCGCATCACCGTCTCCAATCAGGACTCCGGCCTCGCCAAGATTGTCCAGGACGCCATCGGCCTGCCCGACGTCCGCGTCCAGATGATTGGCGGCAAGATATTGCTGCGCGGTACGGTCAAGAACCAGTATGAAAAAGAACTGGCTTACAATATAGCAAAACTGTATAATCCCAATAAAGGTGGAACCAGTGCACCACAATATACTTCGACAACAAAAAGTAAAAGTCATATGAGTTCAAGTGGTGAATATACGAGTCAAATGGAATCTACTTCAAACTCTGGAAGTTCATCCAATTCATCAGTAGCACCTTCTAAACGAGGAGATATTGATGATACTGTTGTTAATATGCTTGAGATGACAAATCCTGACCAGATTAACATCGAAGCGATGTTCGTTGAGATCAGCGCCAACGACGCAAAGAGCCTGGGCATCAACTACATGTCGCAGGATTTGAGCGATAATAGCAGCAGCGGCATTACCATGAATTCTGCCGGTACATTCTACGCTGGTGAGTCGTATGGCAGCCAGCGCGACAGCGGCAGCCACTGGTATAACCGCAACTGGCTCTTCACCCATTTCTCGAAAATCAATGCCGAGATTCATGCCATGATTGAGAATGGCAAAGCCCGCGTCGTCTCACGGCCGAACGTTACGACTATGAGTGGTACAGATGCTAGAATCCTCATTGGTGGCGAGATCCCGTACCAGACCTCGAATGGTTTTGGTGCAACCTCGACTGACTACAAAGAATATGGTATTGGCTTGTATCTGCACTCTCTGGATGTTGACCCAGATGGCAATATCACAACTAATCTCGAGACACAAGTCAGTCGTCTTGACTGGAACAATGCCGTTACAAAAGATGGCTATAAGATGCCAGGTATTGCATCGCGTTACGCCTCCACGACTGTCAACATCCCCTCGGGCATGACGATGGTCATCGGCGGCCTCTTGAATTCCGACGATGCCAACACCATCCAGAAAGTGCCGCTGCTCGGCAATATCCCAATCCTCGGCGAGCTCTTCAAGTACCACAACAAGTCGCGTCAGAAGACTGAGATTGTTGTCCTGATCACGCCGCGTGTCGTCAGTGAGGAGACGCCGGCGCGCATGTCGCCGGACATGGAGGATGCCTACAATGACAGCCGCCGTGAGGTCCGCGATATGAAGCAGGTCGACGTCAACGGCGACATCCCCGAGAAGTCGAACGAGCAGCTGGCCAAGGAAGCCAAAGACGCCGCCAAGGCCGCAAAGAAAGCCGCCAAAGCACAGGCAAAAGCCCCTGCCATCGACCAGTCAGCTGAGCCAACGGCCGAGCTCCCGGGCGACCGCATCAAGGCGACCGCCCGCGACATCCTCGACCGCATGGATAAGTAAGTGAAAGGACCGATGCCCATGTCAACAGAATCACGGCCGACGCCGGTCAACGGCATTGTCATCACCTTTTTCAGCACGGCTTCGGCCGTCGGCAAGACGCTCGTCGCCTGCAACATGGCTTCGGAGCTGGCCCGCGAGGGCTACCGCGTCTGCCTGGCCGACTTCGACCTGCAATTTGGCGATGTCTGCCACTTTCTGAAGCTCCAGCCGGAAAAGACACTGGCCGACCTCCAGCGCACGATGCAGGTCGAGGGCGACTCGTGCCGCGCCGAGGACTTCCTGACGCCGTACGAGCGCGAGGGTGTCCACTTCGATGTGCTCGCCGCGCCGAAGCTGCTTGAGGAGGCCTACAACATCCATCACGAGTACGCCGTCCGCGCCGTGCGCAACTTGCAGCCGCATTACGACTACATTCTCGTCGACATGGCCTCGATGTTCAGCACGCTGAATCTCGCCATGCTCGACCTCTCCACAATCGTGACATTCCTAGGGATTGTCGACTTCCTGCCGACGATAAAAAACATGAAAATAGGTATGGACACGCTCAAAACACTGGGTTATGATAAGAACAAGATACGACTCGTTTTAAATCGAAGTGATGCCAAGACGCGCATCCGTCTCGCAGACGTCCAGAATCTCCTCGGCGAGCCCTTCTACCACGTCCTGCCGAACGACTTCCGCGCCGCAAGCACCTCGATACGAGACGGCATCCCGCTCGTCCTGGCGCCGCAGAAGACGGCCCTCGGCGATGCTTTAAGAGCCCTCGTCGGCCGTTACACCAACCACAGCAGCACACCCGCCGAGCACGAGGCTCAGAAGCAGGAGTCATCCTGGCTCAGCCGCATCTTCAGCTAACCTTGGGGGACCGCGCAAGCGGTGGATGTGGTCGTGTTGCATGTAGTTAGAGAAAGGAGGCATTCCCGATGTACCGTGTCATGCTGGTCGAGAAAGACCGCCTGATGCTCGAGAAACTCAGCGCTGTCATCGAGCGCACGCCGAACTTTTCCATGGCCGTGCGCTACCAGAACAAGCAGGACGCACTGGGCCAGGGCCGCATGTTCGACCCGAACCTCATCCTGCTCGACATCGACGACGAGAATGCCGTCCCCCTGATCGAGGCCTTCCACAAATCCTACCCGAATGCCGACATCCTCGGCATGGCGGCCGAGTGGCGCCCCGAGAGCGCGACGCACCTCATCGGCGCAGGCGCGCGCGGCTGCCTCATCAAGCCGTTCACCGGCGTCGAGCTGCAGGAGGCCGTGCGCGAATTCGTCACGGAGGGCAGCGAGAAGGACTGCGAGACGCTCGTCTTCTTCAGCCCCAAGGGCAAGAGCGGCAAGACGACGCTCATTGCCAACCTCGCCGAGGCCCTGGCGCGCCGCACGCACGAGCAGGTCGGCATCATCGACGCAGACCTGCAGTTCGGCGACATGGCGGTATTCTTCAACCTCACGCCGCAGTCGACCATCGTCGAGGCGGCCCGCGACATTCGCTTTCTCTCGCCGGTGACGCTCAAGCGCTACTACGTGCCCGTCTCCGAGCGCGTCCACGTGCTCTGCGGCACGACGAAGCCGAACTACATTGACAAGGTCTCCATCCCGCAGTTCGAGAACATCATCCGCATGTCGCGGAGCCTCTTCCGCTACCTGCTCATCGATGTGCCGCCGGGCTTCAACCCGACCTCCATCGCCGCCGCAGAGAACTCCAGCGTGACGTATCTCTGCGCGATGATCAACGGCGCCTACGAGATGGACCACATGCGCCGCGCACTGGCCATCTTCCAGGACTGGGACGATGCCGACGAGCGCGCCAAGGTCATCTTCACGCGCGTCTCGCCGTGCACCGAGCAGAAGCGGCGTGAGCTCGAAAATGAGCTCGGCCATCCCGTGGCGGCCATCATCCCGAATGAGTACCTCGTCGTCTCGCAGGCCGCCGACAACGGCCAGATGGCGACCGAACTGCAGCCGGACAACCCGCTCGCCAAGAGCGTCGACCGGCTCGCCGAGCAGATCATCGGCAGCCGCGCGCCGCAGGCCGCGAGGTGGTCGTCATGAAGCCGCTTCTCGCCGTACTCGTCGCCGCCCTCTGCTTCGGCCTGCTCGTCGGCCTGCTCTCCATCCGTTCGCGTGCGAAAAAAGAGCACGCAATGACGGAGCGCCTCAACTACTTTGCAGGCGTCCAGCAGGATAGGAGCCAGAAGCAGCAGCTCACGCCGAAAACCGTGCTCTACAACTGCATCGAAGGCCTCGCCAAGGCCCTCGGGCGGCTGCAGCATGGCAGGCGCATCGAGCTTTTGATGCAGCAGGCCGACTGGCCGATACGCGGCACGGAGTTCGAGGCCATCCTGCTCCTCTGGGGCGGGCTCGTCGGGCTCATCACCTTCCTCGTGACGCTCAAGGGCGCGATGTTCTTCGCCGGAGCCCTCGCGGGCATCCTGATGGGCCTGGCCCTCCTAGGGCTGCGCATCCGCAGGCGGCGCAAGAAATTCACAAACCAGCTCGGCGACATGCTGACCATGGTCGCGAACGCCCTGCGCGCGGGCTTCAGCTTTATGCAGGCCTTCGAGCTCATCTCGCGTGAGATGGACGCCCCGATGGGCCGCGAAGTCCAGCTCGTCGTCAACGAGGTCAACCTCGGCAACACCCTCGAATCCGCACTCGACAACATGCAGCGCCGCGTCGTCAGCCCCGACTTCGAGCTCGTCGTCACCGCCGTCCTGATCCAAAGGCAGGTGGGCGGCGACCTCGCCAGCATCCTCGACACCATCAGCGAGACGATTGCAGAGCGCGTCAGGATGAGGAGAGAGGTGATGGCGTTGACGGCGCAGGGAAGAGCATCGGGGTGGGTGCTAGTAATTATTCCGTTTGCTTTATCAGGCGTTATATATGTCATTAGCCCTGGTTATTTGGATCCACTTCTTACTACGGAAATAGGACATGTGTTTATAGCGGGAGCAGTTCTTTTAGAACTCATAGGTATAGTAGTTATTCGGCGTATTGTAGATATAAAAATATAACTATTATGTATTTGTATGAGGGAATTTATGAACAAAAATCTAGACTATATAAAATGTCGCTATTTTAGTGAAAAAGGCCAGGGAATTGTAGAATATGCATTGATTCTTGTTTTTGTTGTCATAGTAGTAAGTGTATTAATTGATAAATCAATGGGAATTGATGAAAGTGGACGACCATTTCTTCAATGGTTCTTGCTTAAGGTGTTAAATGTTATTTATGCAACAGAACACTTATTAGAGAATGCATTATAATTTTAAATATGTAATCTGAATAAGATTTTCATAGAATAGATTCTTATTTATCGTTATATGGGAGGTATTTATATGTTAGAAATTATTAGTTATTTACGAGCACGTTACATGAGTGAAAGAGCACAGGGCATCGTAGAATATGCGCTGATCCTTGCTTTTGTGACAATTGTTGCTGCCGGGCTGATTAATAGTGATGGACTTCAGGCAACCATTAAAGGCGTCATTGGCAAAGTTACAGCTTTGTTAAACAAAGCTGCAGCTGCGAAGTAAGGGGAAGGGATAAAATGCTTGAGATTATTGAGTATTTGAAAGTGCGTTACTTAAGTGAAAGAGGACAGGGTATTGTAGAATATGCTTTGATCCTTGCTTTTGTAACAATTATTGCTGCGGCACTAATTAATAGTGACGGTCTGCAAAATACTATTTCTGGAGTTATCCAAAAGGTAAAAGACCTGCTGGATAAGGCTCAAAATTAAAATAATTTCTATTCGCAGGGAGGAAGAATAATGAAATTCCAGAAAGGGCAACTATTAGTGGAATTTGCAATCATTCTTCCTCTTTTTTTGTTGTTTATATTTTCTATTGTATACTTTTCGATGGTATTCTTAGATTATATGACTTTGAGTACAGTTGCTCGTAACAGTGCTCGCGAAGCTGCTGTGGCAAATGCAGCGGAATACGCTGACCACTATCAAGTAATTCGCAGCCACTATATGAATCAGACATTACCGGTTGACCTTTATGATTGGAAGAATGGTTTTAAAATAGCCTATCAAGAACCTCAACAAAATGAAGAACATGGTAATGTAATCGTTACGATAGATGCTAAGTTCAAGGAGGATACTTCTTGGTTGCCTGAGATTATTGATGGTTTGACGGATAATAAGGATACCTCAAAATTGGATTTGCATATAACTTGTACGATGTACAGTGAAGATAATTGGAAGACACAGAAGTGATGAGAGGTGAGATGCGATGTCATTGTTGACGCGCCTGGGGCGAGCGGCTGATGAGAATCGTCAGGTCAATATTTTTGGTGCCCGTGAGGACAGCCAGGATATGGCGGCGGAGCGCTCGTATCAGGAAGTCAAGCAGCGTATCCATCAGCGCATTGTCGATGAGATGACGCCGGAGGAGCAGCTGATGCTGACCTCGGTGCATCAGGACCCGCATCAGGTCGAGACACTGATCACCGACTACTGCCAGCGCGTGCTCGATGAGAATCCCTTTGCCATCCCGCAGGGCGAGAAGCCGCGGCTCATAGCGGACATCCGCGACGAGGTGCTCGGCCTCGGCCCGATCGAGGCACTGCGCAAGGACGATTCCATCACCGAGATCATGGTCAATGGGCCGCGCCAGGTCTTCGTCGAGCGCATGGGCAAGCTCGAGCTGACGGATGCGAAGTTCCACGACACGGCTCACCTCATGAACATCATCGAGCGCATCCTGACGCCGCTCGGCCGCCGCGTCGATGAATCGTCGCCGCTCGTCGATGCGCGCCTCGAGGACGGCTCGCGCGTCAACATCATCATCCCGCCGCTCTCGCTCATCGGCCCGTGCCTGACCATCCGCAAGTTCTCCAAGACGCCGCTGAGCGTCGACAACTTGATCTCGTTCGGCACGATGGACGAGAAGATGGCGACCTTCCTGCGCGCCAGTGTCAAGGCGCGCATCAACATCCTCGTCTCGGGCGGCACTGGCTCCGGTAAGACGACGACGCTCAACGTCATCTCGTCCTTCATCCCCGACGGTGAGCGCATCGTCACCATCGAGGATGCCGCTGAGCTGCGCCTGCAGCAGCAGCACGTCGTGACGCTCGAGGCGCGCCCGGCCAACCTCGAGGGCAAGGGTGCCATCACCATCCGCGATCTCGTGCGCAACGCCCTGCGCATGCGCCCCGACCGCATCATCGTCGGCGAGGTCCGCACGGGCGAGGCGCTCGACATGCTGCAGGCCATGAACACGGGCCATGACGGTTCGCTGACGACGGCGCACGCCAACAGCCCGCGCGATGTCCTCTCGCGCCTCGAGACGATGGTCATGATGTCCGGCCTCGAGCTGCCGGAGCGCGCCATCCGTGAGCAGATCTCGTCGGCCATCGACCTCATCATCCATCAGGCGCGCATGCGCGACGGTAGCCGCAAGATCACCTACATCACCGAGGTGCAGAAGATGGAGGGCACGACCATCACGACGCAGGACATCTTCCGCTTTGAGCAGACCGGCTTCGACAGCAACGGCAAGATCCTCGGCCACTTCGTGCCGACGGGCCTGCAGCCGAGCTTCCTCGAGAAATTCGAGGTCAGCGGCATCAAGCTGCCCGAGGGCTTCTTCACCCCTGCAGGGGCGAACGACATCGCCTTCGAGGGCGGCCGGTTCTGAGTTGTGATTGGAGAACGTGAGAAAGGAATGAGACGATGCTGAAGCTGCTCTTTGTACTCTCTGTGACGGCGCTGCTGTTCCTCGTGCTGCTCGGCCTCATCCGCAGCAAGGTCGAGCCACAGACGACCGTGCGCCGCCGCATGGAGAGCTTGGAAACGCTCGCTGAGGAGCGCGAGCCCTTTGCACAGCCGCGCGCAGCTCAGCCTGAAGAGAAGAAGCAGGCGGGCGGCTTCAAGCAGATGCTCGCCGCGCTCTCCACGGCCCTGACGCCGCTGCGGCTGCGCCCCATCATCCAGAAGCGTCTCACGCTTGCGGGCAAGTCGCGCGAATGGAGCATTGCCGAGTTCTTCGGCAGCTGCCTGCTCGGCGCTGTTGTCATGTGGCTCTTTGCCATCGTGCTCCTTCACAACAGCTCCTATGCGCCTGTGCAAAAAACTATGCTGGGCTTTCTGCTCGGCATCCTCGGCGGCCTGATGCCCGTCGTTTTCCTCAATACGACGATTGATAGGCGCCAGAAGCAGATCGAGCATCAGCTGCCGGAGGTGCTCGACCTGCTCTGCGTCAGCGTCCAGGCGGGCCTCTCCTTCGATGCCGCGCTGTCGAAGATCACCGCGCGTATGAAGGGCCCCTTCATCGACGAGTGCCGCCGCATGCAGGACGACATCCGCATGGGCGTCGTGCGCCGCACCGCCATGCGCAGCATGGCCGATCGCTGCGGCCTCGAGGACGTCTCGCTCTTTATGACCTCCATCATCCAGGCCGAGCGCCTCGGCACCAGCATGGGTAAGACCCTCAAGAACCAGGCCGACAACATCCGCGAACGCCGCCGCCAATACGTCAAAGCCCAAGCCATGAAAGCCCCGGTCAAGATTGTCTTCCCGCTCGTCCTCTTCATCTTCCCGGCCATCTTCGTCGTCACCCTCGTCCCGAGCTTACTGTACTTGCTCAAGAACCTCTAGAAAGAAGCAATCATGCAGACAAAAACATTTCAGGTAGAAGGGGCCGACACCACCCTCACCGTCCACCTAGCGACCACCTTCTGGCAGCGCTTCCGCGGCCTCATGCTGCGCCGTCCCCTGCCGCCCGCCACGGCCCTGCTCATCGCGCCGTGCAACAGCATCCACATGTGCTTCATGCGCTTCGCCATCGATGCCGTCTACCTCGACAAGCAGGGCAGGATCCTCAAGATCACTCGCCACCTGCGCCCCTGGCTAGGCCTCTCCGCCTGCTGGCACGCCCACAGCGTCCTTGAGATGACAGCCGGCCAGGCAGATGCCCTAGGACTCCAGAAAGGGCAAACCTTCATAATCAAAGAACTAAAATAAAAGTCAGGCCCGAAATCATCGTGCCTGACTTTTTTGCTGTCCTGTATCCCTCTGGCGTATCCGTTATGTCCTTGCCTTTCGGGAAGAACTCCCGTAAAAGGCCATTGGTGTTCTCATTGGTCCCGCGCTCCCATGGATGGTGCGGAGGTTGACGGCAGCGGCGGTCTTGCTCATGGCTTTTCCAACAAGCAAGTACCGGCTCTTCCGGTACACCAGCGTGACGAGGCATGCCTTTCCTTGCTTGCCCACCACAGTATCCGCTTCCCAGTGGC
>OHBJ01001519.1_pt1 | contig 15909 bp, 18 predicted proteins | sample 1577241 | NCBI WGS metagenome assembly OHBJ01 (sample SAMEA3541594, study PRJEB24748) | human gut metagenome | biome: human gut; feature: human-associated habitat; material: faeces | place: China | collected 2012
TTCTGTCTCTCCTTCCCCGGTCTGCCGGACGGCTCCTCTGCCGCGGCAGGCGCCTGCGGATAGGGAATAACGACGCTGCGGGCTTCGGCAAGGGCAGTCAGCGCCGCTGCACGCAGCCGGTTCAGGGCAGAAAGCGGCAGCATCAGTCCCGGTGCAATATGACAGGTCAGATTTTGCAGATAAAAAGGCGTCCCGCCGCACTTTTCCAGCGCGCGCCGTGCCAGCTCCTCATCGGTAGGGCGGGTAAGGGCGGTCTGCGGCACCTCGCCCGCCACCTCCACCCGATGGGTACCGTCGGTTACGGCAAGGGTGACGGGCTTTCCGGGCAGCAGGGTCAGCACCATATCCGTCGGCAGGCGCCCCACCTCATTGCGGGTCAGCGCAGCAAGCCTGCCCAGCACCTCGGCAGACGCCGCAGCGTCCTCTTTGGTGCGGATACCGAACATCGAAAGATCTCGGCGGGCGATGTAGTAGCCGTCGGTAAATCCGCTTCGGCTGAATACCGAGCGCAGCGTTTCCAGATCCGGTGCTTCGCCGCTCAGGGATTGACGGCAGGCGGTCACGGCGGCAGCGACATATTCGGGACGTTTCAGGCGCCCCTCGATCTTAAAGCTGGCAACGCCCAGCGCCTCCAGCTCCTGCAGTCGGTCGGTCAAGGTCAGATCCTTCAGAGAAAGGGCGTAGCTCCGTCCGTGGCTCTTAAAGTCCAATCGGCAGGGCTGGGCACAGCGCCCGCGGTTGCCGCTGCGCTCGCCCAGCACGCTGCTGAGGTAGCACTGACCGGAAACGCTCATGCACAGTGCCCCGTGGACGAAAACCTCGCACCGCAGGCTGGTTCCGGCGCAGATGGCGGCGATCTCCTCCTTGGAAAGCTCCCGCGCCAATACCACCTGATACAGCCCCATTTCCTCCAGCAGGCGGGCGCCGGAAAGGTTGTGGACGGACATTTGGGTGCTGCCCAGCAGCGGCAGGGTGGGGTAGCGCTGCCGCATCAGCCGTACCAGTCCCAGATCCTGCACCAATACGCCGTCCACGCCGGCGGCTGCCACGGCGTCTAAGGAGCGAAGCCAGCGGGGCAGCTCGCGATCCGTAACCAGCGTATTCAGGGTGACATACACCTTGACACCGCGGCTGTGGCACCAGCCGACGGTCTGCGGCAGATTGTCCTCATCAAAGTTTTCGGCGCCCGCGCGGGCATTAAAGCCCCGCAGACCCAGATAAACGGCATCGGCGCCGCACAGTACAGCGGCGCGCAGCTGTACTTCGCCGCCTGCCGGCGCCAGAATTTCAGCGTGTTTTTCCATAGGATTTAGAATTCCTCATCATTTTCATCAAAATCACGGAAGCCGAGCTGACCGCTGCGACGCAGATCCTCGGCGGGGGAACGCACGGCGCTGCTCTCTCGCAGATAGTTGGTCAGCTGCTGCCGCAGGTTGTCGGCGGCTTCCTCACTCTTTGCCAGCTGATCCATCAAATTCATGGTGAGCAGGGCAAAGGTATCAAAGGCGGAAATGTTGGCGCAGCTTTCACGGATTTCCTCGATCTGACCGTTCAAGCGCTCCTGTATCATTTTTACCCAGGCAGGATCGCGGTCGGTATTGATATAATACTGGTGCTCCATAATATTGATCTTATAGCGGCTCATCGTACTCCTCCTTGTAAAGAAAATAGGGGATCTCTAATCTTATTATAGCGCAAAAGGCAGGGTCTGCAAAGGATTTTTCGGCGAGAAACACAATTGATGAAAAAATAACGAACTTTTGGAGCGAATGGTTGAAAAGTGCAAAAAAACAGGTATAATAACAGTGAAGAAATCTCCGCCCTTGCCGCTTACACGGCAAAGAGCAATTCTATACCGCAAAGGAGAATAGAACCATGATGACCATGACCGCAGAACAGATCCGCTCGGCTATGGAGAATAAACTGGAATACCTGATGGAGGTAACACCGCAAAGCGCCAGCGATGAGCAGCTTTATAAGGCTGCCGCACTGGTACTGCGCGATCTGATGTTGGAAAAGCGCCGTGCCCACCGCCAAAAGGTCACGGCGGAAAAGAAAAAGCGTATCCACTATCTTTCAATGGAATTCCTGATGGGAAAGAGCCTGAAAAACAGCCTGTACAATCTGGGGCTGGTGGAGCCGTTTACCGAGGCGCTGACCGCCTTCGGCGCCACACCGGAGCGGCTGTATGCCTGCGAGCCGGATCCGGGTCTCGGCAACGGCGGTCTGGGCAGGCTTGCCGCCTGCTATCTGGACGGCATGGCAACCGACGGCTATTACGGCACCGGCTATTCCATCTTGTACGAATACGGCATTTTCAAACAGAAGCTGGTGAACGGCGCACAAACCGAGCTGCCCGACTACTGGCTGCCCGGCGGTGAGATATGGCTGCGTGCCAATGAGGAGCATGCCGTCGAGGTCAAATTCGGCGGGCGGCTGGAGGAGCACTGGGATCAGGGCCACCTGATGCAGCAGTACACCGGCTACGAAACGGTGTTGGCAGTCCCCTACAATATGTACGTTTCCGGCTACGATACCGAGGCAGTCAGCGTGCTGCGCCTGTGGAAGGCAAAAAGCCCCGGCATTGATATGGAGTGCTTCAATAACGGCGACTATCTGGGCGCTTTCCGCAAAACGGCGCGCGCCGAGACCATCAGCAAGATTCTGTACCCCAACGATAACCACCAGGAGGGCAAGCAGCTTCGCCTGCGGCAGCAGTATTTCCTTGTCTGCGCCTCGCTGGCGGAGATCACACGCACCCACATGGAGCGCTACGGCACCATGGATAACTTTGCTGAGCTCAATGCCATTCAGCTCAACGACACCCACCCCACCCTTGCCATTCCGGAGCTGATGCGCATTCTGATGGACGACTGCGGCTATAGCTGGGAAAAGAGCTGGGAGATTACCGAGCAGACCTTTGCCTACACCAACCACACCGTTATGGCGGAGGCGCTGGAAAAGTGGGATATCACCCTGTTCCGCGAGCTGCTGCCCCGTATCTATCAGATCGTGCAGGAGATCGACCGCCGTTGGAATATCCGTATGCGGGAGGAGTTCCGCTGCAGCAATGAGGAAGTCGGTAAAATGCAGATCCTGCGGGACGGCAAAATACACATGGCAAACCTGTGCGTTGTGGGCGGCCATTATGTCAACGGCGTTTCCAAGCTGCACAGCCAGATCATCAAGGACGATGTGTTCCACGAGTTCTACCGCCTGATGCCGGAGAAGTTTGGCAATGTCACCAACGGCATTGCCAGCCGCCGCTGGCTTATGCAGTCCAATCCCCGTCTGGACAGTTTTATCCGTGCCCGCATCGGGTCGGAATATCTGCATGACTTCAATCTGCTTACCGGTCTGCGCGCCTATCTGGACGATGAGGCGAGCCTGCGGGAGCTGGGCGAGCTGAAGCGGCAGAACAAGCAGGATTTTGCCCGCTATCTGCGTGATGAGCGCGGCATTACCGTCGATCCGGAGTCGCTGTTCTATGTACAGGTCAAGCGCCTGCATGAATATAAGCGCCAGCATCTCAACGCCCTGCAGATCCTCAAGCACTATCTGGATATCAAGGCGAACCCCGAAGCGGAGTTTAAGCCCCGCACCTACATCTTCGGCGCCAAGGCTGCCCCCGGCTACGAGCTTGCCAAGAAGATCATTCGCTTTATCAATGATCTGGGCGCGATGATCGACGCCGATCCCGATGTGCGCGGACGCCTGAAGATCGTCTATCTGGAGGAATACAACGTGACCATGAGCGAGCGGCTGATGCCCGCCAGCGAGGTCAGTGAGCAGATCTCTCTGGCAGGCACCGAAGCGAGTGGCACCGGCAACATGAAGCTGATGCAGAACGGCGCCATCACGCTGGGTACCATGGACGGCGCCAATGTGGAGATCGCAGAGCAGGTCGGACCGGAGAATATCCTCATCTTTGGTATGAGTACGCCGGAGGCGGAGGAGATGAAAGCCCGCGGCTACCGTCCCGCCGATGCCATTGCCCGCAGCGCCGAGCTGCAGCGCCTGCTGGCGTTTATGGAACGTGAGGACTGCCCCGAGAGCTTCTGGATGCTTGCCGACCATCTGCGCCGCGTCGATCAGTACATGGCGGCGGCGGATTTTGAAAGCTACTCGGCAGCCGATGACCGTGCGGCGGAGCTCTACTACAATGACCCGCTGCGCTGGCAGCGCATGAGCCTTGCCAATATCGCAGGCGCGGGTATCTTCTGCGCCGACCGCGCAGTTCACGATTATGCACGGGAGATCTGGCATTTGGATTAAGAAGTTGATGGTACTTTTGACCCGCCAAAAGTACCCAAAAGCGGTTTAGGGCTGCTGCCCTAAAAACCCACGCACCGGAACGCCCGCTCGGAACGGCTATGCCGTCCCGAAGCGTGGGCTAAACGGTGCTTATAGGGTGCCGCAGGCGCATCTGCCCCCTTCCCCTCCCCTCCCCCGAAGCGGGGGAGGGGGTTCCTGTCCTACCTCCTGCCTGTCTTAATTCAGCGCTCGGCAAGTGCCGACTACTATGAACATAAAGGGGCAGTCAACCCGCAAGTGTTAGCCCACTGGCGGCTTAGTTCCCCTCCTTTGAGGAGGGGAGAGGGGTGGTGGTTCGCCCTTCGCGCTCCAGCGCGCGGGCGATAAAAATGCGTCGCAGACACTTTTTGAGCGCATCTGCGCGCCGTACGGATTTATTTTTCTGCTGCCGCAGAAAAACAATATCCGTATCCAGCGCAGCCAAGCGACGCGGGTTTTTAGGGCAGCAGCCCTAAAACGCTTTTGGAATTTGGGGTCCCCACAAGGTCTTGCGACCTTGTGGGGAGAGGAGGACGCACCGCAGCGGAGAGGGCTGCCCGCAGCATAGCGGAGGGTCTGCCCGATTGAAGCGGAGGTTGCGTCCGACGAGGCGGGTCAAAAGTACCGCCCCGCCGGCAGGCGTACAAGCTAAAACCTTTTGTAAGGCTTTACGACGCCGATAGGCGAGACGAGACTAAGGCATAGAACGGGTCGCGGCGCGCGGGTGCGGGAGATAGATTTCTTCCCCCAAAGTTCACGCTTTGTTCGCTTGTGTTCCGGTGGCTTTTGATATATAATAGAATAGAAAAAATTTACGCTGAAAAAATCCATACCGGTCAAAGGAGACCCTATGTTCAGACAATCACTGTTTACCTATGTGGTGCGCGCTATGGTGCTGCTCACCGCTATCCCGATCCATGAATGTGCCCACGCCTGGGCAAGCTGGAAGCAGGGCGATCCTACCGCCAAGAATATGGGGCGGCTTACTTTGAATCCGCTGCCGCACCTTGACCTCATCGGCTCTGTTCTGATGCTCTTTACCGGCTTCGGCTGGGCAAAGCCGGTGCCGGTTTCCACCCGCTACTACAAAAATGTCAAAAAGGGAATGATCCTGACCGCTTTGGCGGGTCCTGCCGCCAACATTCTGCTGGCACTGCTTTCCATGATTCTGTACAAGCTGTGGTGCTATTTCATTTACCCTGCCATCACCATCAGCTTTACCACCGCCTCCGCCATTGCGCAGATCTTCTATATCATGTGCCTGCTCAATATCAATCTGGCAGTGTTCAATCTCATTCCCATTCCGCCGCTGGACGGCAGCCGTGTGCTGACCGCCGTACTGCCCGCCCGTCTTTACTACAAGGTGATGCAGTATGAACGGTACATCATCTACGGCGTGTTCATCATTCTTATGCTGGGCTGGCTGGACGGCCCGCTTGCCTTCCTGCGGAACGCTGTTTACAGCTTCTTAAATCTTATTACCGCATTTTTGGGATAAGGAACGACAAAAATGGAAAAACTCACCTTTAAGGTCAATGAATACGAGGGGCCGCTGGATCTTATTTTAGCGCTGCTCTCCAAGCATCAGATCGACATTTACGATATCAACATCAGCAGCCTGCTGGAGCAATACATGATGTATATCCGCACCCTGCAGGAGCATCAAATGGAGGTTGCCAGCGAATTTTTGGAGATGGCTTCACGACTGGTCTATATCAAAACCGCCAGTCTGCTGCCCCGCTGCGAAAAAGAGGACGACCCCCGCGCCGAGCTGGTGGGACAGCTGCTGGAATATCAAAGCTGCAAGCAGGCAGCGGCGCTGCTGCGTCTGCGGGATACCGGCTGGTCGGTATTTACCCGTGCGCCCATGCCGCTGGAGATCGACCCCACCTACCGCCGCCGTCACCCGGTGGACGAGCTGACCGCCGCCTACTGGTCGGCGTGCGGCAGAGGAAAGCGCCGCCTGCCCCCGCAGGAGGCCGCCTTTACCCCACTGGTCACCAAGCCTGTTGTCTCGGTGGCAAGCCGCATTATGCACCTGCTGCGCGGCTTTTACCGCCGCGGCAAGGTGAGCCTGCAGAATATCTGGGCGGACAACCGTGACCGCAGTGAGCTGGTCGCCACCTTTATGGCGGTGCTGGAGCTGCTGAAGGCGGGGCGTGTGCATCTTGCCGAGGACGACACCGAGCTGGTATTTGCCGGACGGGAAAGCAGGGCTGACGAACGCTGATTAAACCGAAGAAAACGAGGACGACCGATGAATTTGACCGACGATCAGAAAAAGATATTTGCCATACTGTTTGCGGCGGGTGAGCCGCTGGAGACCGACCGTTTGGCGGAGGCGCTGGCGGTGAGCCATGCCGAGGCAGCGGAGCAGTGTGTTTTATTGCAGCAGCGCCTTGCAGAGAGTGATCTGCCGCTGGAGCTGCGCCGGCTGGAGAACAGCTGGCAGCTGTGTACCGTTACCGGCTACGATACGGTGATAAGGACGGCGCTGGAGCTGCGCAGCAACACGCCCCTTTCCAACGCCGCTATGGAGGTGCTTGCCGTTATCGCCTACAACCAGCCGGTGACCCGCAGCTTCATCGAGCAGGTAAGAGGCGTGGACAGCTCCTCGGTGGTGGCTTCGCTGGAGGAAAAAGGGCTGATAGAGGAAGCCGGCCGCATGGAGCTGCCGGGCAGACCGGTGGCGTTCCGCACCACGGCGGCGTTCCTGCGCTGCTTCGGGCTTTCCGATTTAAGTGAGCTGCCCGACCTGCAGCCGTCTGCCGACACCGAGGATACCGCCGAGGAGGAGCAGCTGGGCTTTGACGACCTGACCCTGCCGGAGGAAGCCCCGTGATCGCCCTGTGGATCGTTCTGGGGCTGCTGGCGCTGATCCTTGTGCTGCTGCTTATTCCTGCGGGGCTGTCGCTTGGCTACCACAGCGGCGACTTTACCGCCGAGGGCAAATGGCTGTTTTTGCGGTTCACCCTTTACCCCCTGCCGGAGAAGGCGGAAGCCGAAAAAACGGAAAAGCAGGAAAAGCAAACCGGTGAAAAGAAGCCTCCCAAGGAAAAAAGCACCGAGCCGCACCCCTTTATGGATTGGCTTTGTCTCATCAACGACCTGCTGCCGACGCTGCATACCGCCCTGCGAAAAACGCTGGGTGCCATTACCCTGAAGCGGTGCCGTATCACCATGACTGTTGCCGCCGAGGAAGCCGATCAGACGGCGATCCGGTATGGCAGAGCCAATGCGCTGCTGTATACCGTTTATGCTTTTCTGAGCCGGCATATCCGTGTAAAGGAATTTAAGGCGGAGGTCTTTCAGGACTATCTTTCGGGTCCCGATGGGGAGACCGCCGACGCCGATCTGCTGCTTTTGGTTTGTCCGATGATCCTGCTCGGCGCAGGATTCCGGCTGCTGTGGCAGGGCGGACGGGCGTACCTGCGGTTTGCGAAATAGACGATTTGCAAAACAACACTAAAATAGAAAGAACATTCAGAAAGTTGAGGTAACTACTATGGCGCACTATCTGGGCGAGCTGACCGAAAGCAACATGAAAAATCTTCAGGCTCTGATTGACTCCAATTCCGTCATCGGGCGGGAGATCGTCACCCCCGACGGCACCGTAATCCTGCCGGTCAGCAAGGTCTCCTTCGGCTTTGGCAGCGGCGGCGGCGACCTGCCTGCCTCCCAGAAGGAGCTGTTCGGCGGCGGTACCGGCGGCGGCGTTACCATCACGCCGTTGGCGTTCCTTATTGTAAAAAACGGTGATGTAAAGCTGCTGCAGGTGCAAAGCTATAACAATACCGCCGACCGTGTGGTGGGCATGGTCCCCGATGTGATGGACAAGGTCTCGGGGCTGATCAGCGGCGCCAAAAAGGAGAAGGACGCAGCCGAGGGCTGATCCGTTTGGGCGCAGCAGAAACAGAATGAATTTGCGGAGGTGTTTTTATCATGCGGGGAAAAAAACGGATCCTGTGCGGACTGATGGCATTTGTACTGGCGGCGGTGATGCTGTTCTGTCCGGCGGCTGCCATCAGCTATGAGCCGGACTTTACCCTGACCAGTAAGGCGGTGTATTTGGAAAATCTGGATACCGGACTGGTTCTTTATGAAAAAAACGCCGACCAGCAGATGTATCCGGCATCGCTGACCAAAATTATGACCGCCATACTGGTACTGGAGAATGTAAAGGATCTGGATCAGGAAACCGCCGCCTATCCCATGTGGATCCAGGATATGCTGTACGGCACCAATGCCTCCCTCGGCGGACTGATCGTAGGAGAGAAGCTGACCATACGGCAGCTTCTTACCTCGGCGCTGGTGCAGTCCGGCAATGAATCTGCCATGATTCTGGCAGGCTATGTGGGCAGCGGCGGCATGGCGGACTTTATGCCGCGGGACATCACCTCCTTTGTAGAGATGATGAATGACAAGGCAAAAGCGCTGGGCTGCATGGGAACCCATTTTACCAACCCTACCGGACTGCACAGCGACAACCACTACTCCACTGCGCGGGATATGGCAATCATGGCGAAATATGCCATGCAAAACCCTGTTTTCGCCTCTCTTGTAAAGAACTATGCCGTGCAGCTGGGACAAACCAACAAGCACAGCGACCTGTGGCAGTACTCCACCAACAAGATGCTGCTGACCAGCAGCCCCTACTACTATGCGCCGGTGGTGGGCATCAAAACCGGTTCCACCGATGAGGCAGGGCGCTGCGTTATCAGTCAGGCGGAGGACAACGGCTACCGCTACTTCTGTGTGGTAATGGGCGCACCCTCTACCGCCGCGGAGCCTTTCCCGAACTTTATAGAGACGCGCCAGCTTTACCGCTGGGCTTTCGGTACCTTTTCGCTGAAGACGCTGCTGGAGCAGGGAGAGCTGATGGCTGAGGTGCCGGTCAAGTATTCCGGCGATGGAAAGATCGCCAAGCTGGCAGTGAAGGACGATGTGGTAAAGCTGCTGCGGAACGATATTTCTTCGGACAGCATCATCTATCATACCGAGTTGCCCGAAAGCATTGAAGCGCCCGTTGCTGCCGGTGATTCTGTCGGCACTCTGCACATTATGCTGATGGGTGAGGAGATCGGCACCGCCGAGCTGGTGGCAACGCAGGACTTTTCGCTGAGCTGGTTCCGTAAAGCGTTGGGAACCATCGGCGCCCTGTTGAGCAGCACAACGGCGAAGATCATTCTGATCGTCGTGGTGCTTGCGGTCGTTGCTTACATTGTGTATATGGTGCAGCACAACAAAAAGAAAAAGCGCCACCGCAGCCGGTATTCGGATAGAAGCTATTAAACAAGCCATGAATAAACAGGTCTCCCCCGCAAAATGCTGCGGGGGAGGTTTTTTGTTAGACAAAAATCCCCCGCTTTCGCAGGGGATCTGTGTTTATGCAAGGATTTCCCGCAGAGCGGCGATGAGGGCATCGGTCGCAGCGGGTTCGGTTGCCCAGCCGGTGCAGATGCGCAGCGCCACGGTGCCGTCCCGACGCCACTCCTCATCAACAGCAAAGCGCTGCTTTAAGGCATCGGTTTGCCCCTCGGTCAAATAAATAAACTGCTGATTGGTGGGAGAGTCCACCTGAAAGCGCACGCCCAGCGCGGTAAGCGCCGCCTTGATTCGCATTGCCTCGCCGTTGGCGTGGCGTGCCAGCTCGTAGTACAAGCCGTCACGGAACAGCTCCGCAAACTGAAGCCCCAGCAAGCGCCCCTTGGCAAACAGCCCGCCCCGCTGCTTGACGATATACAGAAAGTCCGGCTGAAGAACGGGGTTCACCAGCACCAGTGCTTCCCCAAACAGGGCGCCGTTTTTGGTACCGCCGATGCAGAAAAAGTCGCAGTAGCGCGCCATATCCCGCAGTGTGACATCACAGCCCTCCGCGGTGAGCGCGACGCCCAGCCGCGCGCCATCGGCGTACAGCAGCAGATCGTGCGCCCGACATACCTCGTGCAGCGCCTGCAGCTCCTCGCGGGTATAGACGGTGCCGACCTCGGTGGACTGGGAAATATACACCACGCGGGGCTTGACCATGTGGGGCGCCATTCGGTGCTCCTCCAATACGGCAAGAATGCCCGCCGGGCGCACCTTGCCCTCCGCATCGGGAATGACCAGCACCTTATGACCGGTGGCTTCGATCGCACCGGTTTCGTGGGTGAAGATATGGCAGGTGGCGGCGCCAATGACAGCCTCGTGCGGGCGCAGGGCGGCAGTCAGGGCGATGAGGTTGGTCTGGGTGCCGCCGGACAGAAACCGGATCTCTGCCGTGGGGCAATCCATCTCGCGGCGCAGAATCTCCCGTGCTTCGGCGCAATGGGGATCGGTGCCGTAGCCGGTGGTTTGCTCGCGGTTGGTGCGGGTCAGGGCTTCCAATATCCTTTCGTGGCAGCCCTCGCTGTAATCATTGATAAAAAGAGTCATGGGAACACTTCCTTGCGGGGTCATGGGGCTTCCTTTGGTCGTGCGGCAAAAGGGTGGTTGAACAGATAGATGAATCGTCTTGTAAAGGCGGGGCGGGTGCGCCGCAGCGGGGAGGGCTGCCCGTAAGGGTCAGCACGACAGAAGCGAAGGCGCACCCGCCGCCGGGCTTATGCGCCGATGCTGAGAGGGTATGCCGTTCCGGCGAATAACAAAAAACCCGAAGATCTTGCTTGCAGATGCTTGCAATCTCCGAGTTTCTTATTCTTCGGCTGCGCGCATGGGACGGGAACGATCCGTGCCCAGCGAATGCCCGTTGACACGGTACGGGCGGGTGCTGCCATACTTAGGCGTTCAGGCTGCGAGCCAGAGCAGATTTCTTTCTGGCGGCGGTATTCTTGTGCAGGATACCCTTGGCGGCTGCCTGGTCGATCTTCTTGATCGCTACGCGGACTGCCTCAGCCTTATTCTCTTCGGCGTTCTGAGCCTTCTTAACATAGGTCTTCAGCTCGGACTTGATCGCCTTATTGCGCAGAGTTTTGGTAGCAATAACCTTTACTCTCTTCTTAGCGGATTTGATATTGGGCATGTGTTACACCTCCTTACATACTATTAGACGGTACTTAGCTATGATAACATTCCCTCTGAAAAAACGCAAGAGGTTTTTTTAGATTTCTCCGCTGTTTCCGGCGCAATTTGCTTCAAAAAGTGCTGCAAGGCTGCCTTCTCCCTTGCGGGTGTATGCCATAGGCAGCGGCATAGGCACCTCACAGGCAAAGGTATAACTGCGGCAGCCCTCCTCATAGAAGGGGTGCAGCGCCCGCCGCAGCAGCCCGTCGGCAATGACAAAATCCTCACATTGCAGGGCGATGATGCGCACCGGCTCCGCCTTTTCCACGACGATGTAGCCCAGCATTTCGGTCCCCTCAGCGGCAAAGTAGCCCCACACGGGTCCCTCTGCCTCCAGACCGATATCCTGCGCCATCATTTGCAGAATATCCGGCTGAATGGGTAAAATAGCAATCATTTTTTGCCCTCCCCGCTGCCGCCCGCTTTGGTGATCGCACCGCGCAGGGCGATCAGCTCGGCAGGCTTCAGGTCACGCCAATGCCCCGGCTGCAGCATTCCCAGCTTGATGGGCCCCACGGCGATACGCTTGAGGCGTACCACCTCCAGCCCCACCGCTTCGCACATGCGGCGAATCTGACGGTTTTTCCCCTCGCTGATGGTGATCTGCAGCACCACGCGTCCCGGCTGCTTTTCCAGAATGAGGACGGTAGCGGGCAGCGTAGTGGTATTCTCGCCGATCTTGACGCCGGCAGAAAGCTCCGCTGCCTGTTCATCGGTGATATCAGGGCGCACCGTGACACGGTATACCTTGTTAATATGACTGGCGGGGTGCATGATGCGGTTTGCCAGCTCTCCGTCATTGGTGAAGAGCAGCAGTCCTTCGCTGTTGCGGTCCAGCCGCCCGATGGGATAGACCCGCTCCTCTACCCCGGTCAAAAGGTCGGTGACGCAGCGCCGTCCCAGTTCATCGCTGAGGGTGGTCACATAGCCGCGGGGCTTATTCATCATAATATAGCGGTACTGCTTTTTGCGGGTGAAATAAACCCGCTTGCCGTCCACGGCAATGACATCGCGGTCGGGGTTCACGCTTTGTCCGATCTCCGCCTTGCGTCCGTTCACGGTCACGCGCCCCTGACGCACCAGTTCCTCTGCTGCGCGTCGGGAGGCAACTCCCGCCTCGCTGAGGGCTTTTTGAATACGAATCGGCTGCATAATCATTCTCCTTCTGTCCGCATCGCTGCGGTCATTTAAATCGGTTTGGCGGTGTATCCCGCCCTAATTTATTATAATAGCGTATTTTGGACGGAAAGTCACCCTTTATTTTCGGGGATTGGTTTTAGCCAGTCGCTACTTACTTGCAAATAGCCAAAGACTATCCCGTAAGCAGGAGGGATCGACATGGATTACAAAGAAGTTATCATCAAGAAGCGTATCCGGCTGGGCTACAGCCGGAACAAGCTGTCACAGCTTATCGGCATTTCCCAGACCTTTATAATCGAGATTGAAAAAGGTGAAAAAAGCCATCGTTGGATATCCTGCTGCGCCTTTGCGAGGTTCTCAATTTAGAGCTTTTGACGGATCGGGACGAAAGATAAGCGACTTTTCAGGGAGACGACAATATGGCAATACCATGAGGGATTTGCGGGTTTCCCCTTCGCGTTCCCTCAGCGCAGAGGTTTTCGCCTTCTTCCAAGAGCTTGCATTCCCCATGGCACCAATAAAAAAGACTTCCGTTTTTTGTTCTGCCGCCTGCGCAAGGAGGGGGTTGTGTGAAGGGGGAACCTTTGCGGGTTCCCCCCTCGCGTTCCATCAGCGCAGAGGTTTTTGCCTTCTTCCAAGAGCTTGCGTTCCCCATGGCACCAATAAAAAAAGAGCCTGTTGGCTCTTTTTTTATTGGTGCGGATGAAGGGACTTGAACCCATACAGTATTGCTACCACTAGAACCTGAATCTAGCGCGTCTGCCTATTCCGCCACATCCGCAGGTCAGCTTTGTTATATTATCATTTCCCGGGGAAAAAGTCAAGGGGTTTGCGACAAAAAAATAGCGTTCGCCAAAATGTAATTTCCCAAAGTAAAAACCACAATACAATCTGAAAAGGGATTTACCGTTTTCCGCAAAAAACAGACCCCCGGGCAAAACCGAGGGTCTGCAAATCGCATTTGTTGGTACGGAATCGTATCAGCGCTTGGAGAACTGAGGTGCGCGACGGGCGGCTTTGAGGCCGTACTTCTTGCGCTCCTTCATTCTGGGGTCGCGGGTCAAGAGACCGGCCTTCTTCAGAATGGGACGCATCTCATCGCCGTGCTGCAGCAGGGCGCGGGAAATGCCATGGCGGATTGCGCCGGCCTGGCCGGAAACACCGCCGCCTGCAACGGTGCAGACAACATCAAACTGACCCAGCGTATCGGTAAGGGTCATGGGCTGGCGAACGATCAGCTTCAGAGTCTCAAGGCCGAAATAATCGTCGATGTCTCTGCCATTGATGGTGATCTTGCCGGTGCCGGCATACAGACGGACGCGAGCCACGGAGCTCTTTCTGCGACCGGTGCCGTAGTAGTAGGGATTTTTGCTCTCGTACATGGATTATTTCTCCTTTCGATCAAATTTCTTCGGGCTTCTGGGCGGCATGACCGTGGTTGGCATCGCGGTAAACGCGGCAGCGGGTCATCGCCTTGCGGCCGATGGTGTTATCGGGGATCATGCCTTTAACAGCGAGCATCATCGCCTTTTCGGGGGTTTCAGCCATCAGGGTTTTGTACTGTACTTCCTTCAAACCGCCTACATAGCCGGAATGATGACGATAATACTTCTGCTCCAGCTTGCGGCCGGTCAGAACTGCCTGAGCAGCGTTGATGATGATAACATGATCACCGCAGTCAACATGGGGGGTGAAGGTGGGCTTGTGCTTGCCGCGCAGCAGAACGGCGGCTTTCTCAGCGGTGCGGCCCAGCGGTTTGCCGGCGGCATCGATGATGTACCATTTGCGTTCCATGCCGGGCTTTGCCATGGTAGTGGACATATCTTTTTCCTCCTGAATATTTGTTAGCTTTCTTTCTGCGCCCCTTGACGGTCAAGCGCACATACAAAGCGACAATGTTTATTATAGCGGTGCTCTTTGCCGGTGTCAAGGGCAGTTTTTTCATTTTTTAATTTACATTGTGCATTGCTTTCATTTTCTTTCAAATTCTCTCGTATCCTCTTATTTTCTCTCATGTCAAATTTGCAAAAGAGCCAAAAAGACGGCGCCCCGCCGGCTGAGGCGAGGCACCAAAACAGCATTATCCGCGTTCTCCGCGCGCTTGGCGCTCCATGTTCTCAATAACGACATCATAAATATCGCCCAGAGACGCCATATATTCCAACACCTGCCACGGCTGGTTGGTGTGGAAGTGCAGCTTGATGGTTTCCTCATCACCGACCACCAGCAGGCAGTCGCCGGCAAAATGCTCCATGATGTAGTCGTGGATCTCGTCCTCGTCCAAATTGCTGCCGTCCAGCAGCAGCTGGGTGTCAAACTTGAATTCCTCCATGGTCAGTCCTCCATTTTCAGATAGGGTTCATAAAGACGCCAGTCCCGCTGCTCCACCTCGGCGTCCAGCAGGGTGCCCTCGGCGGTATATTCCCGCCGGAAGATTTGTCCCTGCTGCTCCAACCGGTGCAGCAAAGCCCCCTCGGTGTAGGGGAGACACAGCCGACAGCGGATCCGCTGGGGCGGCAGCGCCTCGGCAATGGCTTGCAAAAGCTGTGGCAGACCGTAGCCGGTTTTTGCCGAAATGCGCACGCAGCCCTTGTAAGGCTCGCTTCTGGCGTCCGGTGCAGCGTCGCATTTATTCAGCACCGTGATGACCGGCGTTCCCTCTACCCCCAGCTCCTCCAAAAGCCGTTCGGTGACGGCGCGCTGTTCCAAAAGCTCCGGGCTGGTAATATCACAGACGCTGAGAATAAGATCGGCGTTTGCCGCCTCCTCCAGTGTGGAATGGAACGCTTCGACCAACTGATGAGGCAACCGTCGCACCAATCCGACGGTATCAATAAGCATGACCGATCTGCCGTCCGGCAGTTCCTTGGCGTAAAATTCGTTGAAAATGTTGATAAACGGAGTAAAATCACTGTCCTGCTGATTGGCGCTGTCCACGCCATTGTTGATGGCAATGAAGCGAACATCTGCGCCGGGAAAGGCTACCTCAGTGTAAAAACCGACCTTGAGGTAGTCTCTTCCCAGTCTGCTCATGTCCTTTACAATGACCGTACCGACCTTGCCTTCGCCCACAAGGGTCATAAGGCGCTGCCAATCCGGTCTGTCGAAGGTAGTCCCACTGTAGCCATCGTCAACGAAAAAGATCGTGTTTCCGAAGCCATTGTCATCAGCGAACTTCTGGAGGATAGCCTTTTGGTTAAGGATGGAGTTGCTATCCCCTTGAAGTTCATCGTCACGGGAAAGGCGGCAATACAGAGCCGTGATTTTATCCGTCGCAATAGTTGAAGAGTATCTGTTATTCATATTGTCCTCCTTTCCGACACTCTTCGGACGGTACTACATATTCCCGTACTATTGCGAAGAAGTCAAGTTATATCAGCGGTCTTTTTTGATAATAAAGTGTGTACTGCTATGCGGCACGGTTATCTACAATGA
>OHBJ01001526.1_pt1 | contig 15895 bp, 10 predicted proteins | sample 1577241 | NCBI WGS metagenome assembly OHBJ01 (sample SAMEA3541594, study PRJEB24748) | human gut metagenome | biome: human gut; feature: human-associated habitat; material: faeces | place: China | collected 2012
GGGGTCGGCCTTGATGTCGTCAAAGCTGATGAACCGCACGTCGAAGGGCGCGCCGGAGAGCGCCTCGATGACGCCGGCGTAGCTGTAGTTCTGCTTCTGATACAGCGCGTGGTGCACCATGTGGCAGCCCCAGCTGCGGGCCTTGCCCCAGCTGTTCAGCACCGCCACCGTCTTGATGCAGTAGGCGGTGGTACCGCAGGCGTTCTCGTACAACTCCCGGAACTCGTTGCAGACGCTCTCCACATAGTCGATGAACTCGGGGAACTCCAGCGCCAGCTTCAGATAGCCGCCGTAGCCGATGCGGTCCACCGGCTTACGCAGGATGGCCCGCCGCGCCGTGACCCAGTTCTCCTTGGCTTCCTTCACCGGGTCGCCGCCCTCGTGGAAGGTGTCCGGGAAGAAGTAAGGCAGGAAACGGCCCTCGGTGTATTTCACGCCGGGGATGTCGCTGATGAGCCGCAGGGTGCTGCCGTTGCCCACGCTGCCCACCACCGCGTCCAGCCCGATGGAGGCGAACTCCGGCATGTAGGGCTCGGTGCCGATCCAGTGGTCGCCCAGGAACATCATGGCTTCCTTGCCCAGTTCGTGGGTGATGTCCACCATCTCCTTGGCCAGCTTTGCCACCTCCCGGCGCTGGAAGGCCATGAAGTCCTTGAACTCCTTGCCGGGCACACGGTACTGATTGTTGTAGTAGCCCTGGTCGATGATGAACTCCGGGCGGAATTTATAGCCCACTTCCTTCTCGAACTGCTCCAGAATGTAGGGGCTGACCGAGGCGGAGTAGCCGTACCAGTCCACATACTTCTCCCGCTTGAGCTTGTCGAACACCAGAGTGAACTGGTGGAAGAAGGTGGTGTAGCGGATCACGTCTACATAGGGATGCTCCGCGATGTATTTGCGAAGGCGCTCCATGGTGAACTTGTGGGTCTTGGGCTGGCGCACGTCAAAGGTGATCTGGTGCTCAAAGTCCTTCCAGTCGTTTGTCACCGCGTTGTACATATGTACAGGGTCCCAGATGAGGTAGGCCAGAAAGCTCACCGTGTACTCGTGGTACGCCTCGGGCGCGGGGATGACCACGCAGCCGGATGCCTCGTCGTAGCTCCAGGCGTCGGCGGGCAGCGGCCGGCCCGCGGTGCGGTCCATGACTTCCCACCAGCGCTTGATGTCGTCCCGGGTGTTGACCTGCATCAGCTCCTCCGAGATGCCCTGCATCAGGGGGATGTGCAGCTCCTCCCCGTCGGCGGTGTGAAAGCCGGTCATGATGTAGCACTGCTGCACCTCGTCCGGGTTCGCCTTCGCCCAGGCGTTGTCCTTCCGGGTGGTGTAATAGGTGGAGTAAATTTTCGCCCCCACCCTGGTCAGTTCCTCGGGGAACTCGGTGCCGTCGCAGTCGCGGATGGCGTCCGCGCCCCAGCGCTTCAGGATCTCAATGGTCTCGGGCACAACGTCAAGATTGGTGGGGATCGTTACCCGGCCGGTATTTAAAGTTTCTTTCATAGCTTGGCTTTGTCCTTTACATGAAAAGTTTGGTTATTCGGAAGGCATCTGGTGGGCGCCGATGGCGAGGCTGCCCCGGCGCAGGCGGTAGCCAGCCAGGGTGTTCAGGGACGGGCCATGGTCGGCGCCGATCTGCCCGGTCCCGGGGGCCTGCAGGCAGGAGTCGTCAGTCAGACTGTTGTACACTAGGGCAACCAGACTGCTTGACTCAAAGTCGATGCGTGCCAGGCGTCCCGCGGCGATGAGATACCTTGAAACTACGTGGCCCATGGAGAGCGATTCTTCACGAGGGCGATTTTGTGGACGAATTCGTATATGTGGCGTCAAATGCCTGACGCAGGCTCTTTTGGCGCGCGCATGTTCACCGTGGCATGCAACTCCATAAAGGAGTCGCCAGCATTCGCGGCACTCGCCGCAGGCGTTGCCGCCCGAGGTCTTGATGAAGCCAACGAAAAAAATCAGTCGATCCGCCGCATCCTGTAAAAGGCGGCCTGGCCGGCCAATTTCCAAGGGAATGCCTTTGTGCGGCGGGGAAGACCCGGTCGCTGATAGGCTGTGATAGACGCAGTGATAGGCGGTTTCCGAATCAGTAATATTTCGCAAGTCCGATTTGCATTTTTCCAAGACGCTTCACGCCTTCGTTGCGTACGGCGGAAAAGGTCGCATGGTAAAAGCATTCCGGGGGATACTCGCGGCGGAAAAGGATGTATTCCCTGCCGGGGGTGGTATCAAAAGTGATGTGCCCCTTTTCGCGCAGGATGTCCACCCGCTCATGTCCTTGACGGACGGCCAGCTGCTCACCGGGCCACGGGTCGACCAATCGACAGACGCCGCCGCGCGTAGATCGGATGGCAACGTACCGGATCTCTCCCCGGCAGCTTTCGCTGGTGACTGCGAAGCCGCCCTCTCCCCAGAGCGTGAACATGGCGTCCTGCTCCTTGGGCAGCGCGGGAAAAACGCGCAACACGCCGCCGCAGCTTTGCAGCAGCATCTCGTTGATTCCCGCAGTCAGATTGGCCGCTGCCTCAAAATAACAGTGCAGGAACCATTCGGAGGGAATCTCGGTTCGATCGCCCAGCCGCTTTTCATGCAGCTCTTCCCACTGGGTGGCATCGGCGTTTTCCAAGAGTATGCGCGGTCGGTCTATCGCACTCCACTGCTGGTTTTGCGAAACGTCTGCAAAGTGCATCATCCCGTTGGGGAAAATTTGGTATGCTTGCACAAAGTGCCGGAGAATGCGGGGCATATCCTCCGACATGCCTAAACGCGCCGCCATCTCCGGTGCGGGCGCGTGGCCGGAACAACCTATCTTTCCCAGCCGATACACGTCTCTGTCAAGCAGTACCCGCGCAGTGTTGCACATGATGTTAAATTCCTGCGTTCCCTCGTCAGCAAGGGTGATGCATCCGGCCGGCCAAACTGGACTTATTAGGCTGGCAGGGAAGGGGGACCACGGATATTCGCCCTCGCCGTAATGGACAGGCTCCCCATCCCACTTCTCACCGACGGAAAAAATCTCTAGAGTGTGCCCCTCGTGCTCTATTAGTTCCGTGAGCGCACTGTACAGATGCTGTTCCAGTGCGCTGTACGTCTCGAGCTTCGCTGGGCCCACGCCTGCGTCTGAGCCTGTTTCTCGGATTGCTCCGAGCAGTGCCTTCAGTACATATAAGTCTGTAAGTGTCGTTTTCAAGGGCCAATAGCTCTCATAGGCAGTCGCTCCATCGGGCAACCGCATCGTGCCGTCCTCACCCGGGCGCGCCAGACTTTGGTAGAAATCGGCGCAAGCGAGCATCATCGGCATTGCTCGCTCCGTCAAGAAAGCTTTGTCGCCGGTGTAAAGGAAATAGCGATAGAAATCCAGTGCAATCTGTGCACCCACCGAACAATTGCGCACAGTATCCGGTTCAAGCGCGTTGTAGCCGTTCAAATTTGAGATATCTGAGAAAAATGCTCCTGCGGCGCCGAAAATGTTCGCAGCGTCTTTTTTTGCATGGTCGAGCATAGACCAGCGGTACGATAGATAATTTTCATACAGCTCGGGGTGACCGCCGGAGAGAACAGGCCAATAGTTTTGCTGGTGATTCCAGTGATAGAAATGGCCCCAGTTGCGGCTGTCCTTGAACCACCCCCAAAGGCCGGCAAAGGTGAAGGGATATCGGCCACGCCCGCAGCTGTTGAGCTGGTACATGTACAGGTACCAAAGATTTTCCAGATAGTCCTCTTGCTCAAGGTGGACAAAGCTGCGCGACCAAAACTCTTTCCAAGCCGCGCAATGTCCGCGGAACAGCTCTGTTTCGTTGCCACACGCGCGCAGCGCTTCGGCGCAGGTGAGGGCGGCTTGCTGAGCGCTGCACTCCGCGGCGGCGCTGACAAACAGCGTGAAATGATGCTCGCGCTGCTTGGGCAGGCGGAATACGCCGCCGCGAGAGTGGAGAAGTTCCACCGAAAACTCCTTGGCACACAGCCGGCATACCATTGCCGCCTGCACGCGCCCCAGATCCTGCCGCAGGATCACGTCGTTGTTTTCAACGCACGCGCTGACGACGCTCAGATTTTTGTCGTACAGCGGCACGACCTGTTCGTAGTGGTGAAAAAAATTAGGGCTCGGCCAGCGCTCCAGCACGATGTCCCACGCAGCATCCTCCTGCTGCCATGCGTCCACATGAAATACCAGCGCACCCTGCCCGTTGGCGGCATAGGCTTTCCACTCCACGCGGGAAAACGGGGTGACGGCCTTGCCATAAACGCACCCGTCGGCAAGGCTGAGACGCTCCTCGTATTCTTTCATATAGACCCAGTCAAAGCATGGCAGTGCGCTTTGGATAGACACGGAACCGCAGGCGACGGGCGCAGTGTTGCGTTCCTCCGCTTCCCATGCCCATGCCTGCATCTCCCCGTCCGGTGCAAAGTCGATTGCATCAGTGTGGTTGACCTGCATAGTGAAGCCGCGCCCCGTGTGGTAAAGCAGGCCGCCGAGCTTGCCGTCGCCAAGGGGCAGGCCCTCGTAAGGCTTTAAGGAAGGGCGCTGGTACACGACATCGTGGCGCTGCAGATAGCGCAAGGGGTCGACGAGCGACCTGCGCCCGTCATGATGGATCGCTTTATACATTCTTTTTGTACCCTCCCTGCACACTTGCGGCCTTATCCTTTGATGCCGCCTACGTTCATGCCTTGCAGCAACTGTTTTTGCCCGATGAGGAACAGCACGACCGTCGGGATGAGCGCCAGCACCAGTGCGGCAAACAGGGCGCCCCAGTCGGTGGCGTATTTCTGAACCTCATACAGGTTTGCGATACCGATCGGCAGAGTTTGCTTTGTGGCGTCTGTGAGCATGACCAGCGCCACCGGGTATTCATTCCATGCGCTCATGGCGGAGATCATACACACGGTCACGATGCCCGGCTTTGCCATGGGAACGATCACATGCCGCAGCACGCCCGCGGGGCCGCACCCGTCAATCATAGCGGCCTCCTCATAATCACGGGGAATTGACCGCATAAAGCCTGTCAGCAAAAAGATCGCAAAGGGAAACTGCATCGTGGCGTACAAAAAGCCCATGGCAATCCTGTTGTTAAGCAGGCCGAAAGTGTTCATCTGCAGGAACAGGGGAATCATGATGTAGGTGGCTTGGATAAAGATAGCCGCCATGTAAATAGTCAGAATGACCTTTGCGCCAAAAAACCTGTATCGGACAAGGCAGTAGGAGCAGGGAATCGCACATGCGGTCAAGATGACGAGTGTTTCCAGCACAACGAACAGGGAGTTGCCGATGTTGGCACCAAGCTCGGATTTCTGGATAGCGCGGGCGAAGTTGTCCCATTCCAAACCGGAGGGCAGGGCGAACGGATTCATTAGGAATTCCGTGTTAGTCTTGAAAGACGAGTAGATGTTCCAGATCAGGGGATAGATCATGATCATGGCGATAATAATGAGAAAGAGTCGGGAGAGCCATTTGAAAATGTTCGAGCGCAGGATGCTCTTCTCGTTGGCTGTCATTTCTTATCAGCCTCCTCTCGGTTTGAAAGCCGACGCGAGATCATGGAGAGAAGCACGGAAATCGTGAGGGAGAACACAGTGATCGCCATGGCATAGCCGAAATTTCCGTTTACAAAGCCCTGCTGGTACATGTATTGCAGCAGTACGGTGGAAGCGCCGTTGGGGCCTCCGCCGGTCATGACGCGGGAGAGCACGAAACTAAGATTCATCGTGCCAGACATGGCAAGCACAAAGGTGATGCCAATGATGTCGCGCATCAGCGGGATGGTGATGCTGATGAATTTGCGGAAGCCGGAGGCACCGTCGATCGTTGCGGCCTCATAGATTTCATTGGAGATACCGTCCATTGCCGCCATGTGCATGATCATATAGTAGCCTGTGGCCTGCCAGATCAGTGTCACGGCGATGCACCACAACGAGGTCTGCGCATCGCCGACCCAGGGACGTGCCAGCGAGTCCAGACCTATTGCTTTCAGCAGAGAGTTGATGATGCCCATGTTAGGGTGGAAGACAAAAGACCAGATAATGCCCACAACGGTGAGCGAAATTATGTTGGGGAAATAGAAGATTGTGCGATACAGCCCTTTCTCGGGCAGTTTGGATTGCGAAAGAATGAATGCAAGAATCAGTGCGAAAACGATTGTAATGACCGGTACGACCGCCAGCAGCTTGAACGTGTTGCCCAGGGCCTGCAGAAACGAATCGTCTTGGAACATATATCGATAATTCTCAAACCAGACAAACTCTGAATTCATTCCAAGTGCTGTGGAATTGAAAAAGGACATCCACAAAGCACGGAGAGTCGGAATGATGGTGAACAGAAGCGTCAGCAGCAGTGTGGGTAAAACACAAGCACAGACAAACAGAACAGGCGTTTTGTTCAATCTGCCTGGCCTTGTTCGGTTGGACCTTATGGGCATCGAGCCCCCTCCTCTCGTAAAATGCCCCGCCAAGCCAGTATTTGTGGCTCCGCGGGGCATCTGGTTTTTCTGTTTGGAAGCAGACGCTTACTTCGCCATACTAGCGACCTCGGTGAAGGACGCCTCGACCTTTTCGACCCACTGCTCCGGCGTCATCGATCCGTTCATCACATCCGCAATAGAGCGGAACACTTCGTCGCGCGGGGTGACCTTGCTTCCCTCGGGAAGAGCGGCGAAGCCGAACACCATGCTTTCACCGTGGTTGTACACATCGTTCATGCTGTAAACGCCCTCGGTGACATAGTCCTTGCTCCACTCAGTGGCGTTCTTCAGCGCATAGATGCCGCCGGCTTTTTCGGCAAACAGCTTCACGGAATCCTCGGTGTACAAGAAACGCAGGAACTCTTTAGCCAGCTCGGGGTTCTTGGCATTGGCGGGAATGCTGAACTGCTCAACACTGGTCATGACATAGTGCTGGTCGCCCTCTTTCAGCGCCGGGGCAACAGTCAGACCAAACTCGAAGCCGTCCGCGCGGGGCGCGTCTTTCATCTCGCCTTCCATCCAGTTGCCATTGGGGATGAAAAGAGCCTTATTCATCATCATGTCGGTCTGGCTCTGGGTGTGGTTCAAAGCGACAGTGCCCTCCATCAGATAACCGTCGGCGGCAATCTTCTGGATGTTTGTCAGCACCTGGAGCACCTCCGGAGAGGAGAAAGAACCTTCAACATAGTTGCTGATGTCGGTCGTGGTGTCCAGCCCAGCGGCAGAGGCAATCGCCGGCCAAAGCAGAGATTCCATGTAACCGGGATGAATGCCGGCATAGGTGAAAAGTGCGATGCCCTGCTCCTTGGCAAGATCACCGAGAGCAAAGAAGTCGTCCCAGGTCTCCGGCAGCTCCCAGCCGTTCTCCGCGAACAGAGTCTTATTGTAGACAAGGCCCATGGGGGAGGCGTTGAAAGGCGCCAGATAGATCTTGCCGTCGCCGTAGGGAGAGCACTTTGCCGTCTCCAGAACGCCGTCAAGCACTTGATCCTTGAGCGGGGAGGTATCCTCCAGGCCTGGGCCCTCGAAAACATCGGTGATATCCATCAGCGCGTTTTCACGTACCAGAGAGGCGACCAGACCGGACACATCGTTGTCGTTCATGGAGATGAAGTCGGGCACATTGCCGGCCACGATCTGAGGACGGATGATGTCACCGATAGTGGGGCTGATCTGCATATTTACGGTCACATCGTAGGCTTCCTCGAACTGGGCGACGATCTCCTCCCAGTATTCGGGCCCGTAACCGCCTTCGAAGATGGCTATATTCAACTCTTGGCCCGCAAAGCTGTTCTCGCCGCTCGTCCCTGTGCTGGCGGGCGAGGAGCTGGGTTCACCGGCCGATGTCGAGGCGGGAGCGCCGCATCCGGCGAGCGCCGCTACGCACAGAGAAACAGCCAGCAGCATACTGATGATTTTTTTCATGTGGTGTTTTCCTCCTTTTTCATCGCAAATGAGAAACATTCATTTCTCCCTACACATCCATTATAGAGGAACTGCACACCGCAAAAAATATACAGGATTTCAAATTACCTTAAAAATATTGACTTTACAAATTTGACAATATATCATATTTTTAAATCATTAATTCGTTTTTTGGTGATTATGCCCAAATTGGACGTGTACACAGGACGCGGTCGAGCCAAAAACGTCCCAAGCCTTGCACGACTGCGGTATAAGCGCCGTTTGAGACCAAAGCCGATCTGCCTCGGGAGGAAATGCAATGCAACTGAACGCACACAACGACAGCAAACCCAAAATGCGTTCTTTAATCCGTAACGTACGGATACAATACAGGCTGCTCACGGTGTTCCTGTTGATTTCGCTTCTGCCCTCGGTCTGCATCGGCGTATACGCTTACCGTGTTTATACGCAGTCCATCAACAATAAGATCAGTGAATCCGCGCTACAGACGGTGCGCTCGATCAACGTGAATATGTCACTCGAATTGGGGAAGTTTCAGGATTACTGCTCGACGCTTTCCGTTGCTGACGCCGTTCAAGACAGCCTCTGGCAGACATCAAACGGACAGGATATTTCCCGAGACATGATTCTTTCCATCCGCAGGCTTGCAGCTGCTATCCCGTTTCAGTCGATCTATCTGAAGAACCTTCGCATCGTCAGTCTGGACGGCACGCCGATCTACGACCTAGGCTATGACGGCATCCCAATCGAACGGAGCGCACAGATCGTTCAGTGCGTGGAGGAGGCCTCCCCGCGGGACAGCCTGCAATACATCCATACCTATCGCTCGCAGAACAAGCTGGTGCTTGGCCGGAAGCTTTACAGCGTGAACATGGGCGGCGAGGCGGTTGGGTATATCATGGTGTATCTCAACGAGCAGCTGATCGAGGAACAGATCTTTGCGGACGTCACATTCGGTCCCGGCTCCAACATCATGTTGCTGGATGCAAACGGCGCGGTGCTCTCTTCGCAGGACCGCAGCCTCCTGGGGCAAGATCTGTCGGACACCGAACTGTTTTGCAAAATTACCGAAAACGCCGCGCAGGGGATCAGCACGTTTACCATCTCCGACAACGGGAGCAACAGCGTTACGATCGCGGTGTATAACGACGAATTCAACTGCTACCTGGCGGCCAGCATCCCGGAGAGCTACATAACCGAGGAGACGCGCAGCATCAACACGGCGCTCTTCTGGATTGCCGCGACGCTGATCCTCCTTTCTCTGGCGCTTACTTTCATTGTCTATTTCAGTATTGTCGGGCCCATCCGCAACATCATTGCCGCTTGCAATATCACCTCGGACGACGAGCTGAACGTTCACATCGGCGACCCAAACAAGGACGAACTTGGCTTTCTGGCCCGCACGATCGACCGGATGGTGGACGAGATACAGCTTTTGATGGACCGACGCCGTGAAGATCAAATCCGGCGGCGGGAACTAGAGCTGAAGAACCTCCAATACCAGATTAATCCCCATTTTCTGTTCAACACGCTGAACTCGATCCAATGGGTGGCCACGATCAACGATGTGCCCGCGGTGGCGGAAGGCATCGCCTCCTTGAGCGCCCTGCTGCGCAATACCATCATGAAGACCCAGGAATTCATCCCACTTTCCGAGGAGCTTGAAACCCTTTCTCACTATTTTGCCATTCAAAAAATACGATACGGGAACTCTTTTGACGTATGCTTCCAAATCGCCCCGGAGACAAACGAGCGCCTGGTGCCGCGCTTTGTGATGCAGCCTCTTGCGGAAAATGCAATCATCCATGGGACAGAAAATATGACGGAAGAAATCTTGATTACCGTTGCCAGCCGGATAGACGAGAAAGGAGATCTGCTTTTGAAGATACAGGATAACGGATGTGGATTCATATTTCCGTCGCCCCGTCAGGGGAAAGACCATTTCTCTGGAATCGGTATGAACAACGTAGCAGAGCGGCTGAAGATCTATTACGGCGAGGCCGGAGGGCTGACAATCCACAGCAAACAAGGGGAAGGGACGACCTGCCTCATCACGATCCCGCCCGACCACAAGACGGAGGTGTAAGCATGTTCAAGATCCTTTTAGTCGATGACGAACCCATGATCAAGATCGGCGTTCGTAAGTTGCTGGAAGGCACGGAATACGTCGTTGCGGGAACGGCTTCCAACGGCGTCGACGCGCTGAACTTTCTGGAGTCGAACACAGCGGACATCGTGCTGACCGACTTGAAGATGCCGATTATGGATGGGATCGAATTGATCTGCCAGCTTCGGGCTGTGAAATTCGAGGGAGCTATTCTGGCCTTGTCCAATTATTCGGATTTTGAACTGGTCCGAAAAGCGCTCACGGAAGGAGCCTCGGACTACATTCTGAAAACTGACATGACCAAATCGCATCTTTTGGAACATCTCTCTAAAATTTCGCAGGACATCTGTTCCCGCCGGATCGACCGTGTCAAAGAAACGCAGAGTGCCCACCAGCAGCAACAGGATCGACGCAAGCTGCTGTTCGCGGAGATCGAACGCTCCCTATTTACCGACAGCCCTCTTTCAACCGATGCCCAAAGCCTTCTCGCAGCGGGACAACGACAGCCGGTGCGGCATGGGATCATCCTGATTGACATGACCCGAGCACAGGAGCATCAATCGCGTTCGCTGCTCCGCCAGATCCATGCGATTTTGCCGGACGTTTTTTCCGGCGCGTGCCCTGTTCAGACGCTTCCCATGCAACAGAACCAGCTTTTGTGCCTGCTTCTGGATCTTCCGAATCGGGAATGCCTGCTGTCGTTCAGCCGCCGTATCCTGCGGCAGGCGGAGGTGTACTTCAAGGCCGTCCCCAGCATCTCAGCTGGGTCGTGCAGCGGCAGCATCCAATCGCTGCGCGCCTGTTTCAAAACGTGTCAGGATGCGTTGCGATATGCATTCTATTATCCGAACGTCTCGCTTTTTCCGATTGAAAAATACCAGGCGTTCCGTCAGGATGATGAGCCGCTCTACCACGACCTGATTCAGAAAATGATTGCTGCATCGCGCGCAGACACCGCAGAGCCTGCGATTACCGGACTTCGGGGATTCCTTTCGGTGTGCAAGCAGGAACTGTACGACCCCGACTGGGTACGTTCCTGCTGTTCCCGCGGCGTGGAGCAGCTTCTCCTCTCCCCGCACTATTCGGTTGAAAAAGAAGCGATACTTGCGCTGACAAGAAAGTTCTGGACTGCACCGGATGTGCAAAATCTGCAAACCGCCCTGAGCGAGGCGCTTTTAGGGGTTTCGTTTGCCGACCCGTTGCTGAGGGCCTCAAACAAGCCGGAGGTTGCCGCGGCGCTGGCCTATATCGACGGGCACTATGCAGAAAAGATTACGCTGGAAATACTCGCGGAACACGTTCAACTGAATAAGAGTTATCTTTGCCGCCTGTTTAAGCAGGAAACCGGTTTGAACATTTTCGGCTATATCAATCAGGTGCGAATGAAAAACGCCGCCCGAATTTTGTCTGACCAAAGTGCTCCCCGCAGCGTCGGCACCGTGGCAAGCGCAGTCGGAGTTGACGACGCATTTTATTTTGCCCGAAAGTTTAAGGATTTTTACGGAAAAACACCGCGGGAATACATGAGAGAGGCCGCGACAGACGCGCCGTGAGTAAGCGTGCTCGCCGCGGCCTCGATGGCCTTTTGCTATTCTTGCGGAATGAAATAGAGTTCCACTTCCCGCAGGCTGGGGTCGGTTTGCCCTTGGCTGTTGGGAGATGTATCCGGCTGAAGCGAGGTGATCACGAGCCGTATGGTTTCCGCTGTACATGTATCGAATGTCAGCTCGCGCGATTCGCCGATCGTCCCTGTATATGTATAGAGCGTGGTTACAGTATCCCCTTCGACTTTTTGCAGTTCAATACCTGTGATTCTTTCGGTTGCCCAAGCATCTATAATATTTTCTGCAAGACGCAATGTGTTGAACGTTTTCTGCCCCTGTAGATCAAATTCGATCCAAGTCGGCAAAGTGGAGTTGGAAGCTGCCCAACGTGACGCTTCCGTATTGACGCCATCATTGATTAGATTTGCCGGGAACTTGGGGTGTGCGTTGCTGGCCGAAACCGGCACGTTCAGCACAAGATTTTCTGAGGCGACCGAAGGCGGGTCTGGTGATTCGGAAGGAGCGTTATAAAGTTCCAATTCCACAATACTGGGATCTGTTGCCCCCTGGCCGTTCTCCGTTGTATCGGCCCGCAGTTCTGTGATCTGCAAGCGCAACTCTGATGTAACAACAGGATCGAAAACAAATGCTTTATTTGCACCCACCTCGCCGCTGTAGGAGAACACGGTCGTATAGCTTCCGTCGGGGCCTTTGCATTTAAGGTCAAATGCAGCGATCCGTGAGCTTGCCCATCCTTCAACGATATTCTCGGTTAGAACCATTTTGTTGACCGTAATCTCGGAATCAAAATGCAAGTCGATCCATATCGGCAGTGTGGAGTTTTGTGCGGCCCACCGGGAGCTTTGCGAATAAATGCCGTCTGCGATATTTTCTGCCGGATATTGCACATGAGAATCACTCGCTGTTACTACCGCCTGTAATGCATAATTGGTCGGGTCTGTCAGCGTTCCCTGTTGATATTCATGGACCCCGATATCCGGAGCATCGCCATAATAGAGCGGAGTGCCATAAAAATCACGGTTGCCCATCTGCGGCACATAAATGCCCGCATCAATCAAAGGCGAATCCGCCTGAAGCTTATATCCATCCCAAACTGTTGCGCCGCTCAATATTCCTGCAGAGTTTTTCTGCGGCGTTTTTCCAGGTTCGACCATAAGCGGGTTGGCGGTCACTTTATAAGGGTCGTTTGGTTCGTAAGGAGAATGTTGCCCGCTTGCTTCAAAGAAGCAGTTATGGCTGAATTCAACCTGGCCCATGTTTCCAAGGTATTGTGCAGTATCGTGCCAGGTCGTAGTGGTCGTTTCGCTCTTATTGTAGAAGACGTTATTGTAAAAATATGTCATGGACTTGAACGGATCCCGATGCATAAACTTGGTCCGGGCTCCGTCATAGATGATCACATTGTTGACAAAGTACGTCGGCGTTGTGCAGGCAGTGAGAAAATACTTTATGATATAGTCGCCGCCATCATCGCTGATGTTGTATCGGATAATATCGTTGTCGTTTTTTCCCATATACAGCATCCACCCGCAGGGATTGTTGTGGGAATAGTTAAATTGGTATACGACATTTTTCAGGGCGGAGTCCATATCGTAGGGGCTGCCATCGGCATTGGTAGAGGGACCATTGTATACTTCATTGAACTGGAAAACAGCGTTCTCTGTTTTCCAAGGATAGAGCGCAACGGTCGGGCGAAAAGTCGGATACCGCTTCAGAAACCCATCGACAACATTGTATTCCACAACTGCATTCATGGCATCACACAGGTCGATACCGCCTTGGCCGATATCTTCCATGTAATTGTGACCAATATAAATGTCTCGCATCCATAAATTGTTAGGTCCGATTGCACTTTGGTAGTTACCCTTGACCATCTCAACAAATCCTGTAATGGCCAAAAGGTCAACTTTCCGAATGGTGTTGTTTACGATTCGAATGTCCCTGAAGGAAGTGTTCGGACGGATCGTACTGCCGATCACGTTGAAAATAATGCCGCCGGTGAATGTATCATTCCAATCGTTTGGCCCGTCCACATCGTGGACATAGCAGTTTTCGATATAAATATGATCCATGATCCCATCGGCGTCGGCTGCCAGTTGATCTCCGTCTACAATTAGCAGGATCCCGTTGCGTGTTTTGTCTTTATTGGGGTAGGAATTGTCGCCTTGCGGCTGTTGCAAAACGATGTCAACGTCAAAATTGTCGTCGTTTGTAACTTCAAGATTTCGGATTTCCCAGTATTCTTGATTGCGCAGATGAATGGCACCGGAATATGTGTAGCCGCGGTCAATGCCCATACCATTGATCACCGGGCGTGCATCACCACCGTATTTGTCGATCCTTATTGGTGCTTGTTCTGTGCCGGATCCTTTAGGCCATAACCACTCGCCGTTCCAGACGCATCCGGATTTTAGCAGGATTTCATCACCGGGTTGAAAAGTCGTAGCGGTAACCTTGGTAAGGCTTTTCCACGCTTGCTCCGGTGATGTTCCCGAGTTGGCATCGTTTCCGTTATTTGCATCAACATAGTAGGTCGTTCCGCTGGTCGTATCCGTTTCGCTTCCTGCAAAAACCGGCACTGTGGAAAAGCTCATTGTAAAAAACAGTAGCAGTGCCAGTATGCTGGATGTGGCTCGCTTCATGCAACTCATCTCCTTTATGCGAGTTTGATTTTCTCCATCAGTTGTTCGTCAACGGTGACAATGCAGTTGTCTCGTTGCATCTGAAGGTAATGTTCCACTTTTTCCATGGCAAGGATATCAAGAATCCGATTCTCCACCTCCTCATATCCGTAAACTTGCTCGTCCACTTTATGGATAGTTTGGAGCAGATAATATCCTTGCTGCGTTTCAATGATTTCCGAAACCTCGCCGATTTCTAGGATCGAACAGGCAGCAAACACCTCGCTTTCTCCATGAAGCTGGGCTTTTTGGGATAATGCGGTAAACGTAAACTCTACAGGCTCCCCCGAACTCGCATAAACCGTACACGCTTGTGCAAAATCCATTCCGGCCTCAATGGCTGCTTTTGCCTCAGTGGCTCTTGAATAAGATTCTTCTGTGGTACCGGAAATAAGAAGTCCTTGTGCCTGTATATCGCCCATATAAGCAAAAAGAGACAGATTGTCATGGTAAAACGTTTGAAGCTCTTCGTCGGTGATATCACCATCGTCTACGATATCCTCAGCAATCATGTTGCGAAGATTGCTGATCAAGTGCCTGTAATAGTTTAGAAAGGAATATTCTACTGGGCCGTATAACACGCCGTTCTCATCTACAGTTGATTGCCTGTCAGAATTGAACGACCTCCATTCCTTTTTTAGCGTTGCAAAATCAATGCTTGTTATCAAATCCCTATCGCTCGCTTCTTGCAGAACCATGCAATCTTCAATTAAAACTTCCATTGCACGCTGTGAAGCGTATTCATGTGGCGTTATACCATCGTATTCGGTTTCCCAAAATTCCGAATCAAAGTTAGTGCATCCATAGTTTTGCATATAGTAGACGGTGGTTGCGCTTTTTTGCTCTTGTAAAAAGCTCTGCCACGCATCGACTGTAATTGCCTGCCCGTTGATTGTAATGACGGGCGACCATTTGGCTCTAGCCACAGCGTATCCGATGCAAAAAAATATGAGAACAGCACCAATTCCTGCAGCCAAGACTGCTCGCTTCCCTTTGCTTGTGCTTTTTGTCATGGGATGCCACCACCTTAACGGTAACTGTAATAATTCGGACTTCTATTTAATTATCGTGGATTATCACCCAAAGAGGAATGTGAAAAATTGATAAAAAACCATACAATATTTACTTTACCGGCTACCGATTCAACGTTTTCCATAAAAATACGATTCGACAATTGAACAGAAGGGCAAAACGTATTGAAGCATACAAGAAAACTGAAATCCGATGGTTGGGGATAACGGTACGGCGATTATTGATTATTGTCTGCTTCCTATGCGTTCGTGCTTGCAAGGCAAAAGAAACTACCGGCCAAGTTGTGCATGCTGTTCAAAATCATGCAAAGGTTTTCAGATATTTAAGCCCGTTCCGAGAAAGAAATATTGCGGGAAAACGCAACAGGCTGGAGGACAGGTGGAATAGAGGTTTATTTGTGCGCTCGGCGATATTCGCCGGGCGTTTCGTGCTTTAGGCGGCGGAACACGCGGCTGAAATAGCTCACGTCGCCGAAGCCGCACGCGAGCGCGACGTCCGTGACGCTGTCGCGGGAGGCGCACAGCATCTCTGCGGCGCACTCGACGCGGTAGTACAGCAGATAGTCGATGGGCGTGCGGCCCGTGAGCTGGTGCTTCAGGTTTGCGAACTTATACAGCTTTGCAAAATCCC
>OHBJ01001527.1_pt1 | contig 15894 bp, 7 predicted proteins | sample 1577241 | NCBI WGS metagenome assembly OHBJ01 (sample SAMEA3541594, study PRJEB24748) | human gut metagenome | biome: human gut; feature: human-associated habitat; material: faeces | place: China | collected 2012
TAGGACGCAAGATTTTCATTCTTGAAAGGGGGGTTCGATTCCCCCACGGGCTACCTTTTTTAAAGAGACAAAGTTTGACTTTGTCTCTTTTTTTGTTATACACCTCCGTTTGACTATTTTCACACTCCCTATACCTTCTAAGTTAATTATTTTCACTATATTTGTTAGCTTTTTTAGACAGACAGATAATTACAGATTTTAAACGATAAAGACTCATGAGTGAAGAAATTAAGAATACTTCCACAGAGTACTCTGCGGATAGTATTCAGGTACTTGAAGGGTTAGAGGCAGTGCGTAAGAGACCGTCCATGTATATTGGCGATACCAGCGAGAAAGGTCTCCACCATTTAGTATACGAAGTTGTTGACAACTCTATTGACGAAGCACTGGCCGGATTTTGTACCCAAGTTGACGTAGTGATAAACGAAGATAACTCCATCTCTGTTACAGACGATGGTCGTGGTATTCCGGTAGATATTCATGAGAAAGAAGGCGTGTCAGCGCTTGAAGTCGTATTGACCGTGCTCCATGCAGGAGGTAAATTCGACAAAGGCTCTTACAAGGTTTCAGGAGGTTTGCACGGCGTAGGTGTATCCTGTGTAAACGCACTTTCCACTTACCTGAGAGCAGAAGTCCGCCGCGATGGAAAAGTCCACATGCAGGAATTCTCCTGTGGTAAGCCACTTCATTCTATCGAAGTGATCGGCGAGATTTGCCTTGATGGTACCAATTTCATTTTTCAGTTTTTGGTCGGCACGAAATTTCACACCCGCCATCTTCACCTTCGTCAACTTACGCTTGGTAGCAGCCACTACCGGTTCGATCGTGGTGAGCGACACGCGAAAGTAGCCGATGCCGTCGAGATGCACCTGCCTTCCTTCGGCAAGTTCCCTGCCCATGACGTGCGACACAGCATCAAGCACAGCCGTCACATCGGTTTCTGTCAATGAGCAACGTGCCTGGATGTCCCGCCGCAATTCATCGGTAGACCTGCTCCCATTTAGGCGGAGACGGGGATGAAGGATTTTATCTTCCGGAGATTTGTCGTACGAGTCCGGATTCTCGTACCAATCAAACAAAATAGCCATAGTTCAAACTGCGTTAAAGGGTTACATTATACGATAAAGCACTGCACGGAACACGTGCGAAGTACGTACGCAGTCTGTTGAAGTACCAAGGTTATATCACAGCCCAGCCCGTGAGCAGAACCGTTCACTGTAGTGAGCTGCTCCGTTCACTAATATGAACAAGAAAGACCACTTTAGTGGACTGTTCATAAACTCTGGTGTAAAAGTAGACAAAACTATGGGGATAAGCAAAGAAACGAACACCTTTTATAAAAGAAACATATAGACATTCCACCCCAAAAAAGAAGCCAATCGGAAAATAATCCTTGAAAAGCTTGTATCCACCCCTTTCCCGGCGTATCTTTACAAGAATATTACATACACGATAAAGAATGAAAATCACACTGATCAGAGAGGAACGCGAAAGCGGAAAAGAGGCCGTCAGCACACAAGAAACGGACATGTTGATGGAAAAGCTGAAAACCGAGAACAAGACCGGATACATTACGGAGCTGCGTAGCATCATCCCGCATTTGAAAGGGACCAACGCCCGATATGAGCATATCGACAGACTGCCGCGTCTCTATCCCGCCGTAGAAATGACCCGCACCAAAGCAGGAGAACACCGGATAAAGACTTACAACGGGCTGGTACTACTGGAAGTAAACAACCTGGCCGGGGTGGCCGAAGCCGAACTGGTGAAACAACAAGCCGCCCTGCTGCCGCAAACCTTTGCCGCCTTCTGTGGCTCCAGCGGACGAAGCGCCAAAATATGGGTACGCTTCACCCTGCCCGACGGAGGGCTTCCAAAGAATGAAGACGATATCGCCTTATTCCACGCCCACGCCTACCGCCTGGCAGTGAAGTGCTACCAACCCCTTCTCCCTTTCCCCATCACCCTCCGGGCTCCTTCACTCCTACAAAGCTGCCGGATGACCGTGGACGAACAGCCCTATTATAGCCCCACTGCCGTGGCCTTCTGCCTGGAACAGCCCTGCGCCCTGCCCTCGGAAGACAACTACCGCCAACGGAAACAGCAGGAAAGCAATCCGTTGCTGAGAATGACTCCCGGCTACGAAGTGGCGGACACATGCAACCTGCTCTTCGAGGCTGCCCTCGACCGCGCCTTCCGCGATTTGGACAACTGGCGACGGGGCGACGACCTGCGCCCGCTGCTGTCCCGCCTTGCCGAACATTGCTTCAAAGCCGGCATTCCTGAAGAAGAAGCGGTGCGCCAGACACTGATGCACTACTACCGGGAGGCAGACGAACCCCTTGTACGCCTGACGCTGCATAACCTTTACGGGGAATTGAAAGGCTTCGGCACCCGCAGCAGCCTGAACAAAGACCAGGAAACTGCTTTCCGGCTGGAGGAGTTCATGAAACGCCGCTACGAATTCCGCTACAACACCGTGCTTGGCGACTTGGAATACCGGCAGCGCGACTCCATCCACTTCTACTTCCAGCCTGCCGACCAGCGCGTACGCAGCAGCATCGCCATGAAGGTACTGAAAGAGGGAGTACGTGTGTGGGACCGCGACATCACCCGCTTCCTGTCTTCGGACTACGTGCCGCTATACAACCCCATCGAAGAATATCTCTATAACACCGGACGCTGGGACGGCAAAGACCGCATCCGCGCATTGGCCGACCTCGTGCCCTGCCACAATCCCCACTGGAGGGAACTGTTCTACCGGTGGTTTCTTGGCATGGTGGCACATTGGCGGGGAATCGACAAACAGCACGGCAACAACACCTCGCCCCTGCTCGTAGGTCCGCAAGGTTACCGCAAAAGTACTTTCTGCCGCATCCTATTGCCACCGGAGCTGCGTTTCGGCTACACCGACAGTATCGACTTCAAGAGCAAGCAGGAAGCGGAGCGCAGCCTTGGCCGCTTTTTTCTGATTAACATCGACGAATTCGACCAGATAAACGCCAATCAGCAAGGCTTCTTGAAGCACCTCCTGCAAAAACCGGTTGCCAACCTGCGAAAGCCCTACGGTAGCACTATTCAGGAAATGCGCCGCTATGCCTCCTTCATCGGGACCAGCAATCTGAAAGACCTGCTGACCGACCCGTCGGGAAGCCGCCGTTTCATTTGCATCGAAGTGACCGGCCCTATCCAGACAAACGTCACTATCAATTATCGCCAGCTCTATGCCCAAGCCATGCACGACATCATGAAGGGTGAACGCTACTGGCTGGACGACACTGACGAAGCAATCGTAAAGGAGTACAACCGGGAATTCGAGCGGGTAGACCCATTGGAAGAACTTTTCCTTTGCCATTTCCGTGGCGCGGAGGAGAGCGAAGAAGGCGAATGGCTCACAGCCATGCAGATTTTCAACGACCTGCAACAGAAAACGAGGGATAAGTTGGCCATCAACCGGATAGCAGCTTTCGGGCGCACGCTCCGCAAGCTGGACATCCTCAACAAGAAATCGAACCGGGGAACACTTTATCATCTGGTAAGAATAGAAGAATGAGCCGGCACTCCCACCGATTGTACCAAAGTGAGGGCAAACTTGGCCCTCACTCTTTTTATAAAAAGTATTTCCGTACGCAGTTGATGCAGTTCAACCATTATTAATAAGGTGAACAGTTGACTATTTGCAAATTATGATTGATAATACTAAAAATACCCAAATAAGTGTTTTTGATATTAAAATAAAACGTATCTTTGTTGCAAACAACGTCCTCCTTAATAATACTATTATGAAGAAACTGCTGCTTTTAGCCTTTGTGCTATGTAGTTCTTTACTGTGCCGGGCACAAGAAGAACGAATTATTTTAGGTGATGAACAGACTTCCGAGTATTTTCCAATCCTAAAAGATAAACGAATTGCCATATTCTCCAATCATACAGGAATGATAGGAGACAAGCATCTGTTGGATATTCTGCTGGAAAACAAGTTCAATGTAGTAGCCATTTTCTCCCCTGAACACGGTTTCAGAGGAGATGCCGACGCAGGCGAACACGTGTCCAGCTCGGTAGACAAGAAGACCGGAGTACCTATCCTCTCGCTGTACGACGGGAAATCCGGAAAACCAAGCGAAGCATCCATGCGCAAGTTCGATATCCTTGTGGTAGACATCCAGGATGTAGGCCTGAGATTCTATACTTATTATGCCTCTATGTGCCGGCTGATGGACGCTTGTGCAGAATACAACCGCAAGGTGCTGATACTGGACCGCCCCAATCCGAACGGACACTACGTGGACGGCCCGATACTGGACATGAAATATAAATCCGGTGTAGGTTGGCTGCCGATTCCCGTGGTGCACGGCATGACGCTGGGCGAACTGGGCCTGATGGTAAACGGCGAACGCTGGTTGCCGGCGTCACGCACTTGCGACCTGACCGTCATTCCCTGCAAGAACTATACGCACCAGACACTATACAAGCTGCCGATTCCCCCGTCCCCCAATCTGCCGAACATGAAGTCCATCTATCTGTACCCCTCGACCTGCTATTTCGAGGCCACTCCGGTCAGTCTGGGAAGAGGAACCGACCTCCCCTTCCAGGTCTACGGGCATCCCAACATGACGGGCTACAGCTACAGCTTCACCCCGCGCAGTGTTCCCGGAGCCAAGAATCCGCCCCAGCTGGGCAAGCTTTGCCACGGCGTGAACCTGAGCAACATGAGCGACGAGGAAATCTGGAAACGCGGTATTGACTTGAGTTACGTGATAGACGCTTACCGGAATCTGAACATGGACGATCACTTCTTCCGTTCCTTCTTCGAACTGTTGATAGGCACCGACTACGTGCGCAAAATGATAAAGGAAGGGAAGAGCGCCGAAGAAATCAAGGCAAGATGGAAAGACGACGTAGAGAAATTCAAGGTACAGCGCAAGCCCTATCTGCTCTACGAAGAATAAAGGGATGTACGATTTGACGATTTACGATTTACGATAAAAAAATGAACGTGAATTGGAAGAGAACGTCAGAGCGTACATAGGATAATCAAAGTCGTACATATCATCAAAAGAAGTAATTTCAATCGTAAATCGTAAATCATAAAATCGTAAATCATAAAATCGTAAATAACCTCATGACTCCACTATCCGTAATCATCACCATAGCCGCCTACTTCGCGATACTGTTCACGGTATCCTATATTGCAGGAAGGAAGGCAGACAACGCCGGCTTCTTTGTAGGTAACCGCAAGTCATCCTGGTATGTCGTGGCGTTCGCCATGGTCGGTTCCGCCATTTCAGGTGTGACCTATGTATCTGTACCCGGCATGGTTGCCGCCAGCAGCTTCGGCTATCTGCAAATGGTGTTGGGCTTCATTGCCGGACAGCTCATCATAGCCTATCTGCTGGTACCGCTATTCTACAAAATGAACCTGGTATCCATCTACGAATATCTGGAGAACCGTTTCGGCATGTCTTCCTACCGCACGGGTGCCTGGTTCTTCTTCATCTCCAAAATGCTCGGTGCCGCTGTCCGTCTGTTCCTCGTATGCCTGACGCTGCAACTGCTGGTATTCGAACCTTTCGGACTGCCTTTCCTGCTGAACGTGGCCATCACGGTGGCACTGGTCTGGTTGTACACTTTCCAGGGTGGCGTAAAGTCTCTTATCTGGACAGACTCTCTGAAGACATTCTGCTTGGTGGTGTCGGTCGTACTCTGCATCTGGTATATCGCTTCCGACCTCAATCTGTCATTTACCGGTATGGTAAGCACCATTGCCGACAGTGACATGTCCCGCATCTTCTTCTTCGACGATGTGAACAGCAAGCAGTACTTCTTCAAGCAGTTCCTCGCCGGTGCCTTCACCATGATTGCCATGACCGGGCTGGATCAAGACATGATGCAGCGCAACCTGAGCTGCAAGAACTTCAAGGACTCACAGAAGAACATGATTACCAGTGTCATTTCGCAGTTCTTCGTCATCCTGCTTTTCCTGATGCTGGGCGTGCTGCTCTACATCTTTGCCGCCAACCAGCAGATTGCGGTGGAGAAGAGTGACGAACTGTTCCCGCTGATTGCCACCGGCAACTATTTCCCTGCCATTGTGGGCATACTGTTCATCATCGGCCTGATTTCTTCTGCCTATTCAGCCGCAGGCTCGGCACTCACCGCGCTGACCACTTCCTTCACCGTAGACATTCTGGGAACGAAAGGCAAGTCGGAAGAGACGGTTGTGAAGATGCGCAAGAAAGTGCACATCGGCATGGCGGTTGTTATGGGAATCACCATTTTCGTATTCAATCTTCTGAACAACACCAGTGTCATCGATGCTGTATATATCCTGGCAAGCTATACCTACGGTCCTATCTTGGGTCTGTTTGCTTTCGGCATCTTCATGAAACAACAAGTGCGTGACAAGTACATCCCGCTGGTTGCCATCGCCTCCCCGGTTCTCTGCTTCATTCTGCAGAAAAATTCCGAAGCCTGGTTCGGAGGTTATCAATTCAGCTACGAGTTGCTGATTTTCAATGCACTGTTCACTTTCATCGGTCTCTGTCTGTTGATTAGGAAAGATAAAAAGAACAATTAACTTAATACATCATCTATGAACGTAAGACGTCAGTTTTTACTAAGTTTGCTTGCCGCCTCCCTCTTCCCCCAATGGGGAGGTGCGCAAGAACTTCCGACGGATGTCCGCCAGGAAATCGGGAAATTCCTGGATACCACCGCACGGAAAGAAGTTTCCGTAGGACGTATCAGCATCGACTCAGTGGCCGTGGAAGGAAATACGCTGCAACTGTTTGCCAACATGAACTGTGCCTATATTCCTTTCCGCGAGGACAATGTAGCCGAAATATACCAGGGCGTAAGTGCCCTGCTACCGGCGGAGTTTACCAAATACAAGCTGCAAATCCGTACCAACAAGCGCAGCATCGAAGAACTGGTTCCCCAAGTCCTGCGTAGTAAAAAAGACAAAAAGACGAAGACATTCAATCCCGTCGCTTCCAAGCCTTTAGTTACCGACATTTCCGCCCCCTACACCCCTACCAACGGCTTGCAGAACCGGCACATCGCCCTATGGCAAAGCCACGGCTGGTACTACGAGCCGAAACTCGACCGTTGGGAATGGCAGCGTGCACGTATCTTCCAGACCGTGGAAGACCTCTACACCCAAAGCTACGTATTGCCTTTCCTCGTGCCGATGCTGGAAAATGCCGGTGCCAACGTGCTGCTTCCCCGCGAACGCGATTGCCAGACGGCAGAAGTCATCGTAGACAATGACGGTTGCCTGACCGGCCGTTCCGTCTATACAGAAAATTCCGGTGACAAGCTCTGGAGCCAGGGAGCAGGACAAGGCTTCGCCCACCTGCGCCCCCAATACATAGACTTTGAGAATCCTTTCAAGGAAGGCACTTACCGCGCTATAGAAACCATCAAGAAAGGAAACGCAAGCACCGCCGAATGGATTCCCGAAATCCCTTCGACCGGACAATACGCCGTATACGTCTCTTACCAAACCTTGCCAAACAGCGCGGACGATGCCCTTTACACCGTCTATCACAAAGGCGGCACCACGCAGTTCAAGGTAAACCAGCAAATGGGAGGCGGCACCTGGATTTACCTCGGCACCTTCGGCTTCAATGCCGGTCGGAACAATGAATGCAAAGTCGTTCTGAGCAACCTTTCCTCCAAAGTAGGAAGAATCATCACCGCCGACGCCGTGAAGATTGGCGGCGGTATGGGGAACATCGCCCGCCGCATCTCCAACGAGGGCGCTACGGAAAACCTGAAAAGCTCCGACACCCGCAACCTGCAAAACACCCATACAGGCAACATCCAAGACCGTGTAACCTATTCTCCATTGTCCACTATCAATTATCAACTATCTAACTATCCCCGTTTCTGCGAAGCCGCCCGCTACTGGCTGCAATGGGCAGGCATACCGGACAGCGTATATTCAGAAAGCAACGGAAAGAACGACTATACCGACGACTACAAATGCCGTGGTATCTGGGTGAACTACCTTTCCGGAGGCTCTGCCGTGAATCCGACGGAGAGAGGGCTGAACATCCCCGTCAACATGGCCTTCGCCTTCCACTCCGATGCAGGAACTACACTGAACGATTCCATCATCGGGACACTCGGCATCTACTATACCAACGCCTACAATGAGAAGTTCGCTAACGGAGCATCACGCTATCTGAGCCACGACCTGACAGACTTGATTCAGTCCAACATCGTGCGTGACGTGCGTACCCTCTACGAACCTCAATGGACACGCCGTGGCAAATGGAACCAATCTTACTATGAGGCCCGTGTACCCCGCGTACCTACCATGCTGCTCGAACTGCTTTCCCATCAAAACTTTGCAGACATGCGCTACGGACTGGACCCACGTTTCCGTTTCACCGTAAGCCGCGCCATCTATAAAGGTATGTTGCAGTTCCTCTGCTCACAATACCACATGGATTATGTAGTGCAACCGCTACCGGTAGACCACATGGCCCTGCGCATGACCGGTGAAAATGAAGTGGAACTGACCTGGCGACCCGTAGCGGATGCGTTGGAACCGACTGCCATAGCAGAGAAATACATTGTCTATACCCGCATCGGCGACGGAGATTTCGACAACGGAGTATTGGTGGACGGCAACAGTTACCGCACCACACTCCCCGCCGGCATGGTGTGCAGCTACAAGGTTACCGCTGTCAACAAGGGCGGTGAAAGTTTCCCTTCCGAAATTCTTTCTGCCGGACGGGCGTTCAATTCCAAAGGTACCGTATTGGTGATAAACGGATTCGACCGTATCAGTGCCCCTGCCGACTTTACGGCACCCACCCCCGCCGACACCCTCCTTGCCGGATTTCTGGATGAGCAGGACCACGGGGTCCCCTATATCCGGGACATCAGCTACATTGGCAAGATGAAGGAATACCGCCGTTCCATTCCCTGGATGGACGACGATGCCTCCGGTTTCGGCGACAGCTATGGGAACTACGAAACTCAAGTGATTGCAGGAAATACGTTCGATTATCCTGCCATACATGGTGCCGCTATCCTGAAAGCGGGATATTCGTTTGTATCGGTTAGTAATGAAAGTCTCTCCCCCGTAGGAAAGGGAGAGAAGAATACTCCAGTGGATATGAGGGAGTATAGGTATGTGGACTTGATACTTGGGAAGCAATGCCAGACCAAGATGGGACGGGGAGGCGTAAAACCGTTGGAGTTCAAGACTTTCAGCAAACCGATGCAGGAGGCTATTGTGGCTTATTGTAAGCAAGGTGGAAATATCTTTGTTTCGGGCGCTTTTGTAGGAACGGATTTATGGGACAACCGCCTTGCAACTGCCGACGAAGCCGACAAGAAATTTGCGATGGAAGTACTGAAATATAAGTGGCGTGTGGGACAAGCGGCTACAATGGGTAAGGTGAAAAGCGTAGCTTCTCCGTTCCCCGCCCTTTCAGGAAACTATACCTATCACAATGAGCTGAATGCCGATTCGTATGTGGTGGAATCACCGGACGCCATTGAACCGGCAACCAAAGATGCACACACCGTAATGCGGTATTCTGAAAACAACCTGAGTGCCGGTGTGGCCTACCAGGGCGACTACAAGACTTTTGTATTGGGATTCCCTTTTGAATCCATACGTACTGATTCTGAAAGAGAGGCACTCATGAATGCTGTGCTGACATTCTTCAACGACAACAAATAATATCAACCAATCATCATCTATGAACAGAAGACTGTTAATAATTGTCCTGATGGCTTGCCTGCTCCCCCTGGGGATGCAGGCACAGCAAGGGACATTCCGTTTTGCCCAACTGACAGACATTCATCTGACCCCGAACAATCCGAATCCCACTGAGGACTTGCTGCGTTCCATAGCACAGATTAATGCCACCGACAGTATCGACTTTGTCCTGGTGACGGGCGACCTGACCGAAGAAGGCGACCGTGCCACCATGGAAAAAGTGAAATCGTGCCTTGACTTGCTGAAAGTACCCTACCACGTAGCCCTTGGCAACCATGAAACGAAATGGAGCGACTCCGGCTGCACCGCTTTCGGAGAAATCTTTGGCGGCGAACGCTTCGAGTTCGAGCACAAGGGATTCCTTTTCCTCGGTTTCAACTCCGGTCCGCTGATGCGTATGGCCTACGGGCATGTAGTGCCGCAAGACATCCGTTGGATGACGGAAGAAATGGAGAAAAACGGCAAAGACAAACCGGTGATACTTGTCACCCACTATCCGCTAATGGAAGGTGATGTGGACAACTGGTATGAGGTGACGGATGCCGTCCGCCCCTACAACGTGCGCTTGTTTATCGGCGGACACTACCACAGCAACCGGGATTTACGTTATGACGGCATTCCGGGCGTACTGATGCGCAGCAACCTGCGCGACAAAGAAGGGAAACAGGGTTATGGCATCTATGAAGTAACCGGGGATTCCATCCGGGTATACACGCAACGTATCGGCGAGCCCAAGAAGCAGTGGACAGCATTCTCGCTGACTAAGCAGTATTACGACCGCAACGGAAAGGCAGAGAAATATCCCGACTTCTCGGTCAACAAGGAATATCCGCAAGTAAAGGAGCAATGGATGGTGCAGACGGGCGCAGGCATTTACTGCTCTTCCGCCGTAGAAAAAGATAAAGTGTTCGTAGGAGACGATATGGGACGGCTGACAGCCTACACCCTGAAAAACGGCAAAAAGCTATGGAGCTTTGAATCCGGCAAGCGCATTGTCGGTACTCCGGCCGTAAGCGAAGGTATCGTTGTATTCGGGTCTGCTGACCGCCACATCTACGGATTGAACGCCAAAGACGGCAGCCTGCTCTGGACGGTAAAAGCTGCCGAACCGGTACTCGGAGCCGTGACCATCGCAGACGGTACCGCCTACATCGGTGCCAGTGATGCCACTTTCCGCGCCATAGACATCCATACGGGAAAAGTAATCTGGGCCTACACCGGCGTGAAGGGCTACATCGAAACCAAGCCGTTGGTGACGGAAGACAAGGTCATCTTCGGCGCATGGGACAATACACTGTATGCCCTGAACAAGACTGACGGACGTGAGTTGTGGAAATGGACGGGCGGACTGACCTGCATGCACTTCTCTCCTGCCGCCGTATGGCCGGTAGCTGCCGACGGTAAAGTATTCATTACCGACCCGCAACGCGCCATGACCGCTATAGACATCCATACGGGCAATACCGTGTGGCGCACCTTCCAGCCCATGGTGCGCGAGACCATCGGACTTTCCGAAGACGGTGAACGTATCTATAGCAAAACGATGAACGACAGCATTGTTTGCTATGCAGCTCAAGGAGATACTCCGCGGGAGTTGTGGGCAACCAATGTAGGTTTCGGTTATGAGCATGCCCCCTCCATGCAAGTGGAAAAAGAGGGGGTAATGTTTGGCAGTACCAAAGAAGGACTTATCTTCGCACTGGAAGGAAAAACAGGCAAAGTACTGTGGAAACATAAAATAGGAAATTCACTCATCAGTACCGTAGTTCCGTTGAACGGCCACGAAGTTCTATTCACGGCAACCAGCGGGGAAGTGGGACTTCTGAGAATTAAAAATTGAGAATTAAAAATTAAAAGATATATCATGAATAAAATCAGTTGCTTTCTTCCCTACGCAGGAAAAGAACAAGTAGAAAAAACAGTGAATAGCCTACAGGCGACAGGACTTATAGAAGAAATCCGGTTAATCACGACCGATGCCACTCTGGAATCGCTCCCGGACTGCGAAATATTGTTTGTTGACATGCCCTACAGCAGTGCAACTCTCAAAGCTATTGCTAATGCAGCCAAGGGAGAATACACATTGCTTTATACCAAAGAGACTACGCTCGAAATGGGTATGTTTGCACTGGAACGTATGATACACATCCTTGAAGATTCAAGCGCCGGTATGGTATATGCCGACCACTACCAAATAGCAGACGGCAAGCAGAGCAACGCTCCGGTAATCGACTACCAATTCGGTTCCTTGAGGGATGACTTCAACTTTGGCTCCCTGCTCCTTTTCAACACCGAAAAACTAAAGGAAGCCGCCGGACACATGAAGTCTGACTACAACTTCGCCGGACTTTACGACCTGCGCTTGAAATTGAGCCAACATTCAGACTTGGTACATATCAACGAATACTTATACAGCGAGGTGGAAAACGATACCCGCAAGAGCGGCGAAAAGATTTTCGACTATGTAGACCCCAAAAACCGTGACCGCCAGATTGAGATGGAGCAGGCATGTACCGAACATCTGAAAGAAATCGGGGGATATCTGGCACCGGAGTTCAAGAAGATTGAGTTCTCTGCCGGTAACTTCGAATATGAGGCCTCCGTCATCATTCCGGTACGCAACCGTATCCGTACCATCCGTGACGCCATCAAATCTGTATTGATGCAGAAGACAGACTTTAAATATAATCTTATCATCATCGACAACCATTCCACAGACGGCACTACGGAGGCCATCGATGAATTCAAGGATGACGAACGCGTCATCCATATCATCCCCGAACGTACCGACCTCGGCATCGGCGGTTGCTGGAATATGGGGGTACACCACCCCAAGTGCGGCAAGTTTGCCGTGCAGCTGGACAGCGATGACGTATACAAAGACGAAAATACACTCGCCATCATGGTCCGCGCCTTCTACGAGCAGAACTGCGCCATGGTAGTAGGCACCTATATGATGACGGACTTCAACATGAACATGATTGCTCCGGGCATCATCGACCACAAGGAATGGACTCCGGCAAACGGACGCAACAACGCCCTCCGCATCAACGGTCTGGGTGCCCCGCGCGCCTTCTATACCCCGGTGCTGCGCGAAGTGAAAGTACCCAATACCAGCTATGGCGAAGACTATGCACTGGGACTGAACTTCTCCCGCCAGTACCAGATAGGACGCGTGTACGACGTGGTCTACCTCTGCCGCCGCTGGGACGACAACTCCGATGCCTCACTGGACATCGTGAAAATGAACGGACACAACCTCTACAAAGACCGCATCCGTACCTGGGAACTTCAGGCACGCATAGCGATGAACAAAAACAAGTGATATGAATCAAACGATACACCATCTTCTGACTGGACAATTGGCATCCTGGGAGACGGCACGCAACAACTATGCCGCCCTCTCCGGTGTGCGGGTGAAAGAGCTGAATGTAAACGGGATACCTTATAAGGTACAGTTCAACCCCGCACGCATCGTTTCCTCTGGTGCCAAAGTGGATGCCAAGTCCATCCTGGAACGGAAATGCTTTCTGTGCCCGGCCAATTTGCCGCCGGTACAGAAAGGTATCCCGTTCGGAGGACACTACAATATTCTGGTGAATCCGTTCCCCATCTTCCCCCGCCACCTGACAGTACCGGAACTGGCACATACCCCTCAACGCATAGCCACCCGCTTCACCGACATGCTGGAGCTGGCCGAGGCGCTGACGGATTACACCATCTTCTACAACGGTCCCAAATGTGGTGCTTCCGCCCCCGACCATGCTCATTTCCAGGCAGGAAACAAAGGGTTCATGCCTATTGAAAAGGACTGGCGCGGACAGACTGCCGGGAAAATAGCCGATTATAGGAAAGCAGCACTGTGGTATCTTGACGACGCTCCCCGTGCCACACTTGTGATTGAATCCACCTCCAAAGAGGACGCGGCAGACTTGTTCGACATCATTTACCGTTCTCTGGACGTGAAACCCGAAGAAGACGAGCCGATGATGAACGTACTGGTCCTATACGAGGCCGACCGTTGGGTGGTCTTTGTCTTCCCGCGCGAGAAGCACCGTCCCACCTGCTACACCGCCGAGGGAGAAGCCAACCTATTGAGCAGTCCGGCGTCCGTTGACTTGGGAGGTGTCTTTATCACCCCCGTAGAAAAGGATTTCCTAAAAATCACTGCGGAAGATGTGGCACAGATATTAAGTGAAGTATGCCTCTCTGCCACAGACTTCCACAAGGTACGGAAGCGTATCAGGGAAAAAATATGACTTCTGAAATCCAAGAACTCTAATTTTAAAGAAATACCATTATGAAAGAGCCCAAAGTACAAGTAGGCATTCTGTTTGAACCGCAGATAGAATTCGTTTTGCTGAATCCGTATCGCATGGACGGAACGGAAGTCAGCGGAAAGCAGGTAGTGACCTACGACGAAGGCAAGATTCTCTGGAATGGACGCCGGTATGACGAACTGCTGTTTGAACCGCAACACGAGCAGACCGATGCCTTCGAACTATTGGACGTTACCATCGGCATCAATTTCCATTGGGAGCGCAAGGAAGACCAGCGTTTTCTGGGTGCTCTCAAAATCATCGTTGAGAATGGAAAGCTCACCGGCATCAACGTCATCCATGTAGAAGATTATCTGACCAGCGTCATCTCCTCCGAGATGAGTGCCACCGCTTCTCTGGAGCTGCTCAAGGCACACGCTGTCATCTCCCGAAGCTGGCTACTGGCACAAATACAAAAGAATAAGGAAATCACCGAAGCCCAAGCTAACTACTCGGCCTTTACGCAGACCGACGAAGAGCTGATTCGCTGGTACGACCGAGAAGACCACACACGTTTCGATGTATGTGCCGACGACCATTGTCAACGCTACCAGGGCATTACACGTGCCTCTACCGATATTGTGAAACAAGCCATCTCCGCTACCCGCGGCCAGGTACTGACATCTGATGGTAAGATTTGCGACGCCCGTTTCTCCAAATGCTGCGGCGGTGCTTTCGAGGAGTTCCAATACTGCTGGGAAGACATCAAATATCCCTATCTTGCCCAACAACGAGACAGCAAAACGCACGCCACACTGCCCGATTTGACGCAGGAAGTCGAAGCGGACCGCTGGATTCGTACCTCCCCCGAAGCATTCTGCAACACCACCGACAAGAAAATCCTCTCGCAGGTACTCAATAACTATGACCAGGAGACTACGGACTTCTATCGCTGGAAAGTGGAATATACCCAAGAAGAGCTTTCAGCCCTCATTCTGAAACGTTCAGGCATTGACTACGGACAAATCATCGACCTTATCCCCATAGCCCGCGGAACCAGCGGACGCCTCTGGAAACTGAAGATTGTGGGAACCAAGCGCACGCTCACCATCGGCAAGGAGCTGGAAATTCGCCGTACGCTCTCTACTTCACACCTCTACAGCTCTGCCTTCGTGGTGGACAAGGAGGAGTTGTCCTCCGAAGGCATTCCCGGACGCTTCATCCTCACCGGCGCCGGTTGGGGGCATGGTGTGGGACTTTGCCAAATAGGTGCAGCCGTGATGGGCGAGCAAGGGTATAAGTATGATGCAATACTGCTGCACTACTATATAGGTGCCAGCATTGACAAGCTGTATGAATAATCGAATAGAACACAATAAATCAATATCATGAACCATACAAAAAACATATCGCCATGGGCATGGGTACCCACCTTGTACTTTGCACAAGGCATTCCATATTTTATCGTAAACAACATCTCCGTGATGATGTTTACTAAAATGGGCGTACCGAACGGAGAAATGGCCTTGTTCACAAGCCTGCTCTATCTGCCATGGACTATCAAACCCTTCTGGAGCCCGTTTGTCGACATCATCAAGACCAAAAGATGGTGGACCCTTTCCATGCAGATTCTGATGTCTGTGGCATTCATCCTGCTGACGCTGTCCATTCCACGGCCGGACGAGGCGACTATGGCGGCCGGAACAACCCCCATCAGCATGTTCAGCATCACGCTAATGCTGTTCATCATCACGGCTTTTGCCTCTGCCACACACGACATTGCCGCCGACGGCTTCTACATGCTGGCACTGAAACAGAGTGACCAGGCAGCCTTCGTTGGCATCCGAAGCACGTTTTACCGGCTCGCCTCTATCTTCGGACAAGGCGTGCTCG
>OHBJ01001533.1_pt1 | contig 15865 bp, 13 predicted proteins | sample 1577241 | NCBI WGS metagenome assembly OHBJ01 (sample SAMEA3541594, study PRJEB24748) | human gut metagenome | biome: human gut; feature: human-associated habitat; material: faeces | place: China | collected 2012
TATACACATGCTGATTTTCAAGTGCTTGACCGCTGACCGTTTTTGTCTGTAAAACTCTACGTAGAAAGACACGCAGTAACGGGCATAACACATATTATTATTCTGCCGATAGCTGAGATAAATCATTCCACGGATAAGAAAATCTTCTAACACCAGTTTTTTCCGAGCCTCTCAGCATACGTTTCATTTTCCGCACAAAAGAAGTCCGGCAGTTTTGACATCTTGCCATATTTACATATCTTTGTAAGATACAGTGGAATCGTCATACGGCAAGACCTATCCTATCTGCAAAAAATTCCGCATAAACATTTCGATTGAAGAACACAGGACACACAACACGCTACCATGTACTGTTACATATCTCACAACTATCGCAACTTTACCCACGCCGGCACAAAATCAAAAGCTTACAACGAACAGATATTTCAAAGCATGGGGTTCAAGAACATAGCTTTGCCTCAAACACACTTTCAGAACACTATTTTCGGATTCCTCGCAACTCTTACAGGCGTGATTCTGGCCGTTTTGCGAATAAGCAAAGGCGATGTGCTCGTACTGCAATATCCCATAAAGAAGTATTATACGTTCATTTGCCGTGTGGCGCATTTCAAAGGAGCTAAAATTATAACTCTCATACATGACCTGGGAAGTTTCAGACGCAAAAAGTTAACTCCCGAAAAAGAAATGCAGCGCCTGAACAATTCGGATTACATAATAGCACACAACGAAAACATGAAACGGTGGCTAAATGAACACGGCCGCACCGAAGGTGTGGGAATACACCGTATGCACGACTATATTTCAGATGCACAAGCACCGGTGAGGAAGACTCCCGAAAAAAGAGCGTCCATTCTTTACGCCGGCTCGCTGCCGAGAAAAAAGAACGCATTCCTCTACACTCTTGCCGAGGAAGACCGCGGATACGACCTCGAGCTATACGGCAAAGGGCTTAACGCAGCCGAAATAAGATCGGACAGTGTGCACTACCACGGCTTCATACCCGACGAGGAACTGATTGAAAACACGAAATACAACTACGGCCTCGTGTGGGACGGCCCGTCACTCGACGCCTGCGAAGGCGATTTCGGAGAATATCTGCGCTACAACAATCCGCTGAAAGCATCGCTCTACATAAGGTGCCACCTTCCACTCATCGTGTGGGAGAAAGCCGCCATAGCTCCGCTCGTACGCGAAAAAGGCATAGGGGTATGCGTAAACACTCTCCGCGACCTCGACAAAACTCTGAAAGGTATTTCCGCACAGAAGTATACGGAAATGGAAAACAACGTAATCGCATGGAGCAAAGAACTGAAAAACGGAAACTGCACGCGAAACGCAATAAAAGAAGCCTTGAAATACCTTGAAAACAAAAGATAAGAAAATCTACATACAGAAAACAAATAATAAAGAATCCGACGCAAAACGTCGGATTCTTTATTTCTGTCCGGTAAACAACGGCCAGGCGTCGGCAAGAGCCTGCATTGACGGAAAAACAACGTTCGCGCCCTCGTCGGAAAGCGTCTTCGGGTCAAGCGGCCCCGTATTGACCGCTATCGTGAATATCCCCGCAGCAACTGCAGCGCGCACCCCGAGCGGCGCATTCTCTACAACAACGGCTTCGTCAGGCCTTACACCGCATTTTTCCAATCCTTTCAGATAAGGGTCGGGAGCGGGCTTTCCGCGAAACGTATCATGGCTCGACACAACGAGCTCTTTTCTGAAAAAGCCGTTATAACCGTTGTTTAAACGCGTCAGCAACGATTCCTGTCCGCTACCCGTAACCACGGCAATAGTAAGTCCTTCGGCCTTGAGCTTGGCAAGCAGTTTTTCAGCGCCGGGCATTCTCGGCGCTTCCGGAAACGCATTAAAAACCCTGCACTTACGCGCATATATATCGCGCTTTTCCTCTTCGGTTGCAGGTCTTCCCCAAAATCTCTGCGCAAAAATATCTATCGTCGAGGCTCCGGTGCGGCCCTCATGCAAATACGGCTCTGCAGAGTCTATCGCCAGACCGCATTCATTGCATACCTGCGCCCACGCTTTGGCGTGATATGGCATGGAATCGAACAACACTCCGTCCATATCGAAAAGTACGGCCTTGAGGTCTAATGCCTCAAAGCCGTACTTCGACAAATATTTTTTCAGTTCGTTTTTGAACATAACTTTATTCTGCAATGCGGGCGCGAATGGCCTCGCTTTCTTTCTCGTAACCTGGTTTGTCGAGCAAAGCGAACATATTTTTCTTATAAGCCTCCACTCCGGGCTGGTTGAAAGCATTTATACCAAGAATATTTCCGCTTATGCCGCACGAACGCTCGAAGAAATAAATCAGCTGACCTATATAACGCTCGCTCAGCTTCGGAACTATAACACGCATATTGGGAACTCCTCCGTCGACATGCGCAAGACGGGTGCCGAGCTCGGCCATTTTGTTTACCTCATCCACGCGGCGGCCGGCAAGGAAGTTGAGACCGTCGAGATTCTCCTCATCGCTCGGGAAAAGAACTTTGCATTTTGTTTCTTCAACGCTGAGTACCGTTTCGAAAATAGAACGTTCGCCTTCCTGAATCCATTGTCCCATTGAATGCAAATCGGTTGTGAAATCCACCGAAGCAGGGAAAATGCCTTTGTTCTCTTTTCCCTCGCTCTCTCCGTAAAGCTGTTTCCACCACTCGGCAATGAAATGAAGTTTCGGTTGGAAATCGGCAAGAATCTCTATCTTCTTGCCTTTGGAATAAAGGGCATTACGCATTGCAGCATACTGTTCGCAGATATTTTCCTCGAAAGGAACATCCGCACCCGAGGATTTCTCTATGTCACGTGCACCCTCGACAAGCTCATCAATGTCGAAACCTGCACAAGCTATGGGAAGAAGACCTACAGGAGTGAGAACGGAAAAACGTCCTCCCACATTATCGGGAATTACAAACGAGGTATACCCTTCCTTGTCGGCTGTAGTACGGGCTGCACCGCGCTTTGCGTCGGTTATGGCAACTATCACGCGGCGAGCAACGTCTTTTCCGCGCTGGTCCTCGCACTGCTTTTTAAGCAGACGGAACGTAAGAGCCGTTTCAGTGGTCGTGCCCGATTTCGAGATGTTTATAACACCGAATTTGCGGTCTTTCAGATATTCGGTTAATTCGGCAAGATAATCTTCGCTTATGCTGTTTCCGGCGAAAAGTATTGTAGGATTTTTTTCGTCTTTTATAAGCCACTGAAGCGAGCTGGAAAGAGCTTCTATAACGGCACGCGCACCGAGATAGCTGCCGCCAATTCCTGCTACAACTATTGTGTCGCACTCACTGCGCAACACAGCGGCGCAATCTTTAATAGCTTTCAGGTCAGCGTCGGTTATCGAGGTCGGCAGGTTCAACCAGCCGAGGAAATCGTTGCCCGGGCAGGTGCCGGCTTCAAGCGCTTTCTGTGCCTCTTTGGCTTTCTTCTGCATTTCAGCAAATACTTCGTCCAAAACGAACGACTTTGCTTTAGTGATGTCCAAACTTATTTTCTTCATAATCTTAAGTTTTATGATTTTCTTTGTTTTATCGCAATGAATCTGTGAGCAACCCTATTTCGACAGCGGGCGGAATGCGCTCGTAAAGAATATTGTAGACCGCATACAGCACAGGCATGTTCACATAGAAATGTTTATTGATGTCATAAAGACATTTTGTTCCATAATATCCCTCGGCCACCATATCCATCTCTATCTGTGCATTTTTCACACTGTATCCCTTGCCCACCATTGTACCGAACTCGCGGTTGCGGCTGAAATTGGAATATCCGGTCACGAGCAAGTCGCCGAGATATGCGGTGGCGTCGACGCGGCGTTCTACGGGATAAACTGCACGCAGGAAACGGTTCATTTCCATTATGGAATTCGACATAAGTACAGCCAGAAAGTTATCGCCGTAATTCAATCCTTTGCAAATACCAACGGCAATGGCATAAACGTTCTTGAGAACCGTAGCATATTCTATGCCCACGACGTCCTCACTTATTGAAGTCTTTATGTAATTACTCGAAAGAGCAGCCGCAAGTGCCCTACCTTTCATTCTGTCAAGGCAGCCGATAGTAAGATAAGTGAGACGGTTGAGCGCCACTTCCTCGGCGTGACTCGGGCCGCTTATCACAGCAAGACTATCATCGGGAACGTTGTATATCTGTCTGAAATATTCCGTCACCACAAGGTCTTCTTCGGGCACAATTCCCTTTATTGCGGTAACGACGAACTTATCGCTGAGTTTCACACGAAGTTTTTTCAGCAGCTTCTTGAGATAAGGCGAAGGCGTCACGAATATAACGGTGTCGCTTGCCTCGACAATTTCATTTATATCGCTGCTGAAAGTTATCTTGCCCGTGTCGAATTTTACGCTCGAAAGATACGACGGATTATAGCCCAACTTCACGAAGTTGTCTATGCTCTCTTGCCGGCGGATATACCAATTTAAATGGTCCGCCTTTTCGAGAACAATCTTGGCTATTGCCGTAGCCCAGCTTCCGCCGCCTATTATTGCTATCTTACCGCAGGCTGACATATTTTTTCTGCTCCATACATATTTAAAGTCCCACACACTTCCATGTCGGCGGGATATTTCATCATGCGTTGAGCTTCTTTATCCACTCTCCTACCTCGTCTACACTCGGTTTGGCGATTTCGAGCTTATATTTCTTTATAACCTCGCCTATCTGCATTTGCAATTTCTGCGGATTCACCTCGCTCATGTCATTGACTGTGTTATAACCGGCTTTCTGAAGCACAGGCACGAACTCCTCTGCTATTCCGATAGCCGTATATTTGTCGGCAGCGTCGCGCTGCGGTTTCTTTTCGGGACGCATTTGCGGGAAGAAAAGCACTTCTTGAATCGTTGTCTGTCCCGTCATAAGCATTGCAAGTCGGTCGATACCTATACCTATACCCGACACAGGCGGCATTCCATACTGAAGCGAGCGAAGGAAATCCTGGTCGATAAACATAGCCTCATCGTCGCCCTTCTCGCTCAGGCGCAACTGCTCTTTGAAACGTTCCTCCTGATCTATCGGGTCGTTAAGCTCGCTGTAAGCATTGGCCAGCTCTTTTCCGTTAACCATAAGCTCGAAACGCTCGGTGAGGTCGGGATTGTCGCGGTGGCGCTTAGTCAGCGGACTCATCTCGATAGGATAATCTATTATGAACGTGGGTTGAATATAAGTGCCCTCGCAGAACTCACCGAATATCTCGTCTATCATTTTGCCTTTGCCGTAAGTCTCGTCAACGCTGTCGAGCTTCAGTTCCTTGCAAATAGAACGAATTTCATCTTCCGTCTTCCCTGTGAGGTCGTAACCAGTTTTTTCCTTTATCGAATCGAGCATGGTAACACGGCGGTAAGGAGCCTTGAAATCTATTTCCTTTCCGTCAACCGTCACTTTGGTCGTACCGTTCACGTCGAGGGCTATACGCTCGAGCAGTTTCTCGGTATAGCACATCATCCAGCGATAATCCTTGTACGAAACGTAAAGTTCCATGCAGGTGAACTCGGGATTGTGGTTGCGGTCCATTCCTTCGTTGCGGAAGTTCTTGGAAAACTCATACACTCCCTCGAATCCGCCTACGATAAGGCGTTTCAAATACAATTCGCAGGCAATACGAAGATACAGGTCGGTATTGAGTGTATTATGGTGCGTGATAAACGGACGCGCGCTTGCACCTCCGGGAATCGGCTGCAGGATAGGTGTCTCCACCTCGGTATATCCGTCGGCATCGAACTGCGCACGCATACTTTTATATATCTGTGCGCGTTTCATGAACACGTCTTTTACACCCGAGTTTACCACAAGGTCGACGTAACGTCGGCGATAGCGCAGTTCGGGATCGTCAAAACGGTCGTATTCCACTCCGTCTTTCATCTTGACTATAGGCAGAGGCTTAACGCTCTTCGAAAGCACTTTCAGTTCGTCGGCTTTTACGGAGATTTCTCCCGTCTGCGTGCGGAACACTTCGCCTTTCACGCCCACAAAATCGCCGATATCGAGCAAACGTTTGAAAACCACATTATAAAGGTCCTTGTTTTCGTCCGGACAAATCGTGTCGCGGGTTACATACACCTGAATCCTTCCTTTAGAGTCCTGGAGCTCGAAAAAGCTCGCCTTACCCATTACACGGCGACTCATAAGGCGTCCTGCTATGCAGACTTCGCGCGGGGCGGCCGCCTCGTCGAAACTTTCCTTTATCTCGGTTGAAAAAGCATTCGTGGGATATTCGGCAGCAGGATATGGATCTATTCCCATGCTGCGCAACTCCGCCAGACTTTCGCGGCGGTTGAGCTCTTGCTCACTGAGTTCTAATACGTTCATGTTTACGCATGTTGATATTTCCATGCAAAATTACTAATTCTTTCCGACATTCCCAACTACGGTCGCATCATCTCTCCTGCTCCGCCAACGACAAAAGCTATTTTTTCAGTTTACATTGCAACGGCATACGTCGTACTGCAACCCCAACAAACCGTAACCGGTACAGGATTCTTCGGACATGACATTTTGTCAGGTGCCCGCACCTCCCGCCGGCACGAAGAAAAAACCTCCCGCTTGTAGAAAAAATTATCTCAGACATATTTTGAATTATCTCTGAGATATTTTAAAATATGTCTGAGATAATTTTTCAGGACTTTTTTTCACAGCTCTTCAAAAACCGCATGACAAAAATGTCAGGTATATAAAAAATGTCCGTTTACGTTATGGCTGAATTTTTATCGAACTGTGTTTTTCCCTTTTTCGGGAAAAGCCGGACGGGGAAGCATACCTTGCTTTATTGCCTGCATTACGTTCGACGGAGGACGTTGTGCGTTTAATTCGTCTCTCATGAAATCCATATATGGTTTGACGTGGCAGAAAAATTCACGATATCCGTCGCACAGATAATTCAGTCCCTGTTCGCCTGTGGAGGTGGTGATAAAGCGGTTTTTGGGACATTCGCCGTGGCAGGCGAATAGGAATTCGCATTTTTTGCACTTTAGTGGCAGGAATGAATGTTTTTTCAGCCCAAACTCCGATTGCCGCTTTCCGTAGAGCATTCGGATAATTGTGTTTTGATTTATGTTTCCTAATTTGTATTCGGGAAACACAAAATGGTCGCAACTGTAAACATCTCCGTTGTGTTCCATTACGGCTGCGTACCCGCAGGAAGCCGACAACGCGCATAGGCCCGGTTCTACGCCGCACCAGTTGGCAAGCGTAGCGTCGAATATCTGCACAAAAAAGCGTCCAACATCGTTCTGAACCCATAAGTCGAATAATTCGCACAGGAATCTTCCCCACTGCTCGGGAGTTACCGACGACGGTGTAAGGGAAGCGCTGTCACAGGGCGTGGCAAGGTGTCGTCCGTCGCTATGCGGTAGAATACGTTCCACAATTGGGGTAAACTGAAGGAAGTCGGTGCCCGATTTTTTAAAGAAGTCGTAAACTTCGGCGGCGTGCTCCGCATTGATAGAATTTACCACGGCCATAGCGTTCCATTCCACACCGTAATGGTTGAGCTTTTCTATGCCTTTTAATGTCTGCAGCCACGAAGGGTGTCCGGAACGCGACTTGCGGAATGCATCATGATATTTCTGCGGACCGTCTATCGACACTCCTACGAGCCAGCGATTCTCTTTAAGAAAGCGGCACCAGTCGTCGGTAAGCAATGTGCCGTTCGTTTGCAGCGCATTGTCTATCTGTCTTCCGCCGGCATAGCGTTTCTGCAGGCTTACGGCCTTTCGGTAGAATGAAAGCGGGCGCAACAACGGCTCTCCGCCGTGCCATGTAAAGAGAACTTCCTGCGTGGTCTGGCTTTCGATGTATTCGCGTGTGAACTTTTCGAGCAGTGATTCGCTCATCAAGCAGTCTGTACCGCCGGCATACAGATTCCTTTTTTCGAGATAGTAGCAGTATTCACATGCAAGATTGCAGTGAGCGCCTGCCGGCTTGAGCATTACGTACAGCGGGCGGGCGAAAGGTGCTATCGCGTTTTTTTCTGTCATTGAGTTTTTGGGGGCAGAGTTATGCGGAAAAACTCGCTCGGCCTGTGCTCCTTATAAATAATGTCTGTCATTTTGCGCACAATGCGCGGATTTTCTGCTGCGACGTCGCGGTCTTCGTGAAGGTCGGCGGCAAGATTGTAGAGCATGGGCTTTCCTTTTTTGACAACTAACTTCCAGTCGCCTTTCCGCACGGCAATCATGTCAGTTTCGTGAAACTCCCAGTACAAGTGCTTGTGGTGACGCTGCTTTCCCTTGCCTGTAAGTGTGGGATATATGGAAATTCCGTCAAAGCAGTCGTCGGGGATGTTTTTGTTGGTGTAGCGTTTTTTAAAGTCCTTTATTCCCGCTATATCGCAGAACGTTGGCAGCAGGTCGTAGAACGCAAAAGGCATGTCGCAGTCTTTTCCTGCGTTTATGTGCTCAGGCCATTTCACTATGAACGGCACTCTTATTCCTCCTTCGTAGGTAGAGCGCTTGAGCCCGCGCAAAAGGCCGTCGCGGTTGAAGAACTCGGGGTCGGCGCCGCCTTCTTCGTGCGGGCCGTTGTCGGAGGTGAAAATTATAACGGTATTGTTTTCCAATCCTTTCTCCCGCAGTTTTTCGATTATTTCGCCAACTTGTGTGTCGAGCCGTGTTATCATTGCCGCAAATTCGGCATGTGTATGCAAGGTGGGGTTGTAGCGTGAGCCCTTGTTCCCGCCGAATGTCTTGTCGTCGGCGAATCTGTTGCGATAGCCTTTTAAGATAGAGTCTTCCGGCTGGCGCAGTTCGGCGTGCGGCAGTGTGTATGTGAATATCCCGAGAAACGGTTGGCCGGCCTGCCGGCTGGCGAGCCATTCGAGGGCTTTGCTGTGTATTATGTCGGCGGAATATTGCGTGCGGTTGTCGTAGTCGGGGCCGTACATGGCGTGTCGCGTATTCTCTGTCAGTTCTTCCCTAACAACTCCCTTGTCGCCTTTACTGCTGCTGTAACGGTTCAGGAAATTAGGGAAATACAGGTGGGCCTGGTACTGGCATATGTATCCGTAGAACTCGTCGATACCTCTTTTGTCGGGTGTGGAAATGCTTCCTTCGTATCCGCCGGCCCATTTGCCGAACATTCCGGTGGCGTATCCGTTCTGTTTGAAAATTTCCGGCAGTATCACATGGCATGTGTCGTATGGCTCCTGGCCCGATACGGCGTAATCGGCATTTTGTCCGTACATAATCTGCCCCGACCAATGTTCCCTGTTGCCTCGCACATGCGTATGGCCGGTGTGTTGTCCCGTCATTACGCAGGCACGCGACGGTGCGGAAACGGGGCTCCCTGCATAGGCTTGCGTGAAACGCATTCCGTCGGCTGCAAGTCTGTCGATGTTGGGAGTGGATATGTATTTTTGCCCGTAACATGCGAGGTCGCCGTATCCCATATCGTCGCACATTATGAACAGGATGTTCGGACGGTTATCCTGCGCTTCTGCATGAGGCGGCAGGAGGAATGTTGCCATGCCGGCGATCAATATTTTTTTGTCCATGATATAGAGTCGGTTCTTTATACGGTCGCGAAATTTTTTGATAAGGTATTTCGGTCACTAAGTTAGGAAAGAATTTCGAAACAGTTCTTTTATTTTGGTGAAAACAGGTTTTGTGGAAAATTGTCAGTGCCTTTCCGGCAGATTTTGCAGACAAAAACGGTCACCTGTCAAGTATTTGAAAATCAGCAGGTATATATATAGCAAAAAATATGTCTGAGATATTTTGAATTATCTCAGACATATTTTCGATTATCTCCCTTGTATTTTCAATTATCTGCGGGAACTTTTTTACCACACGAAAAAAAATATTTTTTTTCGCAGGAGGCAGTTTTTTGAGACGGACTTACTTTCCGTAAATTTTCTACAGAGCCGTTTTACAAGTCCTTAAAGCCGTACTAAAATATTCAGAGAATACTTTCTTCTTGCCGTATGATTACGGGCAACGGCGTTACGGAAGTGTTTCTTATTCGGAGTTATGTTCGAGTATGGCTGTCCGGCAGGCTTTCATGAGCCATTCGGGTGTGGATGTGGCTCCGCATATTCCTACCGAACGGGCATTGTCAAACCATGAGTAGTCTATGTCGGCCGGCTGTTCTATGTTGTGCGAGCGTGCGTTGACCTCGCGGCAGGCTGCAAAGAGCATGCGTCCGTTCGAACTCTTCCGGCCGCACACGAAAAGCACAACATCATGTCGGGCTGCAAAGGCGCGTATCGCGGGAAGCCGATTGGCTACCTGCCTGCATATCGTGTCGTGCCATTCAAGTGTGGCGGGCGGCTGGATATGCGAGCTTATGTATTCTACAATGCGGCGGAAATCGTCGAGCGCGCGCGTGGTCTGTGAATAAAGGCGTATGGAACGGTTGAAGTCGAGCTTGTGTGCGTCTTCGAGGCTTTCTATCACTATGGCCTGCCCGTCGGTCTGTCCCATAAGCCCGAGCACTTCGGCATGGCCGCGTTTTCCGAAAATTACAATCTGCTTGTCGCCCGGACTTTCATGTTCCTGTGCAATCCGCTTTTGAAGCTGCAGCACAACGGGGCATGTGGCGTCGACGATTTCTATGTTGTTGCTGCGGGCTGTGCTGTATGTGCTCGGCGGTTCGCCGTGCGCTCTGAGCAATACGCGTGCGTCACGCAACATGGCCAGCTCGTCATGATTTATGGTGCGCATTCCCATTCTGTTGAGGCGTTCGCACTCGCGGCCGTTGTGAACGATGTCGCCCAAGCAGCAGAGCCCTCCTCCCGAAGAGAGCTTTTCTTCTGCTAATTTTATGGCGCGTGTCACTCCAAAGCAGAACCCCGAGCCTTTGTCGATTTCAATCTGTATGTTCATTGACGTCGGGTCTCTAAATTTCGGCGGCTTTACGGTATTGTTCCATTAGCCATGCGTCCTGTTGCTCTATGGTGAGATTTGAATTGTCCAGCACTACGGCTTCGGGGGATTGTACGAGCGGAGAGACCTCGCGGTGCGTGTCGATATAATCGCGGTGCTTTACATTCTCGAGAATGTCTTCGTATGAAGCCTGCTCGCCTTTGGCCTGAAGCTCATCGTATCGGCGGCGGGCACGGACTTCGGCCGAAGCCGTTACGAAAATCTTCAGTTCTGCGTCGGGAAATACCGTGGTACCTATATCGCGTCCGTCCATTACTATCCCTTTCTCTTTTCCCATGCGTCTTTGTTGCAAAGTGAGCGACTCGCGCACGAAAGGAAGGGCTGCAATCGCGCTCACGTGAGACGACACTTCCATTGTGCGGATTGTCTGTTCCACGTTACGGCCGTTTAGCTCGGTAATGTTGTTACCGAGCTCATTGTCTACGGAGAAAGAGATTTTTATTCCGCCTATACTGTTTTCGAGGGCGGCAATGTCGATGTCGTTACCGTGTATAATGCCGTTTTCAAGGGCAAAAAGCGTAACGGCGCGATACATCGCGCCGCTGTCTATATATATGTATCCGATTTTTTTTGCGAGAGCTTTTGCCATCGTGCTTTTTCCGCATGAAGAAAAGCCGTCTATGGCTATGGTGATTCTTTTCATAGTGAAAGTTTTTGTGTCTTACTTTTTTTACAAGGTTGTCTCTTTTGTTTCAGGAGATGTCTGCCTGTTTTTCAGCTATTGATTATAAACCGTATGAAAGATTAACCAATACGGATGAGGCAGCGACGTGATATTTTGAGTAAGCTACGCCTAATTTGAAGCGTGTGAGTTTTATTCCTCCGCCGAAAGACCAGCCGGCTCCGTGGCCCGAACCGGCTGCTTTGAGCTCGTATGCGCGGCGGGCGTTGTAGCCTCCCGATATGTACAGAAAATCGGTGGGAATAACGTCCACACCTATCGCGAAATGGTTGAATAGGATTCTGCCGAAAGAACAGTCCTTCCCGCTTTCGTTGTAATAGTATCTGGAGCTCCAGCGTGTGAGATCGGTAAGCGTCAAAGACAGCCTTACGGGGGCGTGCGCCATGCTTTGCGTTATTCCGACGTCGAGGTCGAACGGAAGGTGTTCGGTTTTCTCGTCGAAACGCTTTATCTGCGCACCGACATTGCGCATTGCAATCGAAGCCGAGAAATCTTTGTCTTCGTTGAAATAATTCAATCCTAAATCGAATGCAACGGCAAAGGAAGAGTATTCCGCATATTTGGAGAAAATGAACCGTGCGGTGGCTCCGCCCGTCCAACGTTCCGACAGATTGTAGCTGTATTGCCCTGCAATGCTGAAATCCTTTGCCGACAAATCTCCTGTGACGTTTCCTGCTTCGTCCGTTTCGTCCATGTCGCCGTAATTTACGTACATGGCGTTCACTCCTATGGTGTGGCGCTCTCCTACAGTCTTTACGAATGCCGCCGAAGTAACGAGCGAGCCTTTCATGTAGGACATATAATTAAGATTTATGGTTTTGTCGCTTACCGAGGCAAGCAGGGCCGGATTGTTGAACGCAAGCGTCGCGTCGTCGTCAATGAGAGATATGTTTGTGCCGCCGAGGGCCGCAGCGTGAGCCGAGGCAGGCAACTTGAGAAAGTTGAACGATGACGACTTTTCCTGCGCCAGCAGTACTACCGGCGCAAACAGAGACGCAAGGAAGAACGCAAGTTTTTTCATTGGACTTCCAATTTTTGGAAACAAAGGTACATTTTTTCGATTATCTGACTTAATTTTGCACATACAAACAACGTGCGACAATGCGTATTGAAATTAAATTGTGATTTCAGAACGTGCCGGAAGATAATTTATTATCCAAGAAATGGTGTAATCTTGTTTTCGAGAATAGAAACAAAGATTATGGCGCTTATATCCTTCGACGTGACGAAGGAAAGATGTTGACGCGTGCTTTGGTGATAGTTATTGTCGCTTTTGCGGCTTTTATTTTACTACCTTTGGTTCTTGTGAAGTGGCAAATCGACCGGTTGCAGAAAGATGCCATGAATACAATCGCAAATCTTTCGAAACTTGAGCCTCCTAAAGTGAAAAAGCAACCCGATCTGAGAGCCGTCGACGTCACTCAGAGGATAATTGCGAAACATATCGAGGACGCAATAAAATTCATGCCTGAGATTTCTGAAAAAGAGGATGCAGAGTCGCAGCTTCTTCTCGGAGTAGATAAGGAGGGCGAGGCAAATGAAGCCAAAACTTTACTGTCGGTTTCCGATAGCACGGTTTCGGATAGCGCAAGGGCAGATGAACCGGTTGTTTCTTCCAAATATCCTTCGCCGGTAGAAGTCGTTGAGGAAATGCCCCAGTTTCCCGGCGGATTGTCGGCTTTAATGAAATGGGTTGACAAGAATCTTACATATCCTCCCGTATGTGTCCGCAACAAGGTCGAAGGGCGCGTCGAGGTTTCGTTTTATGTGGATAAGGACGGAAAGGTTTTCGATCCCGAGGTGACGAAAAAGCTGCACCCGTTGCTTGACAGGGAAGCTGTTCTTACGGTTATGAAAATGCCTAAGTGGAGTCCAGGAAAAGTAAACGGTAAAGTAAGCGTTGTACGGGTTACTATTCCGATAGAATTCGCTCTTTAACCGGTGCGTATGCAATGCTGTTTATAAGAATTAATAATAAAAGGTCATACAGAACGACATGATGTACACTTCCGAAGACATAATGAAAATTGTGAACCGCTCACTTGCGGAAATAAAGTATCCCGAAAAACCTGGTAACCTTTACGAGCCTATCGAATATGTTCTTTCGTTGGGCGGAAAGCGAATCCGGCCGGTTTTGTTGCTGCTTGTATATAATATGTACGGAGATGACATAAGCGAAGTGCTGAAAGTAGCTATGGCTTTGGAGACTTATCACAATTACACCCTGCTGCACGATGATTTGATGGACAATGCTGACATGCGTCGCGGACAGGCCACGGTTCACAGGCGTTGGAATGCGAATACAGCGATACTTTCGGGCGATACAATGCTTGTGCTTGCTTACAAACATCTTATTTCGGCTAAGGCCGAACGTTCTCATGAGCTGGTGGAACTTTTTACGCGCACGGCAATAGAGATAGGTGAGGGCCAGCAGTACGATATGAATTTTGAAAGCAGCACAGATGTTACCGAAAACGAATATCTCGAGATGATACGCCTTAAAACTTCTGTGCTCATGGCCTGTGCGGCAAAAATGGGAGCGATTCTCGGAAAGGCCTCCCGAGAAGATGCCCAGTATCTATATGAATTCGGCGAGATGATAGGCATGGCTTTCCAGCTTCAGGATGATTATCTTGACGTTTACGGCGATCCTGCCATTTTCGGTAAGAAAATAGGCGGCGACATACTCTGTAACAAGAAAACATACCTTTTAATTAAGGCCTATTCGCGTGCCGACGAATCTACGCGCGACGAACTCGTACGCTGGTGTACGGCAAAGGAATTCGACCCTGACGAAAAAATCAAGGCTGTGACCGATATTTACAACCGTCTTGGGGTTGCAGACGATGTGAAGGCTTTAATCGACAGATATTTCGAGAAGAGTCGCGGAAAATTCGACGAGGTTTCTCTGCCATACGAGAAAAAACATGAGGTTTGGCGTTTCGTTTCATCGCTAATAGGTCGTAAAAACTGATTTCGTCGTGCATTTTATAGACACTCATTCACATATAGACGCTGCCGAGTTTAACGGTGACCGCGACGAGACGATTGCCCGCGCCCGTGCTGCGGGAGTGAGCAAAATATTCGTTCCGGCAATTGATCTTCCTTCAATCGACAGTGTACTTGAGGTTTGTAATCGATATCCTAATTATCTTTTTCCGATGATAGGCTTTCATCCCGAGGAGGTCAAGGCTGATTGGGCGGATGTGCTCGCAAAAATGAAAGCGCGGCTCGATTCCCCCGAAGGCAGCAACTTTATTGCCATAGGTGAGGTGGGACTGGATTATTATTGGAGCCGCGAATATGAAAATGAACAACTCGAAGTTTTCGAACGACAAGTAGAATGGTCGATTGAAACAGGCCTGCCGCTTATGATTCACTGCCGCAAGGCTCAGAATGAAATGGTGCGCCTTTTGCGCCGGTATGCCGGAAATTTGCCTGGCGGTGTTTTCCATTGTTTTACCGGCAACGAACACGAGGCCGCCGAACTTCTGGAATTTCCTGGCTTTATGCTTGGAATAGGGGGCGTGCTTACTTTTAAAAAATCCAACTTGCCCGAAGTGCTGCGCTCCGTTCCCCCCGAACGTATAGTGCTCGAGACCGATTCGCCCTATATGGCGCCAGTACCTATGCGCGGCAAACGCAATGAAAGCGCCTTTGTAGAATATGTGCTTTTGCATCTGGCCGAGGTCTATGGCCTTACTCCCAAGCGTTTGGCCGAGATAACAAACGCCAACGTTGAGAAAGTATTCCCTCGCTGCGCTGTATAATTTCCGCAAGACCCGTTATCGTGATGAGAATCTCGCAGAATCACATGAATTAAGATGAAAAATCGCAGCAATTCATAAAAAATCACATTCTTTTTGCTTTGAATCGAAAGATAAAGATTAATTTTGCACCTGACTTTGCAAGAGCCGGCATTTTAGTGCCTGCAGAACGACGTTAAGGAAAGATGCTCGAGTGGTTGAAGAGGCACGCCTGGAAAGCGTGTAAACGTCTAAAGCGTTTCGGGGGTTCGAATCCCCCTCTTTCCGCAAATAAAATGCGAATCAGGCGCAAACTCCGATACTCCCGCAGAATATTTTTCTGTCGGGGTTATTTTTTTATAAACAGTTCTTTTGATTTTGAATACATATGGATTTCTGCAGAGCCTTGTCTCGGAAATTCATGAGCGAGTTTTGTATACTTTATATACGATTGCTCCGCAAATAATATATGTGAAGGAGAAACAGACTTTTTTAATAGACCTGACATTTTGTCAGGTGTGTTTTTTCATACC
>OHBJ01001549.1_pt1 | contig 15812 bp, 11 predicted proteins | sample 1577241 | NCBI WGS metagenome assembly OHBJ01 (sample SAMEA3541594, study PRJEB24748) | human gut metagenome | biome: human gut; feature: human-associated habitat; material: faeces | place: China | collected 2012
CTCGGCCAGGCCGATCTGCGCCAGCGTAAAGCCCCGGGCGGCCAGCAGCGCAACCCAGACGGCATCGGTCAGCCGCAGGCAGGAGGTAAACGAGTACACGCGCACCGCGCGCAATTGCTTTGGTAAATTCATCGGGGACACCCTTTCTTTAGACATACAAGAAATAGGTGCCCAAAAATAAACGACCCCACAGCAAAGCTGCAGGGTCGATAGTGTACACTTCAACCTTGCTTTGCCGGGTCAGTTTTAAAAATGGGCACACTTCTAGCTCTGATTGCTTAAGGGTTTCCTTTTTTGAAGAAAACGCAGCCGTTCCAACCCATTGCAGGTGTACCCTCCTTTCCGTAAAGCGTTGAGCTCAGTATAACATCGGAGCAGGGAAAAGACAAGGGTCATTTCTTGTTGTAAAATCCCTGCTCACTGTAAGCAGACCATTTCAGGTACATCTCCTGATAGTTCTGCTTGATGAATTTTTGAATCTTGCTGATTTCGCGGTCGGTCAGGATGCCGCGCTCCTGCAAGACAGTATCGCCATTGTCCCGGACAAAAAACTTTGCGGAACCGGCCTCGGTAAGTCTGCGGTCGCTGGCGTGGACATGCATGCACTCGATGACGCAGTATGACGTAAAGTACAGGTAATATCCCGCGATCTTGAACTCGTAATATTTCGGCATCTCAGTCCTCCAGCAAAGCACGGTTTTTCTCGAGATAGCCCCGGACGATTTGGATCTCAATGTCGTCCATGCTGGTTTCGAGGACTTCGGCGGCAGGAGAAAAGACAACAGCCCGGTCAGGGCGGTTCAGATTCAGCACCCGGAAGTTGAGTTTAATTCATATATTTGCAAACAAAGCAAGGAGTCACTAAAATGAACAACCAATTCTCACCAAGAGTATCCCACATACTCATATACAGCAAGGAAGAAGCCGAGCGTTTAAAATCCCGGCTTATCGATCCGGGACACTTGTTTTTAGGATTGCTGCGCGAAAACTCGGGCAAAGCGATAGAGATTCTCAACAAGTTCCATGTACGTCTTGACAACCTGAAACGTGAAATAGAGGAAAAGCTCAACCAGGATTCCGGCAATACACGTAAAGATATTTTCAATGAAATAACCCTGTCGGACTCTTCGGCAAAGATATTACGCCTCTGTACTCTTGAGGCAAGACTGCTGCATAGCAACTTCGTTGACACAGAACACCTGCTTCTTGCGCTGCTTAAAGACGACAACAACATAGTCTGCAATATTCTTAACAACAACGACGTGACCTACGAGGCCACCCACGATATGCTTGCCATGAAACCGGACATCCGTTCCAGTTTCGGATTCAGCGAAGAAGACGAGGAGGAAGAGAACGAAATTCAGGACAAGAAATCCAAAACCAAAACAGCCGAAAACACAACGGCTCCTGGCAACGAGACGCCGGTGCTGAACAACTTCGGCTTCGACATGACCGCCGCAGCGACAAAAGGGAAACTCGATCCGGTAGTAGGACGCGAACGCGAGATAGAACATCTTGTACAAATACTGAACAGACGCAAGAAAAACAATCCCGTACTGATTGGCGAGCCAGGCGTAGGAAAAAGCGCGATAGTGGAAGGACTTGCCACGAGAATCGTAAAGCACAAGGTGCCTCGGACATTCCTGCACAAACGCATAATATCCCTCGACATGGTTTCGCTCGTTGCCGGAACAAAATATCGCGGACAATTCGAGGAACGCATTCGCGGACTGCTCGACGAGTTGCAGAAAAATCCCGACATAATCCTGTTTATCGACGAGATACACACAATTGTCGGCGCAGGCTCCGCTCCTGGAACAATGGACGCGGCAAACATTCTGAAACCGGCCCTTGCCCGCGGAGAGATTCAGTGTATCGGCGCAACCACAATGGACGAATACAGAAAGTCTATCGAAAAAGACGGAGCGCTCGAACGCCGTTTCCAGAAAATCATTGTGGAACCGACAACGCACGACGAGACGCTACAGATTCTCCATAATATAAAAGAAAGGTACGAAGATTTTCATAACGTACAGTATACAGACGATGCTTTAGAAGCCTGCGTTTCTCTTACCGACCGCTATATAAGCGACCGCTGCCAGCCCGATAAAGCAATAGACGCCCTTGACGAAGCAGGCTCGAGAGCGCACATCGTAAACTTGAAAGTTCCTAAAGATCTGGAAGAACAGGAAGCACACATCAGCGAAATAAGAAACAAAAAGAATGAAGCCGTTCTCAAACAGAACTTCGAAGAGGCTGCAAACCTGCGCGACCAGGAAATAAACCTCAATCTTCTTTACGAAACCCGCCGTCGCGAATGGGAAGCAAGTTTAAGCGAGAAGCGCGAAGTCATTGAAAAGGCACAAATCGAAGAAGTCGTTTCGCACATGTCGGGCATTCCTGTTCAAAAAATGGTTCAGGCAGAAAACATCCGCCTGAAAGGAATGCACACAGCGCTTTCAAAAGCAGTCATAGCGCAGGACGAAGCCATTTCAAAGATAACAAAAGCAATTATGCGCAGCCGAATCGGTCTGAAAGACCCGAACCGGCCTATCGGAACGTTCATGTTTTTAGGGCCTACCGGAGTAGGAAAAACTCTTCTTGCCAAAAAACTGGCCGACTTCATGTTCGGCTCCGAGGACGCACTGATACGAATCGACATGAGCGAATATATGGAAAAATATTCCGTAAGCCGCTTGGTCGGCGCGCCTCCGGGATACGTGGGTTACGAAGAAGGCGGCCAGCTTACGGAGCGCGTGCGTCGTCACCCCTACTCCATTATCCTGCTCGATGAAATAGAAAAGGCAAACAACGACGTTTACAACCTCCTGCTCCAGGTAATGGACGACGGAAGGCTTACAGACAGTAACGGAAGAACGGTAGACTTCAAGAATACCGTTATAATAATGACTTCGAACAGCGGAACAAAACAGTTGCGCGAATTCGGAAACGGAATAGGTTTCGGAGCGTTGCCCGCAATCGACAAAAAACAAAGCGACAACATCATCCGCAAAGCCCTTAACAAATCGTTCTCCCCAGAGTTCCTCAACCGTATCGACGAGATAATAATGTTCGACCCGCTAAGCCAGGAAGCAGTACGCTCCATTGCCGACATCGAAATCGAAACGTTTGCAAAACGCGTGGCAAGTCTCGGATACGAGCTCACGGCAGACAACAGCGTATACGAATTCATCACGAAAAAAGGCTACGACGCCCAACTTGGAGCACGCCCGCTCAAACGCGCCGTACAAACCTACCTCGAAGACAAGGTGTGCGAACTTATGATGGACGAAAGCGAAAACAAACAAAAGATAATAGTACGTGTGAGCGAAGACGGCAAGAATCTCGACGTATCCTGGGAATAAAAACAGATACTCACCCATACTAATTCAGGCAATCCGCTATCTAACAAAAGTCAGATAGCGGATTTTTTATATACACCTGCCGCCAAAACAAAAGAATATCTCATCAACCGCCGCAACAAGCGAATCAAGAGCCGACAGATTGCCAATAAAGACATAGGTCATAAACGACACGCTTCCGATTAACGCAAACGGCAAAAAGTTCCCGCAGCAAAGAAAAATTATCTCTGAGATATTTTGAAATATGTCTGAGATAATTTAAAATATCTCAGACATATTTTTTTTCGTATTCAATAAAGACACTCCGACATACGACACTGTCTTTGCCACACAGAATAAAAAAACACGATATAAAGATATACTTTCCGCTACGCCGTACACATAAAATGGCAAATGTTGGCATTTTTACGTTTTCCTGTGATTTTTACTTACATTCTGCCAAAGAATTGCTACATTTGCTTCACATAAAAGCTATAATAATAAAACTTAACATAATAATGAGCGACAAATTAAAAAGATTCATTCTGCCCGAATCGGAAATACCCACACAGTGGTACAACATTCAGGCCGACATGAAAAACAAGCCTCTGCCTTTTCTTCATCCCCAAACCCATAAAGCCCTGAAGCCGGAAGACCTGTATCCTATCTTCAACGAAGCATGTTCCGACCAGGAGCTTAACCAGAAAGATTCATGGATAGACATTCCCGAAGAGGTTCGCGACATGTACAAATACTACCGTTGCACTCCGCTCGTACGTGCTTACGGATTGGAAAAGGCGCTCGACACTCCCGCCCACATATATTTCAAGAACGAAAGCGTAAGTCCGGTAGGTTCACATAAACTGAATTCGGCTATAGCGCAAGCTTATTTCTGCAAAAAACAGGGAGTTACCAACGTAACCACCGAAACCGGAGCGGGACAATGGGGAACGGCGCTGTCGTATGCCTGCAAGGCATTCGGATTGGAGCTTGCCGTTTATATGGTCAAGATAAGTTTCGAACAGAAACCCTACCGCCGCAGCATGATGGAGACATTCGGAGCACAAGTAACCGCAAGTCCCTCGATGTCGACCCGCGCAGGAAAAGACATTCTTACTAAAGACCCCTTATGCCACGGTTCGCTCGGCACGGCAATATCCGAAGCGATAGAACTTGCCATGACAACGCCCAACTGCAAATACGCATTAGGCTCCGTGCTCAACCACGTGTCGCTTCACCAGACGGTAATAGGCCTCGAGGCTGAAAAACAAATGGAAATGGCGGGCGAATACCCTGACACTATAATCGCATGTTTCGGCGGCGGCTCAAATTTCGGAGGTCTGGCCTTTCCCTTTATGCGTCACAGCATTCTCGAAGGAAAAGAAACCGAATACATCGCAGCCGAACCCGAAGCCTGCCCCAAACTGACGCGCGGAAAATTCGAATACGACTTCGGCGACGAAAGCGGCTACACTCCTTTGCTACCAATGTACACGATAGGACATAATTTCCAGCCGGCCAACATCCATGCCGGCGGCCTGCGTTATCACGGAGCCGGAGTAATAATCTCGCAGCTTATGAAAGACGGCCTTATGCACGGTGTGGACATCAAGCAAACCGAATCGTTCCGCGCCGGAGTGCTGTTTGCACGCAGCGAAGGCATTGTACCGGCTCCCGAATCGTGCCACGCCATTGCCGCAACCATACGTGAAGCCGAGAAATGCAAGCTCGAAGGTAAGGAAAAGGTTATCCTTTTCAATCTTTCAGGACACGGACTTATCGACATGGCTGCCTACGACCAATATTTCTCAGGCAATCTAATGGACTATGCTCCTTCAGAGGAAGTCATCGCGAAAGGCCTTGATGAAGTAAGCGTGCTTAACAAAGAGCTCTGATACCATTTCAAGCACATCATACACGCAGAAACTCCCTCCCCGTATTAACGCAAGGAGGGAGCTGTATTTTAACGGAAACAGACAAAAACGGTCACCTGCCAAGCACTTGAAAATCAGCAGGTGTATATATAGCAAAAAATATGTCTGAGATATTTTAAAATATCTCAGACATATTTCCGATTATCTCCCTTGCATTTTCAATTATCTGCGGGAAGTTTTTTACCGCAAGAAAAAAATTAGCAATAATCATCTATTCCGTCTTCTCCATTCCATTCAAGTCCTTGCGCCAAAGTCAAAGCCTTTCGTGCACCTCGTTCTTCAAAAAATGTTGTTCCTTTATGAACATATTTCCCATTTTCAAATGTTATAGAAATCGTAGAGAAGTCCTTTATTTGCCAATCATCTGTGTGCGTACTTATCATGAGAAGTTTTTCATTGCATAAGGCAAAATCATCAACAAAATGTGTCGCATATTGATTCTTAGTCACAACGGCTCCCTTTTTCAGATTATCAAGATAGGTAATTAATGGTTTATTTCCCGCTTGGGAAGGGCAAAGAGGAAATTCAGTAGGAGTGCGCCATTGTCTTTGCATAGCGTTAGGTGTTAAAGATTCAGTCAAATCATCCACACAAGAATCAATACTAATTTCATTATCAATTTGTTTCGGAACGGTATATATTCCATGCAGCTCTCTTTCAAAAATAAGTTTCTTCTTTTCCTTTTTATAGGGAGTATAAATCCATTCTCCGATAGTTCCATTTGAAGATTTCTCGTTGTTTTCTGATTTTGCCCATGCACACAATCTTTCATAAGAAGCCTTTGCTTCTTCCACTGTTACGGTTCTCATCCATTCATAACTTGGATTTTCTTTTACAAACTCTCGTATGATTGATGGATTATTTACAAATGTTTCTATACTTCCACAGAGAAACTCTATTTTCTTTCTTGTTATTGGATTGTTCAACGCATTCTCTAATTTAGTTAACCATCTTAGATTATGAGGCCTGTTGTTCCGGCGGTTAGTATCAATGTGGTCGACGATATGCTGAGGTGTGGGAGGCTCTCCAAGAAAAGCGAAAGCCACAATCCGATGTACCCGCTCTGTGCCAATCTCCATATATCCGGTATTCTCATTAGGCTTCCCGAAAGTCCATTTATCATCATCTTTCCTTATACGCTTTCCCTCACGCGCATGGCGTAATACAGCCCCGTTATCACGAACAGAATAATGCTCTCCTTTATAAGAACATTCTTTTATCTTCGTATAATCATTCAGAATAGAATAAATATCCATAGTTTATTTCCTTCCAATTTTTGAATAAATTTCAAATGCAAAAGCTAAAATCTTATACCATTCATCAGAGGTTCTATAATCTAATTTTATATTTAAAAATATAGAGCCATAAATCATATTCGTGCATATTTCCACCATGCAACCATCAGCATTGAAAACAGGATTTATCGGAAGTAAAGCGTTATAACCGAAACGCTCTTTTAGGGTTTCTCCGATAGTAAAACTGATATAATAATCAGGTAATCCAAAATCGGGAGTCGGGCAATCTTCGTATCCAGGTTCATCTAATCTACTGAAAACTATAGTTGAAGCCTTCCCTAATTTGCGCAGTACATCTGGTACAACATTTAAGAATTGCGATACAGCCTTTTGTTTCATTACCTCTTCTTCAGATACATCGCTGTCGTTTATCAGTTCTACATCCTCTGAAAGCTCCTTGAAAAAATTACGGTTCAGTACTTTTGAAATCTGCTTCAATTGAGCAATATCCATTTTGCTGCGCTTAAAAATGTCATAAACATTATTCCTTTGACAACAAATCATCTTTGCAAATTCTGTAATTGGAATTTGTTGTTTGCGAACTTCATTCTCGATGAGTTCTCCTATTGTTCTTTTATTTGCCATATAATTAATTGTTTTTTACAATTGCAAAATTATATGACATAATTCATAGTATTGAAAAACGGGTGTATCATCTTATTGTGCATTCTTTTATTCGCCTAAAGATTCGCTATAATCAAAACCTTTGACCTCTTTCTGAGCATCTTCATTAAGCATAAGCTTATAAATAGTTTGGACAGCTTTATATTCGTAATTATCCATATCATATACAGCAATGATCCTGTTCATGTCTTTGTCAAATAAAAACTCCATTTCTCCGAAAACGGTTTTCCCAACATTGTTGTTGGCGCGATAACGATGCCGAGCCTTAAAGCCTATAAACTGCCGTTCTTCATCCATAATGATTTTTAGCTCTTCTATAAGCTTTTCTAATTTTTTCTCTGCATCCTTTTTATTCTTTGCATTTTCATTGTATTCACCTTTTGCTTCTTGATATTCATTTCGACCAAAAGCAGATAGGTAAGGCCCTGTCCAAATAGACATCGAAGATTTGGCTCGTTTCATTTTGCTTTCATATTCATCAACAGACATCCCTAATTTGTATAATTGTACAGTCTTTTCATAAAATGCCGGATCGTCAAAAGGAGTAAATGCGCTATCAATCCGCGTTTCTACCGGATCATATGTTTCCGGATGATACAATGCTTTTTTAACCTCCTTTTCAATCAAAGCATTGGCTTTTTCTTCTGGCGATTTGCCGCATGATACAAACAACGTAACGAGCATAGCTCCTAATAATACTCTTTTCATGTTCTATGTTTTTAAGTTACTAAAAAAGCGCAGACATCTGCCATACGCTTCACGGTTCACCACAAACCATCATCAAATATGGGATGTCTACGCCCGTATGGGTGCAGTCCCAATATTGATGATATGCTCTCTTACTTGTGGTGGTGATTGTGAAGCTATTGAGCAATATATCTTGGAAAGGACAATCCTATCCAATTGTAAAAATATATAATTCCATTGGAAAATGGAAACTCTTTTTGTTTTTTCTTTACGGTTATGCCTGAAGCGGATTTTACAACTTCGCCAAATACTTTCTCTCGTAGACTGAAACGAAATGCTGCTATCCATAAAATCCACGATACCTTGCCGAAAGAGTTTGCAGACAAAAACAGTCACCTGCCAAGTACTTGAAAATCAATAGGTGTATATATAGCAAAAAATATGTCTGAGATATTTTGAATTATCTCAGACATATTTTCGATTATCTCCCTTGTATTTTCAATTTCCTGCGGGAAGGTTTTTACCAAGTACAAAAAATATATTTTTTCACATGAGGTATGCCCCGCAATAAGGTTGCAGGCCTTGATATATCCGAACACGACTCTATCGGCAGCAACCGTGTAGTGCGGATATTCGTATGTGAACGTTCTTACTGGTGCTGAAGGCGCAGCAAATCATTCACAGTCTTTACCGGATTGAACGTAGAAAGAGGTACTTCCACAAAAGCAGTGTTCCAATCGCTCATAGCGCCGTTCCACAGGCCTGGCAATTCGAGCGCTTTCAGTTCCTTTCCGTTTTTCGACTTATGCGATATGAATCCTGTTGCAGGGTCGACGTATTTTTTCAGGTCGAATTTTTCTCCTCTGAAATCTTTCGTTGCGCAAACAAGGTCTACGGGGTTGAAATGGGTACCGTTTTCGAACATCTTACGGTATGTTTCGTTTTCAAGATCAATCTGCGAACTTTCAAGTATCTGAGGCGATACCGTACCGTCGTCGTTGAAAGCAAGGAATGGTCCGCCGCCGGCCTCGCCTACGTTCTTGACCATGCCGCAAACGCGCAACGGACGATTGAACTTGCAATAAAGATAATCGGCCAGCTCAAATCCGCTGAGCTCTCCCCCTTCGGGACGAATACAGCACAATTCTTTCTCGAGGAATTCCAGCATTTCCGCCATACGTTCCTCGTCGGGCAGTCCGCCGTCGAGTTCTTCGAGATATTCGAATATACGGTTTTGCAACCATACGAGCTTTCCGGCAAGCAGTTTCTTGTAAATCACAGTATCGGGCATGAGGCGTTCGGGAACTATATTGTCAATATTTTTCACGAACACGACATCGGCGTCTATTTCATTGAGATTCTCGATAAGCGCTCCGTGGCCGCCTGGGCGGAACAGAAGAGAGCCGTCGGCATTGCGGAAAGGTTTGTTCTCGGGCGTTGCCGCAACAGTATCGGTACTTGATTTCTGTTCGGAGAATGAGACATTGAATTTCACTCCAAGCATTTCTTCCATTCCGGGAACACTTTTGTCAACGAGTTTCTCAAACAAGGCACGATGCTCCGGCGACACAGTGAAATGTACATTAACATGTTTTCCGGCATCTGCCGCTATAAGCGAGCCTTCATACAGATGTTCCTCCACCGGTGTACTTGCTCCCGAAGGATATGAATGGAAAAGGAGCGTTCCTTTGGGTTTCAAGCCGTAGCCGAGACCTTCTTCGTCGAGCAGATTCTTTATAATGGCCTTGTAGTTGCCTGCTTTCTGCAATTCTGCGACACCTGCATTGCTAACTTCGCGGCACACTCTGTCGAGCTCGTCATAAAAGGCGAAATATCTGATATTGTCGAAAAATTTATGCTCGAAATCCGTTTTAGGCTCGCTGTAATCTGCTTCAAGAAAGGCGAAAAGATTCTTGAACATACGGCTTGCGGCCCCCGAAGCCGGCACGAATTTCACGATTTTCACGCCTTCTTCGCCACGATACTCATCCCAGAGGCTTACAAGTTCCTTACGTTCGCTTTCTGCAGGAAGAGATATTCCCTTTTCCACCGAAGCCGCAGCGTATAGTTTCAGAAAAGGAAAGCCTGTTTTGAAACAGCCGAGCTGATATTCAAGTTGTTGCTCTGTTATACCTTTTTTCCCGAGTTGGATTCTATCTTGTTCGGAAACCATATTCATTTATGTTTTTATAGTCAGAAAAGATGTTGTTTTCTATCACAAAAGTAAGAATTTATATTCGCATTACCGTCCAAACCCTGCCGTAAAAATAATTCGCCGCAAATAATACTGCACATTATCCCAAGCATAATGACATAAAGCAAGCACTTGTACCGAAAATTAACTATATTTGCCCACAGCTATCGAACAATAAAACATATATAAGCGATGAAAAAAGTATTTATCATGTTGTTGTCGGGCATTTTGTACGTATCGTGCAATACAACCAGGAACACATTGTCGCTATCCGACCTCGACGGCGAATGGAACATCGACGAAATCAAAGGCCTCGCCATTAAAGCGAACCAGGACAGCCCGCGTCCTTATATCGGGTTCGACACAAAACAGGGAATAGTCTACGGTTACAGCGGCTGCAACCGTTTCTCTTCACCTATAAATCCGAAAGACAAGCCCGGCACAATCAAATTCGGCCACATGGCCGGAACAATGATGGCGTGCCCCGACATGGAAACCGAGAAGAACGTTTTGCAGGCTCTGTCGACCGTAGAAAAATACCGCAAAGCCGAAAATGACGGTATAGCCTTGTGCAATTCGTCGAACCGGCCGGTAATAATACTTAAAAGAAGGTTCTTTCCAATGAATTTTTCCGAACTGAAAGGAGATTGGAACATCGTATCCGTGTTCGGCAGAGCACTTTCGGGAGAGTCGGAACAGACACCGTACATATCTTTCGACACAGACGGCAAAAAGATAAGCGGATATTCAGGCTGCAACCGTTTTTTCGGAAACATAGAAGTCAGCGCCGAAGAGCCGTCGGCCATATCGATACCTCCCGTAGGCTCAACCCGAATGATGTGTCCCGACATGGAAACTGAAAACAGCATTCTTGAAGCCATTAAAAGCGTAAAAAGCTTCGGCCGGTTGGACGAAAAGCAAATTGTAATGTACACGTCGTCAGGCACAGAGGCTTTAGTGCTTTCAAAGAAATAGCAGAACGTATTCAACTGCCAAAAAAACGCAGAAGTTACCCGTCTGTAAAAAATTATCTCCGAGACAAATCGGCGCAAATCTGACACAAACGGAAACCGTACCCGTAAAAAATCAAACGGCAGCCGATTCATAAAAAAAACGCTCCCAGCAAAAAAATATATTTTTCACACGGTAAAAAACTTCCCGCAGCAAATTGAAAATACAAGGGAGATAATCGAAAATATGTCTGAGATAATTTAAAATATCTCAGACATATTTTTTGCTACATATACACCTGCTGATTTTCAAGTGCTTGCCAGCTGACCGTTTTTGTCTGCAAAACCCTACGGAAAAGCGGCGCAAATTTCATGGAAATCCATAATTTTCTCCACCCCGCTTTCTCCACACTCGGAAAAAAGAGCGGCGACGTATTACAGAACAACAAATAGGAAATTATGCTAATATTTGAGCTAAAGCTCCAATATTGATTGCGGCTCGGCAGAGCAAAATGAGCGAGTTCATTTTGCTCTGCACTCGCCTTTTGCTATATTTGCAATTTAATAATAAAAGCAAAACAAAGTCTGCGACAATACAAAAAACAACAAGCACAATACATTATGAAAAACCGATTCAAACCGGAAACCCTGTGCGTACAGGCCGGATGGTCTCCCAAGAAGGGCGAGCCGAGAGTACTGCCCGTTTATCAGAGCACGACATTCAAATATGACACAAGCGAACAAATGGCACGTCTGTTCGACCTCGAAGACAACGGATACTTCTACACACGTCTGCAAAACCCGACAAACGACGCCGTGGCAGCCAAAATAGCCGCGCTCGAAGGAGGAGTAGGCGCCATGCTCACCTCGAGCGGACAGGCTGCAAGCTTCTACGCAATCTTCAATATATGCCAGGCCGGCGACCACTTCGTCAGCTCCTCATGTATATACGGCGGAACATACAATCTGTTCGGCGTAACGATGAAAAAGCTCGGAATCGACGTGACTTTCGTAAACCCTGACGCAAGCGAGGAAGAAATATCCGCAGCTTTCCGCCCCAACACCAAAGCACTGTTCGGCGAAACAATCTCCAACCCCACGCTTGAGGTTCTCGACATAGAAAAATTCGCACGCATAGCCCATAAACACGGCGTTCCGCTTGTTGTAGACAACACATTCCCAACCCCGATAAACTGCAGGCCCTTTGAATGGGGTGCCGACATAGTGATACACTCCACTACCAAATACATGGACGGACACGCCACAAGCGTAGGCGGCTGCATAGTGGACAGCGGGAATTTCGATTGGGAAGCATACGCGGAAAAATACCCCGGACTATGCCAGCCCGACGACTCATATCACGGACTGACATACACGAAAGCTTTCGGCAAAATGGCATACATGACCAAAGCAACCGCGCAGCTAATGCGCGACCTCGGCAGCATACAGTCGCCGCAAAACGCTTTTCTTCTCAACCTCGGGCTCGAAACGCTGCACCTCAGAATGCCGCAACACTGCAAGAACGCACAGGCCGTAGCCGAATATCTTGAAAAAAACGAACACGTGGCATGGGTAAACTACTGCGGACTGCCCGGAAACAAATACCACGAGCTGGCACAAAAATACATGCCCAACGGCTCGTGCGGAGTAGTATCGTTCGGGCTGAAAGGAGGCCGCGACGTATCGATACGCTTCATGGACAACCTTAAACTGGCTGCAATAGTAACTCACGTGGCCGACGCGCGCACATGCGTTCTCCACCCCGCAAGCCACACGCACCGCCAGCTAAGCGACGAGCAATTGCTCGAAGCAGGCATACGCCCCGACCTGATACGCTTCTCGGTGGGAATAGAGAACGCCGACGACATTATCTCAGACATAAACCAGGCTTTGAACGCCTGAAACGAAAGAATCTCACGATAAAGCGAAAAAATACAGACATAACAATCCCCGCAAACCTTGACGGATTTGCGGGGATTATTGTATTTATGTAACATCGCGCAAAACGCGCGGAACATATCAGAGGCTTTCGCCGAAATCTTCGCGGAACTTGGCCGCAAGTCGCTGCTGCCAGTCGCCGATAGGCTTCAGACGGCCGAAAAAGAAGCGCAATACGCTCGGTTCTTCCACCCATTCCAGACCGCCTATGAGCTCGCGGTTGTCGTAAAGCCATTTAACACGGTCAGCACAATACTTTATCTGCGAAAGAGTGAACACGCGGCGCGGACAAGCCAGGCGCAGAAGCTCAAGTTCGGCATAACGCTCCGTTCCGTCCTCCTCGCGCTGCTCGGAAAGTGTTCCGCGCTCCATACCGCGTATGCCGCCGGCAATATAAAGGGCAGCAGCCAAAGCACCTGCGGGATAAACATTGTGAGGCAGGTTGGGCAGGAAATCCGAAGCGTTTACATGAGCGCCGAGGCCACCGGCCGGCTTTATCATAGGCACGCCGTAATCGTCCAGCTCCTTTACAAGATATTCTATAAACAACGGGCCCTGCGATATAATCTCCATGTCGAGCGATTCGTAAAGACCTTGCGCCATTGCCTCCATTGAACGTACCTCCATACCGCCGTAGGTAAGGAATCCCTCGTAGAGAGGAATAAATTCCATCATCTCGCGATAAATATTCTCGTGCTTCGTGATTATGGCACCGCCGCGCGAGAATCCCAGCTTGCGGGCAGAGAAGTATATGATGTCGGAAATGTCGGCCAGCTCGTGCATAATATCTTTCAAAGGCACGTCCTTGTACTCCGGCTCGCGCACTTTTATGAAATAAAGGTTATCCTGCATAAGCGAAGCGTCGATAACGGTGCGAATTCCCTTTTCACGGCATAATTCACACACTTCCTTTATATTCTTCATGCTTATAGGCTGTCCTCCTATGAGGTTCGTTCCGGTTTCGATACGGAGGAAAGGAATGCGTTCCCGCTTCTCGTCGATAAGTTTACGCAGAGCGTCCATATCGAAATCGCCTTTGAAAGGATTGTCGTTCTGAGGTTCGAGACCGCTTGCCTTAACGAGTTCCACCACCTCGCCGCCAACGCGTGTGATGTGAGCTTTGGTTGTCGTGAAGTGGAAGTTCATCGGCACGATATAGCCCGGCTTCACGTAGGCCTCGGCAAGAATATTCTCGCAGGCGCGTCCCTGATGAGCCGGAAGGAAATATTTCGTTCCGAACACGTCTTCGAGAGCGCGTTTCAGGCGGTTGCACGTTTCGCTGCCGGCATAAGAATCGTCGGCCTGCAACATAGCGGCCTGCTGAAGGTCGGACATGGCATTCACGCCCGAGTCGGTGAGCATATCCATGAAAACATCCTTGTTCTGAAGGAGGAACGTGTTGTTTCCCGCCGCATTTATATTTTCCACCCGCTTTTCAACAGGGGGCAAGAAGAGTTTCTGAACTATACGTACTTTGTGCATTTCGAGGGGCACCTGGTGCTCCTGTTTGTAGAACTTAACAGACATGATTGTTTTAGGTTAAATATCGGTTATATATTTATTTGTGATTCTATTCAACGCCGGAATTTTTCCGGTACATTATTTTGTGTAAAAATAGTCCAATTATGCGCTGAAGCAACGAACATATCTACTGAATTATATACCAATATTACCGTTTTGATAACTTTATACCCTTTTCAACATACCACTATTACGGTTTTGGACGGTAAAAAGTTATTTTTGCAATCATGGCAGTCGTTAAAATTCACAACATAGAACAATTCAACGCCTATTTCAGGCAAAAGTCCCAGCACCCGTTCGCGAGCGTGGGCAACCTTGCTTACGCCGAACTCTCGCTTTTCGAGCCCACCGACTTCGGAATGTACTGCATTGTACTTATGGACAATGATTTCGGCGTGCTGATAAAAAGCGGACACAGTATTCATTATGGCCCTGGTACGATATTTTCGCTGCGCCCCGGACAAATTGTACAAATGGAGCTCAACGGGCAACATCCGCGCGGCTGGATGCTGGCTTTCCACCCCGATCTGCTTGAAAAGTCCGGCCTCGGGCGCGACTTCTACATGTTCAATTATTTCGACCTCGACGTTCCCGACGCCGTTGTCCTGTCGGCCGACGAGCGGGATACGCTGCTTCACTGTTTTTCGGGCATACGGGCCGAGTTGCGTACGCCGTTCGACCACCTGAAGAGCCACATGCTTAGACTCAACATAGGTCTGCTGCTGTCTTGCTGCAAACGTTTTTACGAACGTCAGTACGCACAGCTGCGCGAACAGCGCAACCTGCAACTCGGAGAGCGGCTGGACACTTTGCTGACCAACTATCTTTCGAGCGGAATGGCGGCACAGCACGGCCAGCCTACGGTAGCCTGGTGCGCACGTCAGTTCAATCTGTCGGCCAATTACTTCGGCGACGTAGTAAAACGCGATATGCATGTATCTGCCCGCGACTACATACAGAAAAAAATCATCGACACGGCCCGGCACATGCTCATGCGCACACCGGCAAGCATTACGGAAATCGCGCAGGAGCTCGGATTCACCTACCCCAACCATTTCACGCGGCAATTCCGCCACAAAACGGGCATGTCGCCGTCGGAATACAGACGCAAAAACATTGCAACGCCTCTTTCTGACCGGAATAAATACACCGAGGAGTAGTTTGCAAGCCTCATCCCGCACCTTGAACAAAAATACGGTCCCGCATAAAATCCGCATTGCTTTTTCATAGGGCTTTGCAGACAAAAACGGTCAGCGGCCAAGTACTTGAAAACCAGCAGGTGTATATGTAGCAAAAAATATGTCTGAGATATTTTAAATTATCTCAGA
>OHBJ01001560.1_pt1 | contig 15762 bp, 10 predicted proteins | sample 1577241 | NCBI WGS metagenome assembly OHBJ01 (sample SAMEA3541594, study PRJEB24748) | human gut metagenome | biome: human gut; feature: human-associated habitat; material: faeces | place: China | collected 2012
CAACAGCTGTTGTGCGGCCGAAGATACTGACTGTCTCAACAACATATCCTATCTCTTCCAACAACATATCCTATCTCATCCAACAACATATCCTATCTCATCTAACAACATATCCTATCTCATCCAATAACAAGAAGAGGGTGAATCATAAACTTATGACACACCCTCATGTTTCAACAGGCTTGTTCAAGTTTGTTTGTGACTTAAATGGTAAGCTTGTGATTAGCTTTTTAAAATTAAGAAATAGATTAAAAAATGTCGTCAGCTTAAGTTTGCGACATCTTTATAATCCATTTCATGTTGTTTTTATATTACCATCAACAATTGAAGCAAAGCCTTAAAGCCGCCCTTGTTCTTTTCTTCTTTGAAAACATTGAGAACTTTCTTCTCTATGATATACTTCTTAAATTTATTCCGATAAGTAGGATGGGATAGTAATATCCAAAGTTCTTGATCGATGTAGGCATATTGGGTATTCCTGTCTAGCCATGCTTTTGAAGGAGACTCTGTTTTTACTTCGGCATTAGTCCAAGCTAAATGCCAGAACTTATCCGATTTCAAGAAGTAATAAGGATAAAATAATGGAGTAAGGTTTTCCTGTTGAGCCCTTAAGAAATACTTCCCAAAAACACCTTGGTATATAGGTGCAATCTCTTCATAAGTGAACTGGTTGACCAGCTTGCCGTTTTCTATCAGTTTGATGATAGATAGGATAAGTGCTGGTTTGGCGATGATACGAGTATGGTTGTTTCTGTTGGTGCCTTGTAGCATCTTGTCGATGAGTCCGCAATAGAATTTAAAGGCCTCATCATAATTGAAGAATCTGAGATATGTAGTCATAATCTACTGTATTTTTATGGGTTTAACGTCATTTTCTGCAAAAATACAAAAATAATCTAAGATTAGCGCACGTATTTCAGAAATAATTATTATTTTTGCAATTGCATTCTACCGCAGAAAGCCCAAAGGGCTGAGCGGGTGGGTGTGACTTTTATGAAATAGAGCGTTTGCTAACGTTCGTCTACGACTACTCGTAAACTTCGCAACTTTACCTTTAGTTGGACGTAGATGTGACAATGGTGAATGTTCACGGTGGGTGTATTGTATCCTGCTGCGAATTGTCGTATACATACCATAACAATATGTTAGGGTATCGTGTATGACTAATAGTTCGTACTTGGAATCATTATATACCATAACGTGGGCTTTCTGCATTGTCCGTCTCTTTCAACTAGGGCAATGCGAAGGCCTTCGAGTGGTGGGATGGGCAAGGAGAATCCCACGTTTCCGTTTTATAGAGGCCTAACAGAATACTAACACAACTCACGATACCGGGATTCTATCGCTTTGAAGAAGATAGATGTACAATAAATATACACTCTCTGGACATGAATCTTTTCCTTGCAAAACCTTATGGCTCACCAAGGGATATAACTTTATGATAGATGGAGGTAACTTCAATGCTTCTGATGCTGTAATAGCTTTGGGAGTAGGAAAAAACATGGTTTCTTCTATCCGATATTGGCTCAAGGTGTTTGGAATTTCCAATCAGGATGAGCCAAGCAGAATAGCAGATTATTTATTCGATGAATCAGAAGGCGTAGATAAGTACATTGAAAGTTTAGGCACTTTATGGTTGCTTCACTACCTTCTGGTAAGTTTGAAAGAGGCAACGCTTTATCATATTACTTTTGTGCAATTCCAAAAAGAACGCAAGGTCTTTGAGAGGGAACAATTGGTGAACTTTGTGAAAAGACTGATGATAGAGGATGGAAAGGATAAAATCTTTAATGTGAATACCACAAAGAAAGATGTGGGTGTGCTGTTGCAGAACTATGCCCAACCTTATAAGGCCAAGTCGTTTGAGGATTATTCTTCTCTTTTGATTGATTTGGATCTGATAAGAACTGAGGATAATGGTAAGACGTTCGCCTTCAATGTCGAAGGTAAGCGCAGGGTTCCGATGGAGATTTTTCTATATGCCATTCTTCAGGAAAAAGGTAAGGATAAGTCTGTATCATACGATACATTGCAGGAAATAGGCTTGATGTTCTGCATGACAGATGCTGAGGTCATCGATATGGCCCAGTCTATCGGTGAACATTATTCAGAGTATGTCCAGTATAGTGATAATGCAGGTATCCGTCAGCTATTGTTTAAGGAAGGTTCTTCTTTGAAGGACATTGATGTTTTAGATAAGTATTATAAGAATGCGACAGTTTAGTTTATCAGCAAACATAGAGGAAGGCTTTGCTAGTGAGGCCAAATATATCGTAACTCCTAATGTTCGTCAGGTGGCAGAGGGTATTGTTAATGGATTCCGATCGGGAGTTCATTCTTATACCATCATTGGCTCTTATGGAACAGGTAAGTCTAGTTTCTTATTGGCTTTGGAAAGAGACTTGATGGGAGGTAAGCAATATGATTTGTTGAATCCTTCTGAACTTTCAGAGAAGAAGAAGTTTGAAGTTCTTAAAATTGTTGGCGACTATAAGGAACTGTCTGTTTTGTTGAGTCAAAAACTCTCTGTTGATGGCACTGCTGATAGCATTCTGGATGAACTCAAAACCAAGTATAACAAACTGAAGAGCCAGGGAAAATTCCTGGTTATCTTCATTGATGAGTTTGGCAAGGTGCTGGAGCATGCTGCCAAGAATAATCCAGAGCGTGAACTTTACTTCATGCAGAAATTGGCTGAGTTCGTGAATGTGCCATCCAGAAATATTCTTCTTCTGACTACGCTTCATCAGAATTTCAACGCTTACTCCCGTAAGTTGAATGAAGTACAGAAAGAAGAGTGGACGAAAGTAAAGGGGCGTTTTCAGGAGTTGGTATTCGTAGAACCGATAGAACAACTTCTCTATCTGGCTTCTACGCAGATTGATGCCAGTAGAACCATGCAAAATGATGATTCTGTAATTGATTCATTGGCTTCGTTGGCAAAGAAAACTGGCTTTGTGTCTCAAAACTTTTCTGAAGCAACTGCGCTGGCATTGGCTCCGCTGGAACCATTTGCTGCATACGTCATTACACAGGCCATTCAGAGATATGGACAGAATGAGCGTTCTTTGTTTTCGTTCTTGAATGCAAGGGGACGTAACTCTTTGTCTGAATATGAGGGAAAGATATATCAGCTTCAGTGCTGCTATGATTATATCTACTATAATTTCTACTCTTACCTGAAGGAGGCGAATGCCGACTCCATGCAATGGAGTTCGATGCAGGTTGCCATCGAGAGAGTGGAAGGTCAACTATGGGAAACCAAGACAGACCTTGTAGATGCCATCAAACTGGTGAAAGCAATCGGATTACTGAATCTTTTCGGCAATGCTTCATTTAAGATGAACCGTGAAGATACTGCCCTGTATGCCAAGACTGCTTTGAATATAGAAAACCCAACGGGGCTTTTAAAGAAGTTGGAGCAATTTAAGATTATCCGATATGCCAGCTATAAGTTCCGCTACATTCTTTTTGGTGGCACGGATATCAATATAGAAGATGAAATCCGTAAGGCGGGTTTGGTGGTTAGCCGTCCAGTAAACTACGTGGATGATATCAGAAACTATTGTTTCAAGAAGGTGGCTCCAGTCAAGGCTTGCTATTTCCAGAAAGGTACTCCAAGATACTTTGAGTATGAAGTGCTGGGTGAAGGAGTAGATAAGACTCCTACCGGTGATACTGATGGATATATTCAGTTGATTTTCTCTTCCCGTAAGAAAGTGTTGGAGGAGATTTGCGAGCTGAGTGAAAAGAGTGAGAATGCCATTATCTTTGTTTGTTTCAGAAATACAGACGAGTTGGTGTCTCACCTCTATCTGATAGAAAAGTACAAATATATTTTGAGTAAGGTGTTGTTAGATAAATCTGATAAGGTTGCTATCAACGAAATCAACAATCTGATGGAGTATGAGAAAGTGGTTCTCAATAAATCTATCAGTAATAGCTTGTTTGCATATAATGGAGATGTAACTTGGATTTTCAAGGGCGAGGAAAGAGAGGTTTGCTCCTTAAGAGACTTCAACCAGTTGCTGTCAGTGGTATGCGATGAGATTTATTCTCAGACTCCAGTGATGAACAATGAATTGTTCAACAAGCATAAGTTGAGTGGTTCTATCTCTAGTGCGAAAGGTAAGTACCTGGCTGCATTGCTGAATCAGAGCAATGAACAGGACTTAGGATTCCCTGGCGACAAGTTCCCACCGGAGAAAACCATCTATTATTCTCTCTTGAAGAGTACGGGACTTCATGTGAATGGAGAGTTTGCTGATGTACCATCCAATGAAGGAATCATGCCTTTGTGGGATGCATGTGAGGAATTCCTGAAATCTACGACTTTCAAACCTCGTAAGATTTCTGAGCTGATTAAGAAGTTGTCAGCAAAACCATATAAGTTGAAGCAGGGATTCCTGGATTTCTGGATTCCCACCTATTTATATATAAAGAAGCAGGATTTCTCTCTGTATGGAACCAATGGAGCATATATCCCAAATATCAACATGGAGTTCTTTGAGTTGTTGCAGAAGCATCCAGGAGAATATCTGGTCAAGGCATTCGACGTGACAGGTGTTAAGGTGCAGATATTCAACCAGTATCGTAAGTTCCTGAATGTTGAAGCTATGGGAAGTATCAAGAGCGATGATTTCATAGAAACCATCAAGCCATTCTTTTTCTTCTATAACAAGAGATTGAATGATTATGCCAAGCATACCCGTAAGTTCAATCATGAGCAGACGGTAAGATTCCGTGATACTCTGGCTAGGGCAAAGGACCCGGAGAAGACTTTCTTCGAGGATTTGCCAGAGGCTTTGGGCTACGATAAGGAAGCTTTGCAGAATCCGGATAAGGTACAGGAGTTCTGTTATGTCATCAATCGGGCTGTCAAGGAACTTCGTTCTTGCTATTCTGATATGATAGACCGTGTGGAAGGTCGCTTGTTGGAAACATTAGGCATAGAGTCATACGATTATTCTGAATATGTGGTAGAGATTAGAAAGCGTTTGGCTCATGTCAAGGAATATCTCCTGACAGATAGACTGAAGGAATTCTATCAGCATGTGATGGCTGAGTTTGATAACCGCAATGAGTGGTACCAGTCTATTTGCTATACGGCATTGGAGCAACCTTTGGAGCGATTGCGAGATGAGCAAGAAGAAAAACTGATTGACAGTTTGCTTATGCTCTTTCATGAATGTGAGAAATATTCTGATATATCCAAGGTGGCAGAAGATGAATCGGATGAGATTTATTCGTTGGATTTGGTTTCAACGAAGGGCAGCAATATCCATTCCCAGACTTTCAGATTGCCAGAAAGCGAGATGCAGAAGGCTGAGGAATTGGAAAAGAGCATCGACAAGCTACTTGATGGCATTGGAAATGACAATGTATCGGTATGTACATTGTTGAAAATATTGAATAAGAAGCTGGGTAAGTAGCCGCTTCCTTAAAAATGAATAGAGCAAAATGAAAGTAAGAAATATTTTAGGAATATCTGGAGGAAAGGACAGTGCGGCTTTGGCCATCTATCTCAAGCAGAAATACCCAAACTTAAAGATTGAGTATTATAATTCTGATACTGGCTGTGAATTGGCAGAAACGGAATTGCTGATTGATAGATTGAGCGCTTATCTGGGAAACATCAAAAGACTTAGGGCTGCAGAAGACAGTCCTGAACCTACGCCTTTTGAGCATTTCCTAAAGGCTGCAGGTGGATTCCTGCCATCGCCACAAGCTCGATGGTGTACCAAGAAGATGAAACTTGATGAGTTTGAAAGATATGTAGGTGATGACTATGCTGTATCATATGTTGGTATTCGAGGTGATGAAGACCGTGATGGTTATGTGTCTTCTAAACCTAATATTCAGTCTGTCTTTCCTTTCAGAAGAAACATCTGGAGCGTGGATGTCATCAATAAGTTCTTGCACAAAGAAAATCAGGAGCAGATTATTGACATCTACGATAAGTTGTGCCCTGAGGGATTGATGAAGGAAGACTTGATGGATGTGTTGAAGAAACCGATTACCAAGCAATTCTACTATTCCAAAAAGCTGAATGCATTGTTGGATATAGACGTGAAGATGTTTAACCATGCCGTCTTTGAATATTTGAAGACTACGGATTATCCTGTTGGTCATCTGGATTCATTTCCTTTGATAGATAACGATGAGGTGCTTGTAAAGGAAGACATCTTCAGACTGCTGAGGGATAGTGGAGTAGGAGTACCATCTTATTATGAGGAAATTCCTTTCGAGGTGGATGGTAAGACGGGAACCTATTGCAGAAGCCGAAGCGGCTGTTATTTCTGCTTCTTCCAGCAGAAGATAGAATGGATCTGGCTCTATGAGCAGCATCCTGACTTATACGAAAAGGCAATGTCGTTTGAGAAGGATGGTTATACCTGGATTCAGAATGAGAGTCTGGCAGACTTGATCAAGCCAGAGCGTATTCGCCAGGTGAAACTGGATATCATCAAGCGACAGGAAACAAACAAAAATAAGAACAAAGGCACGAGTCTTGCCGAACTCTTCGGTGATGAATATGTTTGTGCCAACTGTTTTATTTAGAACTATATAACTAGAATATAATCGGAGGGACGTCTATGTTGAAAGATGTAGAATGGGCTAAGGATGGAACCTATATACCTGGAGAAGAGTTTTCTCCAGAAAGGTTCTTTAATGATGGATTGAAGAACAGTTGCAGTTTTGACCTGCAACTGGGCTATTTCAGTTCTGCCACTATTAGTGTATTGGCAGAAGGCTTTGCTACGTTTATAGCAAATGGCGGGGTTATGCGTCTTATCATCAACCAGATTGTATCGGAAAAAGATAAGGAAGCGATTGTCAGTGGTACAATAGGTGGCATAATAGATTGTATGGACTTGACTAATTTTGAAGAATTGCGTAAGACTTTTGATGAATATCAAGAGCAATTCTTTAAGTGTTTGGCTTACCTGATTTCTGAAAAAAGAATACAGATACGAATCATTAAACCTAAAAATAAAGTAGGTATAGCACATACAAAGTCGGGGCAATTTCGTGATGGAGATAGCATAACTTCTTTTACAGGATCTGCTAACTTTACTATTAATGGACTTTTTAATAATATCGAAGAAATAAAAATTGATAGAAGTGATTCTTTGGATTTGATGACTCAAAATAGAATTGTATCTCAACGCAATTCTTTTCAGGCTATTATGGATTATGACCATAAGAATGTTGAGTATTTATCTCCAGATCAGTTGTCTGTAGCTGTGGCTTCTTGTTATAGAAATACAGATATAGATGAACTGTTAGAAGCCGAAAAGGATTTAGCAAAGATAAGAATGCAAAGAGTTGTAGAGCAGGCTATAGAGGTTAATGTTGCTAGCGAGAATCCACATATTGTAAAAATAACTCCGCATTTTCCATATGATAAACCTCGTGAATATCAAGTTCAAGCATTTGAAAATTGGAAAAATAACAAACAAAAAGGCTTGTTTGCTATGGCAACTGGTACAGGTAAAACAATAACATCCTTAAATTGTTTGTTAGAAATCTATAAGCGGAATGGTTATTATAAGGCAATTATATTAGTACCGACTATAACGCTAGTGGAACAATGGAAAAAAGAATGTTTGAAATTTCATTTTCAACACATTATACTGGCAAGTTCAAAAAACAAGGACTGGTATGCTGAAGTCAGCAAAATATCAATGATGGAAAAATTAGCAAATGAGGCTGATGAAAATAATTATATTATCATTTCTACATATGCTTCTTTTGTTCGTAAAGAGATGTTTGATTTGCTTAATAATCTTCCTAAAAAACAAGTTTTATTGATTGCGGATGAGGCTCATAATATGGGATCTAATCAGCTAAGGGAAAAATTGCCATATGTTAATATTTTAAGGCGAATAGGATTGTCTGCTACTCCATCTCGACAGTTTGATTTTGAGGGAAACCGTATAATAGAAGAGTTTTTTAGAGTTGGTCATGAACATTATACTTTTGAGTATACAATGGAAGAAGCCATTAAAAATGGTGTGTTGTGTAGGTACTATTATTATCCTCATCTTGTAGAATTGACAGATGAGGAGATGATGGCTTATAGCAGTCTTTCAGAAAAAATAGCAAAGTATCTTACGATAGAAGGTGATAGCTTTAAAAATGATCCAATGTTGACTGCTTTGCTGTTGAAGAGAAAACGTATTATTCATAAGGCTTCCAATAAGAAAAAAGCCTTTGAACAAATTATTCGTCAACGTTATCAAGAAAAGGGTAATTTAAAGTATACGTTGGTTTATGTTCCAGAAGGAGGCGAGCCTGAATACGAGCAATATGAGCATGTAAATAATGATAATATTGTAGAACAAGACTCAGAACATCTCATCGATGGATATACTAAAATTATTTCTGAGATTTCTGAGCGTGTGACGGTAAGGGAATTTACAGCTTCCTCAAAAGACAGAAACAAAATGCTCCGACAGTTTGCTAATGGAGAGTTGGATGTATTAACCTCAATGAAATGTTTGGACGAAGGAGTGGATGTACCACGAAGTGAAATGGCAATATTTTGTTCTAGTACAGGAAATCCGCGTCAATTCATCCAAAGAAGAGGGCGTATATTGAGAACTCATCCTGATAAGCATATTGCTGTTATACATGATTTAGTAGTAGCACCGATGATAAATCAAAGTCAGGCTAGTTTTAAAACAGAACAAAACTTGTTGAAAAACGAATTGAAACGTGTCCAAAACTTTGCTCTTTTGTCAGAGAACAGTAGTGATAGTATAATAGAATTGGAAGATGTCATTAATTATTATGGTCTATCCATTTTTGATGTGTGATTAAATTTAAAAGAATTGATATGGAAGAAACAAACAAAGACAGAATCATGAGATCTATATTGGCAAGTGAACGTCTTGCTGCATTAGGGGATTATAATCCAACGGATTTTGAAACTATAGAGGATGCTTTATGCTCTGATAATGCTATAGTAAAAACTGTTGCAATGATTATAATGGGTGATAAAAAAACGGAAACCCAAGTTTACAATGAAGTTAGTAATTATTTAATTAATAATATTGATGTATGATAATTAAGAAAGTTTCTATAAATAATTTCCGTAGCTATTATGGCAATAATGAATTTGAATTCAAGGATGGCTTGACTCTCATTATTGGCGATAATGGAGATGGTAAAACAACATTCTTTGAAGCATTGGAGTGGTTGTTTAATACTAGTACGGAGGACGTCAAAACGTCCAATATTTCAGCTAAACGTAAGCGTGAATTAGGAGAGGACGAGCATGATAGAGTTTCTGTCTCTATTGTGTTTCAGCATGATGATGGCGACAAAATAGTAGAGAAGTCATTTCGTTTTACAAACATAAATGGTGTGATAAAAACAGATGATTTTAGTTTTGTTGGTTATGAGTGTATAGGTGCAGAGCGTTCTCGTGTTGGTGGTAGACAGCTTCTAGACAAGTGCTTTGACTTTGATATGAGAAGATATTGCTTGTTCAAAGGTGAGAACGAGCTTAATGTTTTTGAAAATGATACTGCATTGAAGGCATTGGTTGCCAAATTCTCTGATATTAGAGAGTTTGACAAGTATGTTGATTTGGTTACTGTTTTGGATGAAAAGTCGGATCGTGCTTACAAGAAGGAACTCAAGTCTGATGAGAAAACAAAGAAAAGAACGGACGAACTTGATGCAAATTCTGAGCGTCTTAAGCAACTGATTTTTGATACTAAAAAAGATTTACAGGATCAGCAGAGAGAGTCTGAAAATTTTGATGTTCGTTTGGAAGATTTAGAGAAAACGGAAGAGTTTCGTGCTCGCTATACGGAAATAAAGAATCGTTTAGCTAAATTAAAAGAAGATAGAGCAACTGCATATAATCGATCAAAAATTGATTATAATCATGCTCTTTTGGATGATTTGTGGATTTTGTGCGCATTTGATCCTATTATTGTAGAGTATCAGCGTAAAATAGGTGGCTTTCGTCGCACGAGAAGAAGATTGCATGATGCTCATGTTGAGGAAAGAGGACAATTAATTGGTGCTAAAAAAGCTATGGAGAAGGTACCGATGGAATTGGATTGGGACATTCCTGGACAAGATGCCTTGGAAGAGATGATTAAGGATCATCGATGCAAGGTTTGTGGGCATGAGGCTCCAGAAGGAAGTCCTGAATTGGAGTTTTTGAAAAATAAGCTTGCAAATTATATTAAGCATCTGCATGAATCTCGTCAGAAAATTGATGAACAAATGACAGAGGCAGAAAAGCCTTTGTTCCCATTCAATTACCTAAATGAATTGAAGGCATTAAGTACTAGCTTGGGAGGTGTCAAAGAGCGAGAAATTGTTCAGCTGAAGACGGTTATCCGTGATACCATGAAGTTTAAGCTTGCAAGAAAAGAAGAGGTTCGTAAATTAGATGAGCAAATTGATGAGCTTGAAAATGACAAGAAAAATCTTTTTATTCAAGCAAACATGAGTGAATCTGTAATGGACACTGATATCAAAAATGTCAGAGGATTTTATGAATTAAAGAAACGTGCTGATGAGCAAATCTTTAAGTTAAAAGCTGAACTGGAAAAATATAAAGGTGATCTTGCTACTCTTGAGGAAGAATATTCAGAATTGAAGCCAAAGACAGGAATGGGAAAGGTTTATGAGAAAGTTCATAAAGTAATGGCTGTTATTCTTAAAACTTTCAAGGGAGCTCGTGAGGATAATCTGCGCCATTTTATCGATGATTTGACAGAGCATGCAAATGTTTATCTAGATAAGTTGAATTCTGGAGACTTTCATGGCGAAGTTAAGATAGATATTCGTGAAGACGATAAGGCAAGAATCTATTTGGTTTCTAATGGTGAGCGAATTATGGATCCAAATGGAGCCTTGCGTACAACAATGTATATGTCTATCCTGTTTGCCATATCTGATATAACAACCCGAAAGCGAGAGGAAGACTATCCGTTGATTTTTGATGCTCCTACTTCTTCTTTTGGAGAAATCAAGGAGGATCTCTTCTATAATATTATTGATAGTATCAATAAGCAGTGTATCATTGTTACTAAAGATTTATTGGAGAGAGATCCTGTTACAGGAAAGAGCCGACTTAATGAGCAAAAGCTACAGAATCTGAAGTGTTCTGTATATCGTATCAGAAAGGTTGACGATTTTGATAGCAATGATATTTCTACGATAAGTATTAATATTGAACGTATAAAATAAGCGTGAATCATGAAAGAAAGTATATTTGCTTTGTGGGGAAAAAGAAATCCTCAATATGAGATACAGTATGATGAGACCATAGTCAGACAGTTTTGTGATTATGGTAAAGGTACGACTCAGTATTCTGCTGATAAGGCTAAAATACTCGGAGCTGGTTATGAGGCTTATATTATTGCCTTTTTCATAGGTTTATACAGTGATAAGCGTATACCATTAACCGAGGATAAGCTGAAACTTAAAGGTTTGGGGCAGCCTATTATGTATTGGGGCAACCAAGAAACAAGAAAGAATCGTAAGTCTTATAATGAGATTGTTCAGTATATGTTTGCAGCCTTGGTTGTTAAAACAGATATAGATATACTTGAAGTAGATAAAGGTAAAGCTACTCCTCGCTCTGTTGTAGACAAGCTGATTGTAACGATGGAGGAATATGCCAATTATGGTTTTATGAAGATTGCAGATTTGTTAGATGAAAATCCAAATTACTTTTATAACAATGATGCGTTCTTAAAATTATTCCTGTCCTTTCTACCAGAGGAACCTGAAGTAGGTATGACTTGGAGTAGCGACATGATGCCTGATGACGAAGCTGATTCTTTGGGGGAAGCGAACAGTGGAGAGAAAACTTCTAGTGTTTCTTCTGACGAGGCCCCTGATGAGTTATAGTATATACAGATAATAGCGTTGTAATCGAGAGCTGCGCTAAATTGTATAGGAGAGGGTAGTGTATTTTAAAACTTGACATAGTTTAAATTACACTACCTATCCAGCCAGTCGGTATCTATGCCGAATAATTCAAATAATCTTCTGCAGGATTTGATTGGCAAGGATTCCTCGGCTTGGCCGATGAAGTCTTCTTCATGCTTCTAATATAAGCATCCATATCTTTCTCCTTAACAAGGATTGGGCCTTTGATGTTTGTAAAGATGAAAGGGTAGCAGTCGTCATATTTTATATTGAAATAAAAATTCCCCAACCCGCTTAAGAAAGTAGGTTGGGGGATTTTTTTTCTGCCACAGCCTTCGTTCCTATCCTGATTTATTCAGGTTTCCCTGATTTCTTCAGTAAAGGGGCGAGGAACTTGTAGGTATATCCCTTCTGCTGCTTCACCATTTCTTCTGGTGTACCGGCAAAGAGGAGCTGACCGCCGCCTCGTCCACCTTCCGGACCCATGTCGATGAGCCAGTCGGCGAGTTTGATGACATCGAGATTGTGCTCGATGATGATGACCGTATTGCCACGATCTACCAGTTTCTGGAGTACATCCATCAGGATGCGGATGTCTTCGAAATGCAGACCGGTTGTCGGTTCATCGAGAATATAGAGCGTCTTGCCCGTATCACGCTTCGAGAGTTCTGTAGCCAGTTTTACGCGCTGACTTTCACCGCCAGAGAGGGTAGTGGAACTCTGTCCTAACCTGATGTATCCGAGACCTACATTCTGTAATGCCTTGATCTTCTGCAGTATCTGAGGAACATTCTCGAAGAAATCTACCGCTTGGTTGATGGTCATGTCGAGAACATCGGCGATACTCTTTCCCTTGTATCTTACCTCCAGCGTCTCGCGGTTGTAGCGTTTGCCGTGGCATACCTCACAAGGTACGTAGACATCCGGCAGGAAGTTCATCTCGATGGTCTTGTATCCGTTACCCTTACATTCCTCGCATCTTCCACCTTTCACATTGAAGGAGAATCTGCCCGGCTTGTAACCGCGGATCTTTGCTTCGGGAAGTCCTACGAAGAGTGAGCGGATATCGCTGAACACGCCTGTGTAGGTAGCTGGATTGCTGCGAGGCGTTCTGCCAATCGGACTCTGGTCTACATTCACTACCTTGTCGATATTCTCGATACCTTCGATGCTCTCGTATGGCATCGGTTTCTTGAGCGAACGGTAGAAATGCTGCGAGAGGATAGGCTGGAGGGTCTCGTTGATGAGAGTAGATTTGCCTGAGCCGCTGACACCCGTTACGACAATGAGTTTGCCGAGTGGAAAATCAATATCCACCCCCTTGAGGTTGTTGCCCGTAGCTCCGTGAATGGTGATATGCTTGCCGTTGCCTTCTCTGCGGAGGGCAGGCACCTCAATAGCCATCTTGCCGTTGAGATACTGGGCGGTGATGGTATCGGTCTTGAGCATCTCCTGAGGTGTGCCCTGGAAGACAACTTCACCTCCCTTGCGTCCCGCCTTCGGACCGATATCTACTATCCAGTCGGCAGCCCGCATCATATCTTCATCGTGCTCCACCACAATAACGGTATTGCCCAGGTCGCGAAGTTCCTTCAGACTATTGAGCAGACGTTCGTTGTCGCGCTGGTGCAGACCGATGCTCGGCTCATCGAGGATATAGAGTACATTGACCAGCTGGCTACCAATCTGAGTAGCCAGACGGATGCGCTGGCTCTCGCCACCCGACAGAGAAGCTGACTGGCGGTTGAGCGAGAGATAATTGAGTCCCACATCGAGGAGAAAGGTGACGCGTGAGCGCAACTCCTTGATGATTTCATGAGCCACCTTCGCTTTCATCGAAGGCAGATGCTGTTCCACTTCTTCGAGCCAATCGCGCAGTTCATCGATGTCAAGACTGGCTACTTCGGATATATTCTTATCCCAGATCTTGAAAGAGAGCGATTCCTTTTTGAGTCGCAAGCCATGGCATTCAGGACATTCGATGGTAGAGATAAACTGGTCGGCCCATTTCTTGCCCGCCGCACTTTCGTCATCTTCCATCACCTTCTGCAGGTAGTCGATGATGCCATCGTAGGCGCAGAAATAGTCGGTAGAGGTATGCACCTTTTCCTTCTCAATCTTCACGTTTTCGAGCGAACCATAGAGAATTTCCTGCATGGCATCGCCCGGAATCTCACAGATAGGTGTCTTCAGGTTGAGGTCATACTTGCTGAGCAATGATTCTATCTGCCAGAAAATCATCTGGTTTTTGTATTTGCCGAGCGGAGCGATGCCGCCTTCATGGATGCTGAGTTTATCATCGGGAATTACCTTCTTGATATCAATCTGGTTCACCTTTCCCAGACCCTTGCAATGCGGACAGGCACCTTCGGGAGAGTTGAAGGAGAACATGTTAGGAGCTGGATCCTGGTAGGCGATACCCGTTACAGGGTCCATGAGACGCTTGGAGTATGTCTTGGCCTCCTTGGCACCTTTCTCAAGAACCATTACCATGCCGTCGCCCTGTTTCATAGCCGTTGCCACACTCTTGCGGATACGTTCCTCATCTTCTTCCTTCACCACCAGTTTATCTACCACAGCTTCTATATTGTGGTTCTTGTAGCGGTCGGTTTTCATATTGGGAACGATTTCGAGGATGTTGCCGTCGAGTCGCACATAGAGATACCCCTTTCTGCGCATACTTTCGAAGAGCTCGCGGTAATGACCCTTGCGCTGGCGTACGAGGGGAGCGAGCAGGAAGATAGCCTTGCCCTTATAATCGCTGAGAATCATGTCGATGACCTGTTCCTCGGTATATTTCATCATCTCCTCGCCACTCTGATAGCTGTAGGCAGTACCGGCGCGGGCATAGAGCAGACGGAGATAGTCGTAAATCTCGGTGGTAGTGCCCACGGTAGAGCGGGGATTCTTGTTGGTGGTTTTCTGTTCGATGCTGATGACCGGACTCAATCCCGTAATCTTATCAACATCCGGGCGTTCCATATTACCCAGGAAGTTGCGGGCATAGGCAGAGAATGTTTCGATATATCTGCGCTGACCTTCGGCAAAGATGGTGTCGAATGCCAGTGAACTCTTGCCCGAACCCGAGAGTCCGGTAATCACGGTGAGGGAATCACGCGGAATCTCCACATCTATGTTCTTGAGGTTGTGGACCCGTGCGCCCCATACATTTATCTTTTCTTCTGAATTCATATTCCAATTCTGCTAATTGCTGTTTGCCTAATAGTTACTGTTCTGTTCTTCGGTATAACCTCTGAGCAGGTTGACATCACGTTTGATGTTATACACAACGCCATCTGCCCCCTTCGCCTTGACGAGACAGAAGTAGACACTGAGGCAATCCCAGCTTTCTGCACAATGGTTTACACATGGCATTATAAGCCAACAGAAGCTTCCTTGGAAATTCAATTTCCGTAACCATTTGATTCTCCTTTTATTCTTTTTTGAATAGTTCGTTTTTGAACAATTATAACACAGAGAGCAATAAATGCAAGAGAAAAAGACCGGAAAAACAGATTCCGATCTTTTTTCTCTCATATCCAAATCTTTACTTATAACTATTTTACTTCCGGATATCTACCATCCATCCATTTTCCAGCGCGCTCTGCGCTTCGCCCGTGCCGTCCAGGTTCAGATACATTTCGCCAAGCTTGTCTGCAGGAACCGCAAACGCTTCGTGAACGGTGACCGTCTCGCCGGGTTTCAGCGTATCAATGTAATTGTTCCCCCGCTCGCCGCCGCGAACATCGTAGGCGCCTACTTCAGCCGTCAGCATCAGGCCTTCCTCCACGACATAGTCCCACTCATCGCCTGCAGCGGGTGTTTCCAGTTCCCGATGCCATACGCTCGCCCGGT
>OHBJ01001562.1_pt1 | contig 15757 bp, 14 predicted proteins | sample 1577241 | NCBI WGS metagenome assembly OHBJ01 (sample SAMEA3541594, study PRJEB24748) | human gut metagenome | biome: human gut; feature: human-associated habitat; material: faeces | place: China | collected 2012
CTTGCGGACACGCTTATGTGAATCCGGGTGAAATAAAAGGCTTCGCGTCAAAACCATCAAAACAGGAAATGACGACTTTGACAAGCGCTTCAACCTGACAAGCGGCAATGAAGCGGCCGCCCTTCGTATTCTGACCCCCAAACGGATCGAACGCGTCCTGACGCTGGCGGACGCCTCCTTTGGAAAATTCGCCGTAAATCTCAATCCGGACGGGAAGCTCTATCTTGCCGTTCACAGCGGGCATGGCTTTTTTGATAGCGGCAAGGGGCGCGAAGATCCCGCGCGGCTGCGGGCGCGCTTCACCCGAGAGCTGAAGTGGTTTACGGATATGATCGACGCATTCCGCGGCGTGTAAGGGAGGGTGAACAATATGCCTCTTTGGCTTGCTGTGGTGCTGCTGATTCTGACTGGCGCCGGCCTTGCTCTGTGCCGCAGATATCTGCGCGGCAACAAAACCGCATGCATTCTCTGTACGCTCTTCTGCGTGCTGTTGGCGCTGGCCTGCATCGTTTATATCGGGCTGACTCTTCTCTTTGTCGATGCAGTGCAGAATCAGCCGCCGGCATTGTGATCTTCCGCCCAGAGTTTCCCATTTGGAACGCTCTTCTATTGGAGCTTTGTTTCTGTCAATCAATCCTAATCCCCAAATAGAAAAGGTGCCGGCTTTGGAGGTCGGAAAGTTTAGCTTGAATGCTAAATCCTGATATTTAAGATTCAGGTCATTGCCGGTAGCCAGTGATGTAGTCGAAAAACGATAGTTAACGAGATAAGAACTTCCTCGCTTTTTACTGATTGGTCCCTCTGATGACAGATCGATACCCATTAGTCCGACTTGAAAAGCGTGTTCGTACTTTTGATTATTTCCATTGCGCAGGTGCATATCGAAAACACCCGATAATACATTGTTATATTCTGCGGGAAAAGCTCCGTTGTAAAAATCCGAATTTCCGATCACCTGTGTACTCAGAGCTGACAGGAAACCTCCGCCCAATCCCGACAAATCGGCAAAATGAGTCGGATTGGGTATCTCAATTCCTTCCAGCCTCCATTGCGTGAATTGCGGGGAGTTTCCGCGAATGGCTACGGCATTGGTGCCGATGTCTCCCGCTACTCCTGCGAAAGCGGCACTTAATCGTGCAGGGTCATCGAAGCCGTTGGCAAATCTGCCGGCTTCTTCCATGCTGATCATACGGCCGCCTGTGATAGCCATAGGATTGATCGTCCGGTTTTTCTTTATTTCCGGCTTCACGAGGACTTCTGCCAGATATTGGATATTCTCGTCCATCGGAATTTCTACATATACTTCTTTGGATGAAGTTACGGATACCTCACTGATTATGCTTATGTGATATCCCGTAAAAGACGCTTGAATATTGTAGCGTCCAATAGGAACATTGCTGATTCTGAAGTTTCCCAGACTATCTGTGGAGCTATTCAAGGAAGGTTCCTCTAAGACATAGACAGAGGCATACTCTATTGGAGCATTAGTTTTGGAATCGACTACAATTCCTCTTATGGTTTGCGTTAGTTTTTGTGTCTTTTCGCCGATTGTTTCTGTTTTTGGTGTCGGCAGAGAGATAATAATATGATATCCCTTTATTTTGTATATGTATCCGGTACCTTTCAATATTTGTGTTAGTGCCTTCTCAATGCTTGCGGACTTTAGCGACAATGCTTGCCTCTTTTTCAGGTTCAGGTTTGACTGTTCGTAAGCTATGCTATAGTCTGTTTGTAGTTCTATTTGCTCAAAGGCTTCTTTTAAAGAGATATTTTTATTTTGAATTGTAATTTTCTTTTCTGCATTTTGGGAAATTGCCGTCAATGACAGAATAGAAAAAAACAAAAGAATGATCATCTTATCTGGTTTTTTATTCGCATTAATTCGATTCATTATTTTATATTTGTACGTTGATACTTCGTTTTTACTTCGCGGTTTAAATGAGGATAGACATTTCAGAACTGGGAAGAGGGTCTCAAGCTGCTTCCCGGTTCTTTTTGTTCATAGGCTATTTTTTTTATTTGGTTATTATTATTTTGTTTCCACTCTGCCGATAGCTAAAGCCGATTATATCTCCTAATATATTCAGCATTTCATCCAGATTCTCATCTTTCAGGAATTTGACAGTGTACCGTCTAGAGGCAGAAAAATCGGTAGAATGATCGATAACAGTATCATAACGTCGTTCCAGCGTTCTGAATATTTCTTCGGCAGTAGCATTGGTGAAGATTATTTTCCCTTTTACCCAACTGTTCGTGTCAACAGTGTCTACTGTCGATATCTCAATATCTGATGTCGATTTATCATAGGTGAGTTGTTCGTTGGGCTTGAGAGTTTGAGGAGGACGGGATTGCGTACTCACTTCCACTTTTCCACTAGTCAACGTTGTGGTAATATTCGCATCATTAGCATATGCCTTTACATTGAACTTCGTTCCAAGTACCTTGACGGATAGTTGCGATGTTTCTACTATGAAAGGTTTTGCATCATCTTTTCTGACTGAGAAATAGGCTTCACCATCAAGGGTTACGACACGATTCTCTTTGGTAAAAGTTTTCGGATAGGTAATTGTACTTCCAGCGTTCAGCCATACTTCGGAACTATCCGGCAGAACCAAGCGCTTTTGTTCGCCATAGGCTGTGGATATTTCTATCTGCTCGTTTTCGGAAGGGATATAATAAAGCAATCCTCCTGCCAATAAGCATATGGGAATAACGACGGCTACAATGCGGACAAACTTATGATATAAAACAATATTTTCAAGATGTTCTTTGTTGTATCCGGTTCTTAAATTGACCCGCTCTAAAGCACTGTATGTTTTTGAATCGGCTTCCGTATCCAGTTCGTTCCAATACTCTAATGAGGCTTTTTCTTTCTCCTCCGCGTTTTCTTCCTTCATAATCCATCGCTGTACCTTTTCCTCCGTTTCAACAGAAAAACGTCCGGAAAGGAACTTTTTGATGATTCTGGTGATAATATTACTCTTTTCCATTTTTGCTGTATTTACTATATATACAGTCTGATGACAAAAAGCTCAATGAAAAAGTGGATGTTTTTATAAAAAAGATAATAAAAAGCACGAGATAGCTTTCCGTATCTCCTTTAATGCGAGGCTTAACTGACTTTCGACATTTCTTTTAGTGGTGTTGAGCTGTATTGCTATCTCAGCATTGCTCAACCCTTCCTGACGGCTTAATGTATAGATCATTTTCCGCTGTTCCGACATTTTTCCGACAATGTCATCTATTAATAAGCCTAACTCTTTAGCAATAAGATCTTCTTCGGAGGTAGAACTATATTCGATCTCCTGACTACTATTTAGATAAGTGTCATGTACATACTTATGTTTCAAGAAATTTATGGCCGAATTACGGGCAATTGTATGCAGATAAGAACTAAAAGACTTGGATGCATCAATTGAATCATGATTGATCCAAAGGTTGACAAAAAGGTCTTCTGTCAATTCTTCGGCATCCGATTCCGATTTTATATATCCGTCGATGAAAGCCTTTGTTTTATTGTAATAGGCTATAAAAACTGTTTCAAAAGCCTTGTGATTTCCATCCTGGAAGGCTTCAAGCGTTTTTATGTCAATGTTATTACTCATGTTGTCCGACTTTCATTTTTATTAGTGAGGACAAAAGAAGTAATTATTTGGCTTAAAAACGCATTCTTTTGAAAATATTTAAGATGTATCCCTGCTAATTATTCTTTTTTGTAATATAAATAATGCCAACCACATTCAGCAAATAACCGAGTAAACAAATAATGGGTGCAAAACATATACGAAGTCTGCTGAAGATATCAGGATTATATGCGGCAGGGGTACTCCCCTCGCCGCTCATTAATACATATCCTGTGATAATCAATATCGAACCAATCGATAGAATAATATAATTTATTTTACTCAATGCATTTCTCATACTTCTGATAGTTTTATTGTTTTCAAGTTTATATTTCCGGATTTTAGTTTCTAAGTCCCACGATTTGAGAGAATAAAGCATATTTCTCCTCAAAGCGCTGATTACTTAGCCTGTATTCCTCTTCATCAATCTCTTTTACAAGTTCATTATACTGATTCCATTGCCAGAACTTATACAGGCAATCTCTCTGAACCATATTGATCCTGTTGTCTCCTAATGAGAATGCCCAGTTGATGTAATCTTCCGATTCGGCTGTCAGGTTCTTTAACAGAGGCATTGCTTTCGTCTTTTCTCCTAGGGCAGCATAGGCTTTGGCTATGTCGAATGACCCGCTTTCATAGATCTCGGGGACATTGTACGCCGGAACAGCTTGTTCTGCATAGGCAAGTACTTTCCTTGCTCGGGTATTGTCGCCCTGCCTGATCAGTTCCTTTGCCAGTTGGGCGAAAAGCCTTCGATGATAATAGCAGGTTCGCAGGGTGGTTTCATCCAGATAGAGTCCGGGAGTGTCCAGTCCGCCATACTTATATCTGTTCATTACATTTTCATACAATCTCTCTACATCTATCGCATAGTTATTATCTCCTTTGACATTTCCCCATTTTTTATAATCAAAAGGCGTGAAACGGAAAGCTAATCCTTCCTGAACGAAATAATGATCAAACTTCAGCTTGCTGACCTCACCGACGGATATTGCCATGTACAATGGGCGTTCCCAATTGCAGTTGGCAAGCATTTCCAGCATCAGCATATCTACCTTGGTTAGAATACGCATATCTTTCAGAGAAATATAGATCTTATCCGGTATCGCATTTTTTAGTTCTTTACCTTTCAGATGACGGATGGAGTCGGGAAGCATTATGCCTGATCGAAGCACTGCATCTTTATCAATGCTGATACTGATCGTATCGGTAGGGATTACGTGGAAGTCCTGTTTCTCCGATAATGCCCAGTACTTCAAGATGTTTTTTACCTCAAACGGATCATTGCCGAAACTATCACGGGCTTCTTCCGGATGTTTCTGATAAAGCTCTTCTATCTGTTTTTTCAGTTCCGGTCGGATGGCTACGTATTCGTTTTTTCCTTCCTGATATTGATCTTTACTCCAGGTAATGGGTAATCCGGGTGCATCATACAACGGGCATTGCTGCTGATAAATATACCAATCTGTTTGCGCATAACTCAAATTGCAGATGCGGGCATCTCTGCGTACTCCTTCCGTGTCCTGATTATACCACAAGGGAAAAGTATCATTATCTCCGTTACTGAAAATGATAGGATTTCCTTTGTCGGGGAGTGTCATCAGATAATTGGCTCCAAAATCACGGCAGGTGAAACGATTGCTCCGGTCATGATCATCCCACGTCTGACTAGCCATCTGAACCGGAATCAGCAGGCAGAGAAACATTAACAGGCCGACTTGAAGTACTGACGACTTCTTTTTTCGAAGTGCGTCACACAATCCGGCAGCTCCCATTCCTATCCAAATAGCAAAAGCATAGAATGAACCTGCGTATGCATAATCCCGTTCACGGGGCTGACCGGGAGTCTGGTTCAAATATAGCACAATAGCCAGACCTGTCATGAAGAAAAGGAAAAACACGACGCTAAACTGTTGCATCCCCTTCTTTCCCCGCATCCATTGCCAGTAAATCCCGATTAATCCCAATAATAGCGGCAAAGCGTAAAATACGTTATGCCCTTTATTCTGACGCAGAGATTCGGGTAAAAGTTCCTGATCACCAAGCCTTAGATTATCTAACAGAGGAATACCCGTGATCCAGTTTCCATGCTCCGGTTCGCCATGTCCCTGGATATCATTTTGACGCCCGACAAAATTCCAGAGAAAATAGCGCCAATACATATAATTGAGCTGATAAGCGAAGAAGTAGGTAAGATTCTCTTTTTGCGTGGGAGCTCCGTCCGTTCCTTCCGACCAGCTTTTGTAGGAGGAAGCCATGCGATCATTCCACATTCGTGAAAACAGCATATTTTGAGTATAGCATACTTCCTCTTTATTTCGAATCACTTTATATTTCCCTTCTTCCCTATTCGGTCTGTAGACAGCACCACCCGTTTTCATTTTTACCTTGTAATAATCTCCTTCGGGCACATACTCCGGTTCGGAGGCATACGTTTTGCCATAAAGTAAAGGGGCGCTTTCGTATTGCTCCCGGTTCAAATAGCTTTTGAGTGCGAAAATATTATCCGGAGCATTTTCATTGAGCGGTGTATTGGCATTGGCACGAATCAATATCACTGCATAGGTGGTATAACCTACGGTAAGCATAAGTATGCACCATAAAGCTGTATTGATTAATCGTTTTTTGAAACGATAGATACCAGCTATGAGCAGGAAAAATGTGATAGCCAGAAAGCCAATCAGTCCTGTTTGGAAAGGAAATCCCAAGGCATTGACAAAGAGTAGTTCGAACCATCCTCCAATATCCGCCATTCCGGGAATGTAGACAAAAAGTATCAATACAATAAGCAGACCGGATAAAGCAATCGCCGCAATTGCTCCTTTAAGCGAAATCGTTCGATATTTCTGATAATAGAAAACCAGTACAATCGCTGGAATGCAAAGCAGATTGAGCAGATGTACTCCGATGGAGAGTCCGATTATATAGGCAATCAGAATAATCCATCGGTCACCATAAACGGTGTCCGACTCATCCTGCCAGCGCAGAATCATCCAAAAAACCAAGGCAGTAAGAAAAGAAGAGAAAGCATATACTTCTCCCTCTACTGCGCTGAACCAGAAAGTATCACTAAAAGTATATGCCAAAGCTCCTACCAACCCGGAACCGAGAATGATAATCACGTCGGTTACTGACAGATTCTCTTTTTCTTCTTTCAGAAGAGATCTGACCAGGCGAGTGATACTCCAAAAAAGAAAGAGGATACATCCTGCACTTAGCAGTGCATTCAGAAAGTTGACTGTACGTGAGACCTGGGAGGGATCGGAGGCAAACTGTGTAAACAGATTACCTACCAGCATATAAAAAGGTGCACCAGGCGGATGTCCGACCTGTAACTTTTCGGCGCATGAAATAAACTCAGGACAATCCCAAAAACTGGCAGTAGGTTCGATTGTCATTCCGTATACGAAAGCTGCTATCAGGAAGACAAGCCAACCACTGAAATCATTCCATCTTTTAAATAATAAGTAGTTCATAGTTCTGTAACTTTTTTGTTTGCAAAGTTATAGAACAGTGATATAAAACAGGCATTTTTAGCCGGACGGATACGGACATCCCATTTCTATAAGGTGTTGAAAAACAAAGCTTTTTGTCAGGTAATTCCGGACAAATGTGGACTACAATGATTTGATGTAGTCTTCCAGTGATTCTTTGGAACTTACAAGCATAAGTTTCTCCGTTTTTATTCTGGATATTCTTCGGGTAAGAGTTTCTACAGTCAGTTTCATTAGATCTGCAAAGCAAGCAGGCTGGATACCTTCGCGCAGGAAAGCACATACTCTCAAATCTTCTTCTGTAAGTTTAGGACTTATCTCTTTCAATTTGGAAACAAGTCCATATACTCCTTCCTGTAGTCTTAATAATTCACTCCAGTCTTTCTCTGAAAAAGAAACAACCTTGGAAGGGGAAACAGACCGTTCTTTTATTTGCCGGACTTTCGATACTACCGGAGAACTTTCATAAATATGCTGTTGAAGCGACTGATATTTTTCTTCCAGATAGTTACATTGCAACATCAGTTTATCCGACTCTGCCTCTTTTCGCAACATTTCATCTTTAAAAGTAGTCAGTTGAGAATATACAAACTTATTCTTCTTCCAGAGCAGCCCGAGTAACAAGGACATCACACCAAAGACTCCCAATGCAGAAGAAAGAATAATCTTCGTATCGCCTGTCTGATCGTTCAGCATTAGCTGGCTGGCATAGGCTTTTCTTTCCATTTCCAATGCTTCGTCGAAATGACCATATTTCTGATAATAAAGGCTGCAACGTCTGCACACCTTGGCTACATAATCGTACTTCTCTGTAAGAGCAGCAAGCTTTATTGCTTCCTTGAAGTGGGTCTCCGCTTCCTTTTTCTGGTCAAGATCACTCTCTACGCATGCCAGATAAAAATAAGCCTTTGATTTCTGAAGTTCATTGCCGTGTTGGTCAAAGTATGAAACTGCCTGACGGATTTGCTTATCAGACGTATGGGCGATATTTTTATCTTCATTCAGCTGGGTACACAACAGATTATATTCTGCCAGCTGTGCTTCGTTCATCTGGTTGATCTGGATATTTTCGAGAATAATAGATGCTGTATCCGGGTCCTGCCCCATTAGCTGTGCGGCTTTGTCTAATCCCTGTTTTACATTAGTCCCTTCCGGATGGCATGCAGCCAGTGAAAGGACAACCACGTATAATAAGATTCGAAGATTATTCATAACTCTGCTTTTATCTTTGTATACAAACGATTGGATTTGCAAATATAAAAAATAATATGATACATACACCTCTATAAACCATACAAAAAATGGTGTCACTATCCTCCTCTCATAGTGACACTATACTGTGATCATAGTTACACCATCACGGCAGGATAGTGTAACTATATTATTTATGCTCCTATTATTATGCATATCGCAGATTGCCCTCATGTTTTTTTTGACAAAGATCAAGCGATGACGGGCTGTTTATTAAGAAGATTAGCCGTATCTTTGTAACAAATAAAAATTGTATATATCATGATTAAAAACATTGTATTTGATTTTGGCGGAGTGATTGTAGACATTGATCGCGATAAAGCTGTTCAGGCGTTTATCAAACTGGGATTGGCGGATGCCGATACTCGTTTGGACAAATACCATCAGACCGGAATCTTCCAAGAACTGGAAGAAGGAAAGTTGAGTGCCGATGAATTTCGGAAGCAATTGGGAGATCTGTGCGGTCGCGAACTGACGATGGAAGAAACCAAACAGGCGTGGTTAGGCTTTTTCAATGAAGTGGACTTGCGAAAGCTCGATTATATATTGGGACTTCGTAAATCATATCATGTGTATCTCTTGAGTAATACCAATCCTTTTGTTATGTCATGGGCATGCAGTCCGGAGTTTTCATCCGAAGGGAAACCGCTGAACGATTATTGCGACAAACTATATTTATCTTACCAGTTGGGACATACCAAACCGGCTCCCGAAATATTCGACTTTATGATAAAAGACAGTCATGTCATACCTTCCGAAACGCTCTTCGTTGACGATGGAAGTTCGAATATCCACATAGGCAAAGAACTTGGCTTCGAAACCTTCCAACCAGAAAACGGTGCTGATTGGCGGCAAGAGTTGACCGTTATACTAAATAGTTGAGAAGAGGTATCTTTATGCTCCTCCCACCTACAGGAGGGGACCCCGGAAGGAAAGGTGCCAGGTAAGCAATTTCTAAAACCTTTTCAGCTCTTTCTTTTCAAATGTCCACTCCGGTGTATACAATCTGCCACTGTCTGTATCTGTCAGTTCATACCAAGGTGACAGATTTCGGTTGGCAGGATTGACGAGGATATGTATTTGCTGGGCGGGCATATAACTTTGCGCCAATAAAAAAACTTTCTTTTTTGTTTTCGGGTGAATTGCCACATCTACTACTATCACGACATGGCCCGGTGAACCTCCTTTGATAAACACATCTCCTGCTTGCAGTGAAGTATAAGGAACCGTACGAAGCTCTTTTGAAAGAGAAGCAGTGCCGGCATACATAAATACCATATTCAAGTATTTACGAAAAGTCTTATATGAATAGTCTTTGCCTCCTGCAGCATACCATTCTACCTTATTTCCAGTTACTTTGATACGGTTTCCTTCCGCCCATTTTTTATATTCTGCCGGAAAGCCATTGGTAAAGTTAAATTTGATTTCTCCGTATCTTTTCTGTGCCCATAGGTATTCTGCCCGCAAGCGCATGACTGCATCCGCACATTGCTGTAAATCGCGATTGCCTATTTCCATATCTACTACGGCGAATGCGGCTGCCTGATTCCTTTTCTCCTGTCCGTTGTAAAGTAAAACCTTACTCCCTTTGGGCAATAATGGGAGTTGACGCAGATAGGCGGCAAATGAATGTTCATCGCATACTTCACGAGTGTAGCCCGTAGGAGGAAGAATGGTGCTTTCCACTGACTGTCCCAGCGACACTATAATTGAAGTCAGACATACTATGCTGAATATAAGTATTCTTTTCATATCGTTATTTTTCCCGAAGATAGGATATCTTTTGCAGAAAACCAAGTTTTGCAGGAGGAAGCTTCTGAAACCGTCTAATCAGAATACTATTCGGCAAAAACAGAATTTTCGGATATTCTCTTTATCTTTGCTGCAAATAAAAGAATATGCAACCACAAATCATACTCATTACCGGAGCTTCTTCCGGATTTGGAAAGATCACTGCGCAAATGTTATCAGAACAAGGTCATATCGTTTACGGTACGAGCCGGAAACCTTCAGAGAATATAGGTAAGGTCCGAATGCTTGTCGTTGATGTAACGAATAGTATTTCTGTTCGTCAGGCTGTAGAACAAATAATATCCGAGCAGGGACGGATGGATGTACTGATTAATAATGCCGGTATGGGAATTGGCGGAGCATTGGAGTTGGCTACCGAAGAAGAAGTGAGCATGCAGATGAATACAAATTTCTTTGGCGTGGTCAATATGTGCAAAGCGGTGCTCCCTTATATGCGCAAGGCACGTCGGGGAAAGATTATCAATATCAGCTCTATTGGTGGAGTGATGGGCATCCCCTATCAGGGATTTTATTCAGCATCCAAGTTTGCAGTAGAAGGATACAGCGAGGCCTTGGCGCTGGAAGTTCATCCGTTTCATATTAAAGTCTGCCTGGTGCAGCCGGGAGATTTTAATACCGGGTTTACCGACAACCGGAATATCTCTGAACTGACCGGACAAAATGAAGATTATGCTGACAGTTTTCTGAGATCATTAAAGATTATTGAAAAAGAAGAGCGTAACGGATGCCATCCCCGCAAGCTGGGTGCTGCAATCTGTAAAATAGTAGCGCGTAAAAATCCTCCTTTCCGGACTAAAGTAGGTCCGTTGGTGCAAGTTCTGTTTGCTAAAAGCAAGAGCTGGCTGCCGGATAATATGATGCAATATGCTCTCCGAATATTTTATGCTATCAGATAAAAAAAAGTTTCATGCCTTGAAACTGTTGGTTTCAACGGTTGAAACTTTTTGTTTCAAGCAATGAAACTAATCGTTTCAAGGCGTGAAACTAATAGCGTGTAATAGTACGGCAATCAGTTCTTCGGAACTAATTCCAAAAACATAGTAGTCGTCAATAATATAGCCAGCCCGATGCAGACTGTTATTAATAACCAGTTGATATATTTAGCTTTGGGCTTGGTATCTGCGTGCAGATTATTCAGGAAGTATTCTCTGAAGAAGAGATAGAGTCCCGGAATAGTCGCACTTGCCAAAAGGAAGTCTTCCGGTATCTGGAAGAAGTAAGTCTTGGATAATCCGATCAATGACCAGTGGCAAAGGAACAATACCAAAAACATATTTACCTTGTGTGCAAACAGCAACAGCAGTCCGATGGTAAATACCACTACAGAGCAAGGCATCACCGGAGAAGTCATTTCCGGGAAAGATAGCCCGCGTGCCAACGATACCATAGGATATATGAAAGGCATGGCCAGCAATACATAAGATAGCAGATCATATTTGTGTGTACGTTCGAAAGTCGTATATCCGGTGATTGTATCCCATATCCAGATAATAGCCATCACTCCCCAGAACATCGCCATTACTCCGTTATAGCTGCGTTCTTCGCAGTAGATAAAGTAATAGACAATGGAAATCCACGAATAAAGACCTATCATATAAATCTTCATTCCCATCTTCACCCACGGACGTGGTTTGCTGATCAGCAATGCGGTCAGCACAATGCCGATCAGAATGACAATAATCTGCAAAAGCCAAGTGGCTGAATTATAATACGCAATTGTTCTCCAAAAAATCTCCATAAAAGTAGTTTAATTAATGTCTTGTTAAAGAAAAGGCTCTGTGCGGGAACAGGAACATCGGGAATGTAGCTCCGACCGCAAGCATGAAAATTACTGTACTTGCCACCAAAGTGTTGGAGAAGAACATCTCCTGCATCTTTATATACTTATCATGCAGTTCCGGTTTATTCGCTGTCTGCAAGCACATAATAAGAGAGAATACCATGTTGTACGCAAATTTTCCCGGAATCATCGGGAGCAATGCGGGAATATACAGCACCGTCATCGGGCAATATACCCGCTTTCCGAGCCATAAGCTGCCGAACCCGATTACTAATCCACCGAATAAAGAAGCCGTAGCAATATCTACACCCAAGTAAGTCATCAGACAGAAACGGCACGCATGTCCCAATGCCGCCAATATTGCAATCATTTTAAATGCACGCAACGGAGGATCGGAAATTGCGCCAAATCCGATACCTGCTATCGCTGCAAAGAAACCATCAGAAAGAATATCAAGTGCTACCATATCAAATTAAACTGTTTTTTACCATTAATAATGTAAAGGAAAGGCCGATGGCAATGCTGACAATCAGCAAAGAGGCTTCTGTCAAACGGGCAAATCCTGTCAAAACGTATCCTTCGACAACATCAATCACTCCATTAATCAAAGGAACACCGGGTACAAGATATAGGACGCTGGTTGCCAGTGCGATCTCGGAAGTTGTGTCGAAAATCAAGGCGGTAGAAGCACAGAGGGACGCGACGAAGGCCGAAACAATGAATATAATATAATGATTCATTTTCTTCTTTTGCATCTGCTGTTTCAGGTATAATCCTGTAATAGTGGCGGAGAAAACGATTCCCATTGAGATTAAGTCGCCGCCAAACAGTTTGCAGAATGACGCATTGGCAAAGCCTACCAATATCAAAACGAACAGAGGATGTATCATCGGAGCAGAGACTATCTTTTTGTATTTCTCTTTCAGTTCTTCCAACGATAACTGTTTGTCTACTGCTTCCCAACTCAAAGCGCTTAGTTCGGAGTTATGCTCAAAACTGATGGGATGTGCAGGAATATCTATAACCTCGTTGCAGGCTTCGTTTGTCTCCTTATCGATGATAGTAAGAATGATATTTTTATGAAATACGCCCAGTTTGACATCTAAGCCAAAAGCTTCTCCGATACGTTTGGAATTGCGTACAACACGGGAGGTATGTACCCCCGCTCCCATTAGATGGGCTGAATATTCGGCTATGAATTTACCTATAGATAATAAAGATTCGCTTGTCTTCATGTATGTGATATTTTTAAATCGGCTGCAAAAGTACAAAAAAGAGTAATAGCAGGAAAGGTAAAACACAAAAAATAAATACCTTTGCCTGCATAAAAAGAATGACTCATGAACAACCAATTTACATATCCGAAAGAGAAAATACGTTTTGCCATCCTGACTTTCTTCTTTGCCCAAGGACTCTGTATGGCAAGCTGGGCAAGCCGTATCCCGGATTTCAAAGATGTATTTGCAGCCAATTATGCATTTTATTGGGGGCTGATTTTATTTATGATACCGGTCGGCAAGTTTGTAGCAATTCCTTTGGCGGGTTATCTTGTATCTAAATTAGGGAGTCGCACAATGGTACAAGTCAGCATTTTGGGATATGCCATGTCCTTACTTTGTGTCGGATTGGCTCATGAAGTCTATTTGCTGGGATTCCTGCTTTTTTGTTTCGGAGTGTTCTGGAACTTGTGCGATATATCGTTCAATACGCAAGGGATCGAAGTGGAGCGCTTGTATGGTAAGACAATCATGGCAACTTTTCATGGAGGATGGAGCTTGGGAGCCTGTACCGGAGCACTTATCGGCTTCGTGATGATTCTGACGGGCACCTCTCCTGTCTGGCATTATATGCTGATAGCCGCTATTATCCTTATCATAGTACTGGCAGGACGAAAATATCTGCAAGAAACAACGCTTCCTATATGCGAACATCCGAAGCCGGGCTTTGAGACAACAGACAAAGCGGCTGATAAAGCTCCGAATGGATTCCGTCTGTTATTTCAAAAGCCGGAAATACTCCTTTTACAATTAGGTTTAGTCGGATTATTCGCGCTCATCGTAGAGAGTGCTATGTTCGACTGGAGTGCTGTTTATTTTGAATCGGTTGTCCATGTGCCTAAATCATTGCAAATCGGCTTCCTTGTATTTATGGTCATGATGGCTACGGGACGATTCCTGACGAATTATGCATACCAGCTTTGGGGAAAGAAAAAAGTACTGCAACTGGCAGGCAGCCTTATTTGTATCGGCTTCTTCATTTCCGCATTGTTGGGCAATGCGTTTGACTCACTGGGAATGAAAGTGATCATCAATTCCTTAGGCTTTATGCTGGTCGGACTAGGTATCTCATGTATCGTACCTACTTTATATAGCTTTGTAGGGGCCAAGTCAAAGACGCCCGTCAGCATTGCGCTCACTATCCTGTCGAGTATCAGTTTTATTGGTTCGCTGGTCGCTCCTTTGCTTATAGGCGCTATTACACAGGCATTAGATATTCGTATTGCTTACATGATTATAGGTATATTGGGAGGTTGTATCGTACTTATCGTCAGTTTCTGCAACGCATTCGATATTCGGGAAGAAAATAAACTGTAAATATATAAAACACAGTCTCTCACAGTACTTGATCACTCAAGCATCTGTGAAAGACTGCGTCAATCTTTTTACTAACCTTAACTAACCTAACTTCTATCTAATCTAACTACAAAATGTTCGAAAAATCTTTTATACTACTAACAATTCTATCCTTTAAATCTTGGTTTTCAACCAGTGAAAAGTCACAGGCAACATCTGCCGGAGCCAATAATACGGCCTTAGCTTCTTCTGCATCTGCTATCTGTTCCGGGTGTTCCCTGAAATAAGTTTCCCATTGGGAAGCTGCTTCCGGAGTTACACCCAGTGCATAATTGATGAAATCATCATCCGTCAAAAAATCCTTTACCTTAGAGCACATATCGCATCCTTTTTAAGCGTTTACATAGATAGGACGCTGTTACTCTGTGTATGTACTCAACCAAATATCCTTTTTACTATAATTAACTTGCCAGACTACGCAATTTTGTCAATCCACGATGCATCAGGTTGCGTACAGACTGATAGTTCATATTCATAATCTCACAAATATCCTCGTATTTCTTTTCTTCCATATAATATAAGGTAATAGCTTGGCGCTGACGCTTAGAAAGCTGACGCAGCAATGACTCAACCTTCACACTCTGAAAAAACTCAGCTTCATGACGCAAGTAATCCTCCTCTACATCGGCGTCTTCAGCCACACGTTGAAGACTGTCCACCTGGACATCGCTGCCGAATACCAAACGACGCAACTCGTCACATATCCGGTTTTTGAGAGAGATAAAAAGATAAGAACGGAAATTAACTACTTCACTCAGTTCTTCACGCTTAACATAAATCTTAACAAATACGTCATGTATACAATCCTTAAGTAACTCGCGATCCGTTGTTAGGCGCAAGCCAAAATTGAAGAGTTGATTGACATACATATCATAAAGTTGCGCGAAAGATTTGTGATCCCCCTGTTGCGTGCGGGCTACCAACAATCGGGTTTGTTCTATAAAATCTGAGTTCGTCATAGCTGTTATTTATAGGTTGATATTCTGGTCTGGTAATTCCCCATTCCAATGATGCAAATATAAACAGCCCTATAACAGAAGAACGGTAATAATTCGTCTATAATAAGAAAATACAGATAACGCAAAGAAATTACATACAAAAAACAATTATTACCATAACAAAGAAGGGGAGCCTGCCTCAGACTCCCCTTCCACTATATAAAAC
>OHBJ01001565.1_pt1 | contig 15748 bp, 12 predicted proteins | sample 1577241 | NCBI WGS metagenome assembly OHBJ01 (sample SAMEA3541594, study PRJEB24748) | human gut metagenome | biome: human gut; feature: human-associated habitat; material: faeces | place: China | collected 2012
TATCTCAGACATATTTTCGATTATCTCCCTTGTATTTTCAATTACCTGCGGGAAGTTTTTTACCTCGCAAAAAAAATATTTTTTTTCGTGAGGAAGAAATTTTCAAACCGTATAAGAAATCCCGCCCGCAAGGCGGACGGTATCCGTTGCAGTCGTCAGCGTTGCTTTTTCAAGATTTCCGTAAGCTCCTCCATGCCTTCCGAGGCGGTTTTGCGCAGGAAGCATGTACGTGCGGCGGCGTGTACGTTTACCTCTTTGGGGTCGATGATGTAGACAGGAGCGCTTGAAGGCACATAATTTATCAACCCCGCAGCGGGATAAACATTGAACGACGTTCCTATCACCACGAAAATGTCGGCCCGCGAGGCTTCCTCGGCCGCAATCTCCATATTGGGCACCGCCTCGCCGAACCATACTATATAAGGCCGCAGCAGTGAACCGTCGTCGGCTTTGGCGCCATGCGGAACAACGGCTTCGTCGGCCGAAAGAGTGCGCACGAAATGAGGATTCTCGGGGTCGCGCGAGGAAGTGACCTTCATTAGCTCGCCGTGCAGGTGTATCACGCGCGACGAGCCCGCACGCTCGTGCAAATCGTCCACGTTCTGGGTAACTACGGTGACATCGAAATCCTGTTCCAGCGCGGCGAGCAATCTGTGGCCGCTATTGGGTTCGGCCGTAAGCAACTGTACCCGCAATCCGTTGTAGAAATCGGTCACAAGGTCGGGGTCGGCCCTCCAGCCCTCGGGAGTAGCCACCTGTTCCACGGGATACTTCTCCCACAAACCGCCCGAATCGCGAAAAGTTTCAAAACCGCTTTCGGCGCTCATGCCGGCGCCGGTAAGAACAACTACCTTCTTCATAATTATATGTTTAATGAATATCACAAAAATAATAAAAAAAGTTGGCCGTTGCTGCCACGCGGAATAAAAGTAGTATATTTGCGCGTTCAATGCGCTTTATCCATATGAACAAGCGCGTTAACCGTTAAAAATTTATTGGAATGGACAAAGTAAGCTACGCTTTAGGCCTGGGAATAGGCCGGCAGCTGCAAGACCTTTGCGGCGAAAACATCAATATAGACGACTTTGCACAGGCTGTGCGCGACCTTATCACCGGCAACAAGCTCGCTATCGACGAAATCGAGGGCCAGCAGTTGGTGATAGACTTCCTGCGCCGCCGCGAAACCGAGAAACAGGCCGAACAGGCCAAGCTCGGAGAAGTTGCAAAGCAGGCGGGAGAGAAATTCCTGGCCGAAAACGCGAAACGTGCCGGAGTAACCGTGCTGCCCAGCGGACTGCAGTATGAAGTAGTGAGCGAAGGTAGCGGTCGCAAGCCGAAAGCTACCGACAAAGTGAAATGCCACTACGAAGGAACCCTCGTGGACGGCACGGTATTCGACAGCAGCCGTCGCCGCGGCGAGCCCGCAGTTTTCCCGCTCAACGGCGTGATACGCGGCTGGACGGAAGGACTGCAACTCATGCAGGAAGGAGCCGTTTACCGCTTCTTCATACCTTACAATCTGGCTTACGGCGAAAACGGAGCGGGAGGAAGCATTCCTCCCTACGCGGCTCTCGTGTTCGAGGTGGAACTTATCGAAGTGCTCTGAACCGGCAGAACACGGCAAAAGGCACGGCCACCCAACAGCCAACCGGAAAAAACGGAAACATAAGAACAAAAAATAAAAACAATCAACAGTAAAATGAAAAAATTAGTTGTAATGGCGGCAGGTGCCGCTGTAATTCTCGCTTCCTGCAACGGAGGAACGCCCAAAGCAAACCTTAAAAGCGACGTCGACTCACTGTCATACGAAATAGGTCTGTCCAATTCGCGCGGAGTAAAGGACTATCTGTCGCAGCGTCTCGGAGTAGACACCGCATATCTCGACGAATTCATAAAAGGCGTGAAAGAAGGCGCACAGGCCGGCGAAGACAAGAAAAAAGCAGCCCGTTACGCCGGAATACAAATAGGACAGCAGCTCGGAACCCAAATGCTCAAGGGCATTAACTACGAGATTTACGGCGAAGACAGCACGAAGTCGATAAGCCTGAAGAACCTCGTGGCCGGTTTCGTTGCCGGAACGCGTGAAAAGAACATGATAATGTCTCACGAAGAGGCTTTCAAAAAATCTCAGGTGCTTGTAGACAAGCTCAAGTCGGAAACGCTCGAAAAAAGTTTCGGCCCCAACAAAAAGGCCGGCGAGGAATTCATTGCCAAGAAGGCTAAGGAAGCCGACGTAAAGCAGCTCCCCGGTGGAACGCTCTACAAAGTGCTCAAAGAAGGCAACGGTCCCATTCCCGCCGACACTTCTAAAGTTCATGTAAGCTACGAAGGCCGCCTCATCAACGGCGAAGTTTTCGACAGCTCCTACAAGAACAACGACGGCAAGCCCGTAGAGATAAACGTAAACCAGATGATTCCCGGCTGGACGCAGGCTCTCACCCACATGCCCGTAGGTTCTACCTGGGAGCTCTACATTCCGCAGGATCAGGCTTACGGACTGCGCAACGTAGGCTCGCTTATCAAACCTTTCTCCACCCTTGTTTTCAAACTCGAGCTTGTTGACATAAAAGCACAAGACTGATGAGAAGCATTAAGACAGTTCTTTTTGCACTTGCCGCCGCCATGTGCCTGTGCACTCCCGCTATGGCACAGAAAGACGCCACTGCCGCAGCCGGCAGCAAGGGTAAGGCAACGGCCAAGAGCGCGAAAGCAAAAAAGGTGTCGAAGGCGTCGAAAAAGGCTTCCGGAAAGGAAGAGGCTTCCTCGGCTAAGGTAGACACCGTATCTCTTGCCGATTTCAGCTATTACATGGGAATGGCGCAGACCCAGAGCCTGAAGCCGTACCTCGCCCAGAGGATGAATGTCGATACTACTAAAATGGACGACTTCATGCGCGGACTGAACGAGGCTTTGGAAAAAGCGGAAGACAAGAGCCTCGGCGCGTATGCCGCCGGCCTTCAGATAGGCCAGCAGCTCATGGCGCAGATTCTTCCCAACATCAACCAGCGCATTACCGACAAGGCCGGCGAAAAGTTCATTGACGAGAACCTGTACAAGCAGGGAATCGTAGCAAGCCTCTCTGAGGAAAACATGAAGGTTTCTCCCGACTCGGCAATGTCGGCCGTTCAGAAGCAGATGGAGTTCTACCATAACCGTCTTATGGAGCAGAAATACGGCAAGAACCGCGAGGAAGGCGAAAAATTCCTGGCCGAGAATGCCAAGAAGGAAGGCGTAAAGACCCTTCCGGGCTCGACCGTACAGTATAAGGTGCTCAAGGAAGGTACCGGCGAGAAGCCTAAGGAGACTTCTAAGGTGAAAGTGAACTACGAAGGCAAACTTATCGACGGTACGGTGTTCGACAGTTCCTACAAGCGTAACAAACCGGCAACGTTCGAGTGCAACAGAGTAATCCAGGGTTGGACTCAGGCGCTCACAAACATGCCGGTGGGCTCTACGTGGGAGATTTACATTCCCCAGGAGCTCGGTTACGGAGCACAGGAAACGGGTGGAAAAATCCCGCCTTACTCAACGCTTATCTTCAAAGTGGAATTGCTCTCTATAGAGGAATAACAATATACTTTGTCAAAATGAAAAATTTCCCGAAGTCTGACTTCGGGAAATTTTTTTGTGCCGTTCGCGACGTCGGTGCGGAGAACGGCGCGAACGTAGCGGGAATTTCCCGCATTGTACAGCGCATTTTCAACGTGCCTGGCGTTACCGTCCGTATAGGCGACAACATCAGGCAGTTTAGTTCCCGATTTTCCGTTCGGATATCCTGAGAAGGAAGAATGCACAGCCTGCCTTAAAATCCGAGATGTTTTATCGTGGGGTTTTGCAGACAAAAACGGTCAGCTGGCAAGCACTTGAAAATCAGCAGGTGTATATGTAGCAAAAAATATGTCTGAGATATTTTAAAATATCTCAGACATATTTTGAATTATCTCCCTTGTATTTTCAATTTACTGCGGGAAGTTTTTTATCATACGAGAAAAATATTTTTTTCTGTGCGAAGTGCATTTTTGCAAGATTGTTTTCCCGCATGTTTTTTGCGGAGCCTTTTTTGTTCATACCGTTCCGCATCATAACATCTCTCATCTTATTTATTTTACAAACCGGAAACGCTCTCATCTCATCGGGTGCCGCACCCGAAACGGGCGGGCGTCACTTCACGTTCCGTTCGCCGAGCCTACGGCAGAGCTTTCCACCCGCCAGGCAGTACACACCTATCAATATAAGCGGTATGCTAAGTATCTGTCCCATGTCGAGCAGCATGGTATTCTCGAAATTTTCCTGCACTTCCTTTATAAACTCGATGAAAAAACGGAACACAAAAACCATTGTCAGGCACCAGCCAAAGAAAAAGCCGGTACCCACCTTATTGCGGAACGACCTATAGAGCAGAAGGCCTAAGAAAAACACTGTTATATAAGCGAGCGACTCGTAAAGCTGTCCGGGGTGACGCGCCACAGTGTCGCCGTTGGCCGCAAATACGAATGCCCAGGGCACATCGGTGGTATTGCCCACTATCTCGGAGTTCATAAGGTTTCCCAAGCGTATGAAGCACGCCGTGAGCGGTGCGCAAATACCCATATTGTCGAGTACGCGCATTATATTCACCTTGAATTTGCGCGAGTAGAGCCACAGCGAAACGAACATTCCGAACACGCCTCCGTGCGACGAAAGCCCTTCATAGCCCGTGCACCTCCAGCCCTCGAAAGTTTCCCTTATCGGCAGAATCATCTGCACGGGGTGCGACAGAAAATAGGCCGGTTCGTAGAAAAGGCAGTGACCGAGCCTGGCTCCCGCCAGCACGCCCACGAATACATAGATGAACAGAGGCTCGAATTTCTCCTTGTCCATGCCCTGTTGCCTGTAAAGGCGCTGCATTACCAGATAACCGAGCAGCAGGCCCGTGCACCAGCATATTCCGTACCACCTTATGTCGTGCCCGAAAAGGCTGAACGCCACTGGATCGGGATTCCAGTATATATATAGTAAGTCTGTCATGTTTTTTTCAGTATGTTTGTTTCGCCACAGCCTTGCGCATAGCGCCAGGTCATTGCAGACGGTTTTTTACACGTTGAAGCGGAAGTGCATGATGTCGCCGTCGCAAACTACGTAGTCCTTGCCCTCGATGTTGAGGCGTCCGGCTTCGCGCACGGCGGCTTCGGAACCATAAGTAATATAGTCGTCGTATTTTATGACTTCGGCGCGGATGAATCCCTTCTCGAAGTCGCTGTGTATCACGCCTGCGCACTGCGGAGCTTTCCAGCCCTTGCGATATGTCCAGGCCTTTACTTCCATAGGGCCGGCGGTGATGAACGTTTCAAGGTTGAGCATGTGGAACGCTGTCTTGATAAGACGGTTGCAGCCCGATTCTTTCAGACCTGCGTCCTCGAGAAACATGCGGCGCTCTTCGGGGTCTTCGAGTTCGGCAATGTCGGCCTCCGTGCGGGCGGCCACAACGAGTATTTCGGCTCCTTCGGGCGCCACTTCCTGACGCACGCGTTCAACGTATTCATTGCCTGTTGCGGCGCTGCCTTCGTCGACGTTGCACACGTAAAGCACCGGTTTTGCGGTGAGCAGAAACAGATTGCGGGCGGCTGCCTGCGCCTCTTTCGAATCGAACGAAACGGTGCGTGCCGAGCGGCCCGAAACGAGCGCCTCGCGGTATGCCTTGAGCACTTCGCACTCCACCTGCGCCTGCTTGTCGCCGCCTACTTTCGCAACTTTCTCTACGCGGGCCAGACGTTGCTCCACGGTTTCGAGGTCTTTAAGCTGCAGTTCGGTGTCGATGATTTCCTTGTCGCGTATCGGGTCGACCGAACCGTCCACGTGCACTACATTGTCATCGTCGAAGCAGCGCAATACATGTATTATGGCATCGGTCTCCCTGATGTTGCCGAGAAACTGGTTGCCCAGGCCTTCGCCCTTGCTCGCTCCTTTCACGAGACCGGCAATGTCTACTATCTCGACCGTAGCCGGTACTATACGTCCCGGATGAACTATCTCCGCAAGTTTGTTGAGCCGCTCGTCGGGCACGGTTATCACACCCACGTTGGGCTCTATGGTGCAGAATGGAAAATTGGCCGACTGTGCCTTAGCGCTGCTCAGGCAATTGAAAAGAGTGGACTTGCCTACGTTCGGAAGCCCGACTATACCGCATTGTAAACCCATTATATTATATATGTGTATTTATTTCGGTTGGCAAAGTTAGTGTAAACCTACCGAAAATTACTGAAAAAAATGTTTTTTCCTCAAAACCGGCTATGTCTGAGTGCCAAATTACTGTACATTATAGACGGTATCGGCGTACCTTTGCCGACGGATGCTCGAGGGAGTGCTGGTTGAGTGGGTCGGATATAATCTGAAAACACGGTTCTGCGGAAAATGGGTGTACGGATGTTTCATCCGGAATTTTATTACTTGCGAAAAAAAATATTTTTTCTGCTTAGTAAAAAAGTTCCCGCAGTAAATTGAAAATACAAGGGAGATAATCGAAAATATGTCTGAGATAATTCAAAATATGTCAGACATATTTTTTGCTATATATACACCTGCTGATTATCAAATACTTGGCGAGTGACCGTTTTTGTCTGCAAACTTCTCCGGAAGGGCATGGCGGATTTTTATATGGAACAACAAACCTTTATTAATATCAGGCGATGATAAAATTCTATAAGAATATGCCACATTTAACGTAATTTAACTTGCGGGGGGGGTAGAAGTATGAATCTATATGTTTATATTTGCGAAAAAGATATGAATTATCGTTTTTTCGCTTGGTGCAGTGTGCCGGTCGGCGCATATCGTTCGGCGGTAGATTCGGAAATCCAATTTATTAATTAAAAGATATTTGTATGAAAAAAGTTTCACTATGGTTGGCAAGGCTTTCTGCCTTTGCTCTGTTGCTCGTTCTGGCCGGTACGGGCAATGTGGCCGCCCAGGAGTTGGAGAGCGGCTACTATTACATCAGCCGTACCAACAGCGGCGGGCTGTTCTTGTCGTATCCCGGCGAGAACGACAATCTTAATTGGAGAATGAAGGAATCGGCATACGAGGCTAATTCCGTGCCTACGAATGCAGATCTTCCCTACATCTTCAAGTTCGTAAAACAAAGCGACGGCACGTTCAAAATCCAGAATATGGAAAACAAAAAATGGATAGGACGCGATTCGTCAGAAGGATATGGCGAAGGTCTGGGACTTGTTGACAATGCCCATCGCTATCAGCTTACCTACGATCAGAACCAGCTCGGCTATACCATGCAGGATGTTGACGAAAGCAACCTGTATTGGATAATGTCGTGGGGAGACGGCTATGCAAGCTACGTGGCCAACGGCGGTACCGACATGAACCGCGTGTGGGATTTGATAAAGGTAGACGACGACCTGGTGGAAAACATGGAGGAACCCGAAGTTGTTGAAGGTTCCCTGGCCGACGGATATTATCTTATCAACCTTCCCAATTACGACGAGGGCAATGTATATATGTGCGCCGCTCCCGACGAAAACATGAACTACCGTCTGCAAGGATACATGATAGACGGCGATGTCTACGACGACGCTTTCATCTTCCATGTAACGAAGCTCGGCAACGGTAACTACCGCATTAAAAACTGCGGCTCGCAGAACAACACCTATATCGAACCTTATGTTTACGGCAACAATACCACACCCGTGATATTCATGTCGGGAAACAAGGAACTCGAACACAAGATAGAATTCCTCAGCACAGGCAATAATTATATATATACCGCAGGGCAGGAGTTCGGCTATCATCTGGTTGCTAACACCGGAATGGTAGAGACAAGTACGCTGCAAAATGCGGCGTCTACCTGGAGATTCATTCCTGTAGCGGAAACACATATAACTTCTGAACTGAAACTTAGAGAAATAATAACCGACGCCAAAGGAGGAAACTACGTAGCCGGCAGCAATCCGGGCATGGTTCCCCAGGCAGCGCTCGATGAATTCGAAAACGTGATAGCCGAAGTTTCGGCCTCGGGAGGCACCGACCTTGCAGCTGCTGCAGAAAAAATAAATGCGGCTGTCGAGAAAATAGAGGCGCAGAAAGTACCCCTTTCCGACGGATACTACCGTTTTGTGAACTACGGAGAAAATGATTATCTTATTCCGAGATATGTTTCGGCCGACGGAGAAACATGCTGGTGGTTCGGCCACGGCATAGTTGACGAGATAGACCCCGTAAGCTACTGGAAGGTTTACACCGACGGCGAGGGCAGACGCGTAATGAAAAACAGCGGTCCTCAGGAATACACTTACATACGCACTGTTACCGAGGGCGACAACTGGAGCCACCTGAAGATGACAGGTACGAGCCAGACCACCCAGTCGTTCAAGCAGGTGAGCGGAAACATGTATCAGATTTTCGGCAGCGACAACCTTTATCCTTATAATGCAGGAAACTCAAATCTCATTACCAACAACAAGGATTATTATGTGTCGGCTTTCTGGTATATAGAAAAAGTGGCCGACGAGGATATTAGCCTTCTCATCCGTCTGAGCGAAGCCATAACCGATGCCGCAGGCGTGCTGGCCGACGCGAACGTGGGTCCGAACCCCGGACAGAACGCGGGAGACCCTGCAGAGCTTGAGGCCGCAATAAAGAACGCGCGCGACATGTATAACGAAGGTATTGCTTCGGACGCCGAAATAGACGAGATGATCGCAACTCTCAAGCAGGCTTCCGACAAGTTCGCGGAGCAGGATCATTCGATGAACCAGGTGACCGACGGTTACTATTACATCGTTTCGGCCGGCTATACTCATCAAAATAGCGAAACGGCGATGTACACCACGACAAACAGCCAGCTGAAATGGGCGGTGTTTGAAGAAAAAGCACCCGAATTCCTTTTCAAGGCTACCGACAACGGCAACGGAACCTTTACGCTGCAAAACATTAAATATCTTAATTATGTAGGCAAATACTCGTATAACGATCTTACGGTGCTCATGACTGCCGAGCCGGAGGTTGCCCAGACTTTCTCCTACCTCGGAAGAGAACAATGGAACGTTTCTAACGTTTCCGACAATACCTCCTATAATCTCCAGACCTACGGACATGATACCGGCGGCTCTATACGTCTGTGGAACGGCGGCCTGAACACTTACGCTTCGTGGTATCTGCGCAAAGTGACCGACCAGCAGCTTATCGACAGCATTATAAACGCCGGAGCACAGGCCGGAATCACCCAGGAACTGAAGAATGTACTCGTAAAGGCAGAGCCCGCATACAAAAACACATTCAAATATACCGTAGACCACGGAGACGGACTCCTTAGAGAGGTAAACGAGACTAATCCGCACGAAGGACAGATTTGGGGATCGCAGGAGCCCGGCGCAGTAAACGACGGCTATTCCAAATATGCAAACCTCATCGATGGAGAACACGGCACTTGTTTCCAGTCTACTTGGGATGCAGGCGTGGCAACTCCTCCGCAGCCCTTGCAGGTGGACTTGCGCAACGAACCGGTTAAGGACTTCGAATTCTACTTCGGCCTGCGCGACGGCGACTGGGGCATGAAAGAAATGTGGACAGACGTAAGTCTCTATGCAACCAACGACCCCGAAACCGCAACCGAAAGCACCGTCGACGAATCCAAGTGGACTTTCGTAGGACGCTATACGGATTTCCCCACAGATTTCGAGTATGCAGGCAGCAACCGTGGCTTCTATTATCGTATTACCGACATGGACCAGGAATATCGTTATCTCCGCTTCCTTGTGAACAGTACATACGAGCCTCAGTCGAATATGATGTACACGATAGGCGAATTCCAGGTTTATAAGGTTGAGCTCGACGAGGAAAATTCTCCTTATAATTATGTTCCCGGCTTGAAAGAAGCAGCAGACAATCTTAAGGCTCTCATAGACGGGGCTTACGAGAAAATTGCTGCGAATACCGTTACGAAAGAAGATACCGAGAACCTCAGAAATGCTATGCAGACGGTGCTTGATATGACTCCCGACACCGATCCTCTCGAAAGTCTAATCAATTCCGCCAAAGATTATGTGGCAAAATTTGATACAAACGATCAATGGGGCGACGTGACTCCGGAAGAATACAATGAGATAGAAGACGCTATCGCAACAGCAGAGGAATATGACCACGAACGTCCTCTTCGTTCCGACCTCGACACCCGCAAGGCAGCACTTGAAGAAGCTTTCGCCCTTTACAAGAGCCGTCAGAAGCAGTTTGTTCCCGGCGAATGGTATTATATTTCAAATACAGATAACCAACGTGTAGGTAATTCCTCGGAAGGAGGCACCGGCAGCATATGGGATACATTCGTTTACGGAAATGTAATAATCGCTCCTAAGTCTAATAATACGAGAGCGGCACATTGGGACAGCGATGCCGACGCTTGCCCGTGGGGATACTATAATCACGCAGCCGGCGAGCGCGACGGCGATTCGTTCTCCGATCCTTACACCATGTGGCGCTTTATCGATATCTCCGAAGACGGCGTAGGCGCGGATGACAAGGTTTACGCGTTGCAGAACAGAGCAACCGGACTGTATATGGAGGCTACGATGAATCGTAGCGGGAGGGTAGCGCTTAGCACCGAGCCTGCTCCTTATGCAGTCAAACTTCTTGCTTCCGGCCAGTACCAGTTTACATGTACGGTTGAGGAAAACTGGGAAAAACTTCCTATCCATGCAAGTGGTGACGGCTATCTCTGCCTGTGGGAAGGCGGTGTAAGCAGTTCTTCTTCCTGGAATTTGGAATCTGTTCCTGAAGATATAGAATTCCTTCACACGAAGATAAAGGATAACAGCATTCAAATTATGTCTCTGCCGTTCGCTCTTGATGAAAAATCTTCTGAAGAGAATACAAGCTACGGAGTTTCCACATACGCAATAAACGGAATCTCGGCCGACGGTACGGAACTGTATCTTAAGAGCCGCAGTACGTTTGAAGCCGGCGAGCCGTTTATCGTCGTTGCCAACGATTACGAAAGCTTCGACGCCGGATCGGACGAAACGGTTCCATTCGTAATGCCTCTCGTCGATGAGTTCAGCTTTGAGGGTAAGACAGCAAACGGCCTTATCGCTACAATGGACTACACTGTTCCCGGAAGAGCCGGTTACGGAATCTTCGTAAACTCTGCAATTGAGTCTACGGCCGCCGATACCGGTATAAACGGTCACAGCGGATATATAAACACAGGTCTTATTGTCAACGGAGAGGGTGAAGCCGACCTTACGATAACTATAAAGGAAGGTCTCCTTAACGGCGTCAAGAATGTAGTTGTGAACAAGGCCGGCGAGAAAGTAAACGTCTACACAGTCGATGGCGTTCTCGTTAAGCGTAACGTTGCCCGCAAGAATGCAACCGACGGCTTGAAGTCCGGAATCTACATAGTAGGAAAAGACAAGATCTTAGTTAAGTAAAAAAGATATGTTTTGAATGAAATAATAATGTATTAAGGATTATTCTGTCACCCCTCTTGCGGCTCTTTATAGAGTTGCCGGAGGGGGTGATTGGTTTTTCCCTTTTATAAATAAGAATACTTATGAAAGCAAGAAAATTATTAGTGCTCATGGCAACGGTCCTTACCGTAACATCGGGCGGCTTTGCCCAGGAAACCGAGCCGCGTATTTTCGCAGCGCTTACAAACGCCGATTATCCCTACGAGCGCGGGCAATGGACAAAGGAGCAAGGAGATGCCTGGGTTGCTAAATACGGGCCGATAATCGGAGTGAATTGTCCCTATCCTCCTTGCCCTGCGGTAAGTGATGAGGAAGCCATTGCAAAAGCTGCTTCGTTAGGATTTAATTCGATACGTTGGTGGCCGGACGGCAGTAGTGCCACCAATTACATAAACAGTGTGGAGAATTATGCGGCGCTGGCCGATAAATACGGTATGACCGTTGCTCCGGTTTTCGACTTTAACCTGGAGGAAGCGACGGTCAGACAAGTTATTCGTCACTTCCGCAATGATGAGCGTATAGTGCTTTGGGATATATATAACGAGCCTGAAATGGAAGATCCCGAGAAGTGTCCGGAACTAATGGAGTTGTTGAAAAAAATAGTGGAGTGGTGCCGCCAGGAAGGCTGTACGCAACCTATAACCTCGTCCATAATCTGGGACGCAGGCATTGGCTCGGCCACAATCACTCCATTGCGCCAGATACGCAACGCCGCCGAGGCGATGATGGACCTTCACAACTTCCACGATTACATGGTGCAGGAAGATCACAACCGCAACGTTTCCGTTATGGTCGACCGCATTGGAAAAATCGACAACCGCGGCCTTGTGTGCACCGAATGCCTTACTCGCACCAATGGTTCGGGTGTGGCGCGCACTCTTTCGGAGTTTGCCAAATATAAAATCAATTTCTACACGTGGGGACTTTATTCATGCGATGCCAACTGGGAGGTATCGTGGGGCCGCTCCACCTATTATGCGTGGGAGCCCATGTTCCACAACCTTCTTTACGCCGACGGAGACCCGTATAACCCTGCCGAACTCGAAATAATAAAGAATTTCAAATTCGCACAGGAAGGAGAGAAAACCGACCCCGGAGCTGAATACACCGAGCGCTGGACGGAGCGCCGTGCCTGGAAGTGGGTGGACAACGGCGAGGTCAAAGGTCTCACGGCCGGCAGTGTCGACGAGGCCCTGTCGCTCATTTCGGCTCATGCCTCCGACAAACTTTATAACAGTATAAGTGTTCAGCTGAACTATTCCGACTATCTTTCCGGTTCCACTGTTTTCACAAACAGTTTAAAAGACCTTCTTGAAAAGGCCTCCGACGCGGGAATGACCGTGCTGCCCACAATGCTTTCAGCCAGCGACTTGTCGCGCGCCAACAGCATTCTTGCCGGCTATGTTTACAATGTGATAGGCGCTTTCTATAACGACGCGCGTATCAAAGGCTGGAATCTGTACACGCAGAGCTCTGCCGACGATGACAGTCGCCTGAAGTCGCTGCTGCCCGACCTTTTCCGCTACGTGCGTTACGCTTTCCCCAACCAGCCCATGTTTGCCGTTCCTTTGGTTTCGTCTGCCACGACGCCCGACGCTTCGGCCGGCGATGTGGCAAACCTCATGTGGCAGCTCAGCGATGTTGCAGGATATACCGTTGCCTCGGGCGGCGTGGTGAGCGATGATTTTCTCGGGGCGCTCTACAATGTTTACAAGCGTCCCGCCTTTGCTTTGGCTACGGCCTCCTTGCAGGAAGAATATGCGCCGCGTCATGTTAACTGGTACGCCTCGGCCGCGCTGAATGCCGACGATGTGGCGAAATTCACTTTCGCGCCGATAGCGGCTCCCTACGAAAACTACACCGACCGCATGGAAGGTTGGCAGGCATACGCGCAGATGAACAGACAGCCCGTAAAGGGACTTTCGTACAACTCGGTCAGCGCGGCCATTACAGGGGTAACTGCAAATGCAGCTTCGGGCATTTATAACAGCGTTCAGGTGTTGCTCGATTTCGACACCTATTTCCGTAATCCCGAGAAGTTTTTCGGCGATTTCGACAATCTGCTCCAGCTTGCCGGTGACGCCGGAATGACGGTGCAGCCTGCTTTGCTGAGCGACAAGTACGCTCTTCGCAATCAGGACGCGCTTACTTCATACGTTGCCGATATGGTGGGACGATACGACAAGGACGCGCGAATCCTTGCGTGGGACATCTACTACAAGCCATGCGCCCAGTCGGTGGACCATGAGAAGGTAATGGCGCTTATTCCCGAGCTTTTCGCGGCCGCCCGCTCGCAGTTCCCCGTAAAACCCGTTTTCGCCACGCCCAACGTGTCGACTGCCGCTTTCCCCGCAAACTTGGACTACATTTACGAGCTTGAGCACGGAAATGCCACGGCGGGCTGGAACAGGCTTACCTACGGAAATTCATCGGTCAACATGTGCTATAAGATATGGTGCCTCAGCGATGTCATAGCATACGCTTCTTCGCAGGATGCTCCCCAACTTGGGTGGCTCAACAGCGTGGCATACCGTTTCGGTCGGCCGTTATTGTGCACCAAGTGGCAGGTTTCCAAGACCGAAGACCCGTCCGAAGTCCTTAACGTGTTCCGTAACATGCACGTGAACTGGTTTGCCGACGGCGCTCCTGGTGAAGATAATGTAAAGAACTTCGGTTACGATCCGATAATAACGAATTATTGACAGGCGGTTTGTTTTCCGCAACCCGTTAATCGCTTCGAAAGAAATCCGTTCCTTTCGGAGCGATTTTTTTGTGCTGTTTCAGTAACTTATTTCCTACGAAAGATGTTCCGCTCTTTGAAAGTGAATATTCTTTCATGTCGTAGTGAATATTTTTCCACGAATTTTGCGAAAAGCATTCCGCCTGAAAATACAGGCGTTTCGAGGTATGAAAAATATGTCTGAGATATTTTGAATTATCTCAGACATATTTCAAATTATCTCAGAGATAATTTTTCTTACATGCGGGAATGTTTTTTCAGTTCCGCGGAAGCGGTGGTTTTTATGCGAATAAATATTCATTTGCAGGTGTTCCGATTATCGGGTGCGTATGTTGTATGGAAAATCTTCCTTCGTTTCGGCTCGGCCGTAGGTGCTTTTTCTTAATTTTTTAATACAAATGACTGTCTTTCCGCTGTAAATGGTTCTTAATATGGATGTAATTCAATGAATTGTGGCTATATTTGCTACAAGGACTAAAAGAGTCGATTAAGAATGGCAAAAATCACAGTTCAGAACACCGAGGTTGACGTCATGAAAGTAAATGGCGAGGATTATATATGTCTTACGGATATGCTCCGTGCCAAAGACGGAGAATTTTTCATAACCGATTGGCTGCGTAACCGCAATACGCTTGAATACATAGGCATTTGGGAGAAAGTATATAATCCCGATTTTAATTATGGCGAATTCGCCATAATTAAAAATCATTCCGGTCTTAACAGTTTCAAAATAAGCGTTAAAGAATTCGTGGCACGTACTAATGCGATATGTGTTCAGGCAAAAGCAGGCCGCTACGGTGGCACATATGCCCATAAGGATATTGCTTTTGAATTTGCAATGTGGATTAAGTCCGGAGTTCAAAATCTACATAGTTAGGGAATTCCAGCGGCTTAAAGCTGACGAGCAGCGGTTGTTGGGTTGGTCGGCCAAGCGCGAACTGTCGAAAATAAACTATCGTATACATACCGACGCAATAAAGCAGAACCTTATCCCCGCCGAGGTTACATCGGCACAGGCAAATATCATCTACGCCAACGAAGCCGACGTATTGAATGTGGCGATGTTCGGCATGACGGCAAAACAGTGGAGGGAAGTCAATCCCGAACTGAAGGGCAACATTCGTGACTATGCCACAATCAACGAACTTATCTGTCTGTCGAACATGGAAAACCTGAATGCGGTTTTTATTGAGCAAGGCATTCCGCAGGGCGAACGTCTTGTAAAGCTCAATAGGATAGCTATTCATCAGATGAGTGTGCTGGAAAGCGCCGGCAGCGGAGATAGGAATCTGCTGAAATAGTTAGATGAAATACATTTGCCAAAAGATTGAATCAATCGGCTCCGCACCGAAGCGAAGATTTCGTTTCGAACCGTTTTTCTCGGGACAGAAATGTTCCGTTTTCTGAAAGTGAATATTCTTTCATGTCGTAGTGAATATTTTTCCACGGTTTTTACGAAATGCTTTCCGCCTGAAAATACAAGTGTTTCGAGGTATGAAAAATATGTCTGAGATAATTCAAAATATCTCAGACATATTTCAAATTATCTCAG
>OHBJ01001570.1_pt1 | contig 15724 bp, 13 predicted proteins | sample 1577241 | NCBI WGS metagenome assembly OHBJ01 (sample SAMEA3541594, study PRJEB24748) | human gut metagenome | biome: human gut; feature: human-associated habitat; material: faeces | place: China | collected 2012
CCGCATGTGATTATTTCTTCGAGCAAAAGAACAAGGCGACTTCTTCACAACGCTCAGTTGAACAGGAAAACATGGTTCAGAAAAAGGCGATCATTGAAAAGTTAAATACAATTGACGCACAGGAAACACCGGAAGAAGATGCCGGAAACACCATTCGAGAATTAATGAAAGAATGGAATAGCATCGGTCATGTACCGTTTAAAGAGAAAGATAAATTATACAAGCAATATCATGGTGTCATTGATAAGTTGTTTGACAAGTTGAATCTTTCCGCATCACAGAAAAAATTAAGTAACTTTAAATCAAGCATCAGCAAGGAAGGCAACCTTTATCGTGAACGCGAAAAACTGGTTCGTGCTTACGAAAACATGAAGATTCTCGAAATAAGGAGCTTTGACGGTAAATACAGAATCATACACAGTATTTCCTGTCTTATCTACTCCTATCACCGTACTTGCATTTTTATCAAATGTCAAGACATAACGTGATCTGACCATATTACGAAAAATAGAATAATCGTCTCCCAAATTCTCAATAATTTCATACAGACTTCTCGGAGACTCTACAGCCTGATCCAATAAATACAAATATCCATTGGTTAGCTTAATAACTTTAGTAACATTTGCATTGTTGAAACGAACACCGGCAACTGCTCTAGTCTCAGGAGAAGTGGTAGAAATATTTAGATACTTACCACTCCACATCAAAATACGCTGTCCGTCTTCCAAATTAGAAGGAGAGATGGATGCATCAGAAATATAGGTTTGAGCAGTATATATAGGATCATCCCCTGCTGCAATACCTGATTCTACAGCTAGAATAGTGTACATCTGTTCTTTCTCCAATAGTTGCTCCACCATACCTGTTTTGTTAAACAATTGGTACATATCGCTCAATGAAGGCTCCTGAGCCAAATAATCGGTAATGGTTGCATTAACTACAGAAATCTCCGTATTATTCACCTTACTGGTATCTTGGGCATAATGCTCATCCCATGTGTCGGTACAACTACTCCCTATCAATCCGATTAGAGCAATGCCAAATATATATTTTCTTGCTTTCATAATTTATTCGTCAAATATAGGTTCAAATAATAAGTAATCAATAAGTATACGATAGTTGGGGTCTTTACTTGCAGCAGGGTCATTCATCACTAATCGGAAAGTGTGAGTAGAAGTCTCTGTAAATTCCAGTTCAGAATAAAGCACATAGGAATAACATCCTAATGTTTTAGAAGGAACTGTCGTATAAGGAGCGCATGTAACAGAGTTTTCTCCATCAAAGCTGAAAATCATTTTCCCTCCGTTACTGCCGCCTGTACTGGTTCTTATAAATTCCATGGAAGTGGCGTAACCAAATCGTAATGTCACTTTGTACTTTCCTTTAATAATAGATGGCGTTTGCATGGAAACCCAACCTGTATTACCCAAGTTTAACATCAGGAAATCCATATTATTTGCAGTATTCCATCCATTATTGGTTCGGGTAGTAAAATAAGTGACATTGTAATAACTACCATAAGTTCCAGAAGGATTATTAAGGCTATATTCATAACAATTGAGACCTGAAACATCACACTTTTTCTCTGCTGTACCAAAAGATTCTTGGAATTTGATCCCATCTTCTCCGTTACCAGCCGCTATCCAATCGCCAATAATAGAATAATTGCATACGTCAAACAAAACAGTTTCCGGTTCGGCTTCCGCCACAGGCAAGTAAGAAGAAACTTGATGAATATAACCATTTTTAGCTTGTAAATTACAATAGTCTTCTACAAAACAAGCTCGATTCTCATCCCTGTAGTTCAAATAGAATATCTTGTCTTCTTTGCTGATTCTTATCACGCTTCCAGCATTCAGTGTATTCCATATTTTGGATACCGAGTATGTGTGTGTGCATAGAGAGACGCTCGAAAAGCTGATAAAGCATGGAGCAGAGGCTATAGCTGTAGGCACGACGAGTGTGCGCACGCTGGAGAGTCTTTACTACATGGGCGTGAAACTGGAACAGAACATGGATCTCTCAGAGGAGGAACTGCACGTGAACCAGTGGGAACCGTACGAGAACGAGGCTGCGAAGGGTGTGACACCGATGAAGGCTTTGGAGAACATCGTGGCTTATCTGGACAAACACGGGCTGAGCGCTCTGCACTCGAGCACACAGATTATCATTGCGCCGGGCTATGAGTATAAGATTGTGAAGATGCTCGTGACTAACTTTCATCAGCCGCAAAGCACGTTGCTGTTGTTGGTGAGCGCGTTTCTGCACGGCGACTGGCATAAGGTGTACGACTATGCGCTGGCGCACGATTTCAGATTCTTGAGCTATGGTGATAGTTCGCTGCTGATACCTTAGTTAAAAGTAAAAGAGTAAAGAAGAAAAGTAAAATGAAGATAGGAGATAAAGTACAATTTCTGAGTGATATCGGCGGCGGACGCATCGCCGGTTTTCAAGGTAAAGATATAGCGCTGGTGGAGGATGAAGATGGTTTTCAGATTCCGACGCCGGTGACGGACCTTGTGGTGATGAGCAGTAGCGACGACTACTCGATATCGAAGTCGATACAGAAGAAGAGTGGAGTGGAGGAGCCGACGGCAACTGATCCCGATACGTTCAACATGTCGGTGAAGGCGAAGATCAACCAAATGGACGAAGACGTGCTGGAGGATGAAGAAGAGTATGACGCTGCGGACAGAGAAATAACGTACAAGGTGAAAGTGGAGGAGCGCAAGGGCGGTAATGTGCTGAACGTGTACTATGCGTTTGTGCCGGAGGATGTGAAAAACTTCTCTAAGACAAGTTTCGCTTGCTATCTCGTTAACGACAGCAACTACTACGTTCACTATCTGTACATGAGCGTAGAGGGCGGCACATACACGTTGCGTGGCGAGGGAGAGCTGGAGCCGAACACGAAGATGTATGTGGAGAGTTTCGCACTCGATGAGTTGAACGAGATTGACCGCGTGCGTTTCCAGTTGCTCTCTTTCAAGCGCGACAAGGAGTTTGTGGCAAAGCCGGTTTGCGACGTGCAGTTCCGCATCGACAAGGTGAAGTTCTACAAACTGCATACGTTCCAGAAGAACGACTTCTTTGAGACGCCTGCGTTGATGTACCCCGTAGTGAAGAACGACGGCGTAGCGCAGCTGAAGCCCGTTGATGCAGAACAGCTGATATACGTGGACGAGGAGAAGGAGGAGAAGAAGGCTGCTGACAAAGCTGGCGAACTGCCGAAAAGCGCTATGGAGAAGTTGAAGAAAAGTAGTCTGAACACTTCAGCCACTCATCGTAATAGTCGCGCCAATGGCGATGACATCCTTGTTGTAGACCTTCATGCCGACGAACTGCTGGAGACAACTGCAGGTATGGGCTCTGCAGATATCCTCAACTATCAGCTCGACTACTTCCGCCGTACGCTCGAGGAGAACAAACACAACAAAGGCAAGCGTATCGTGTTCATACATGGTAAGGGCGAAGGCGTGCTACGCCATGCTCTCGTGAGCGAACTGAGATATAGATATAAGAACTACAGATACCAGGATGCTTCGTTCCAGGAGTATGGATATGGAGCGACACAGGTAACGATACGATAAAAGTAAAAGAGTAAAAAAGTAAAAAGTAGGAGGTGTGGGCATTTTGCCCATACCACGCAGCCACAAAACTTTCAAAAGTAAAAGATAAAAAGGCTTTTATGAATTACGGATATATAACTGTTGCTTCGGCGATACCTCAGGTGAGGGTTGCCGATGTAGACTACAACGTAGAGCAGATAGAACGCTTTGTTGTAGACGCAGACAAGCGCGGCGTGGAGATATTGGTGTTCCCCGAACTGTCGGTTACGGGCTACTCGTGTCAGGACCTCTTTGCACAACAGGCTTTGCTTGATCGTGTGGAGAAGAAGATTGCCGACATGCTTGAGGCTACAGAGCGATGCGATGTGATAAGCGTTGTTGGCGCGCCGATATGCATTGGCGGCGGAGTGTACAACTGCGCCGTGGTATGTCAGCACGGCAAGGTGCTGGGTATTGTACCAAAGCGTTTTCTGCCCAACTACGGCGAGTTCTACGAGAAGCGATGGTTCGCCTCGTCTGACGACCTTACAGAATCGGTTGTGATTGGCTACGCCGGCAGTTGGGTGAGCGTGAGTGGCGAAGAAACGTTGTTCAAGACGGCACGCGGCGTGAAGTTCGGCATAGAGCTATGCGAGGATGTATGGTCGCCATTGCCCCCGTCGACCGACCTCGTGCTGTCGGGAGCCGATATTATACTTAACCTCTCGGCATCAGACGACCTCATCGGCAAGAACGCCTATCTTAAGAGTCTGCTTGCACAGCAGAGTGCCCGACTGATATGCGGCTACGTATATAGTTCGTGCGGCTTCGGCGAGAGCACGCAAGACGTGGTTTATGGCGGCAATGCGTTCGTCTATGAGAACGGCGCCCTGGTGGCAGAGTCGGAGCGCTTCTCGTTGGAAGAACAGCTCGTGGTGAGCCAGATAGACGTGGACAAGCTTCGCACAGAGCGCAGAAGAAACACCTCGTTCGTACATGCCCAGCGTGGACATAAAGCCAGAGTGTTCGATGCAGACGAAACAGACGAAAGAATATTCGAGCTGCTTCGCCATGTCGATTCGCATCCATTCATACCAGAGAGCGACGATATGTACGCTTCGTGTGACGAGATATTCAGTATTCAGGTATGCGGTTTGGCAAAACGCTTGGTGCACACCCATTGCAAGTGTGTCGTGATTGGCATCAGTGGCGGTCTTGACTCTACACTCGCCCTGCTCGTCTGCGTTAAAACCTTCGACAAGTTGGGCTACGATCGCAAGGGCATTGTGGGCGTCACGATGCCGGGCTTCGGTACCACAGACCGCACATACAACAACGCCATGACCCTTATGAAGGGCTTGGGCATAACTATACGTGAGATAAGCATTCGCAAGAGTGTTACGCAGCACTTTGAGGATATCGGTCACGACATAAACGTACACGACGTGACGTACGAGAACGGACAGGCAAGAGAGCGCACGCAGATACTCATGGATCTCAGCAACGAGTTGGGCGGCATGGTTATCGGTACGGGCGACTTGAGCGAACTGGCGCTCGGATGGGCTACATACAACGGAGATCACATGTCGATGTACGGCGTGAACGCGAGCATACCGAAGACCCTCATACGCTATCTCGTGAGCCATGTGGCAGAGAACAGCGTAGACGAGCAGTCGAGAACAACCCTGCTCGACATCATCGACACGCCTATCTCGCCCGAGCTGATACCTGCCGACGAGCATGGCAATATAAAGCAGAAGACAGAAGACCTTGTAGGTCCGTACGAATTGCACGACTTCTTCATTTACAACTTCATGCGCTTCGGTTTCAGTCCGGCAAAGATATACATGCTTGCACGCCATGCGTTCAGCAAAGACCTCTATTCGGACGAAGTGATAAAGCATTGGCTGAAGACCTTCGTAAGACGATTCTTCAACCAGCAGTTCAAGCGCTCGTGTCTGCCCGATGGTCCGAAGGTGGGCAGCGTGAGCTTGAGTCCGCGCGGCGACTGGCGTATGCCCACCGACGCATCAAACGCGCTTTGGCTGGCAGAATGTGAAAACCTCTAAATGTAAACAATGACAGAACAATTCAGATATACCGACGAGCGGTTTGCCGACATACAGATGCTGCGCTACCGTCTCGACGGTTTTGAGGCGCTGACTCTGCGTCAGAAGCTATACATATACTACCTCGCCAAGGCAACGCTCTGCGGACGCGACATAACAACCGACCAGTTCGGACGCTACAATCTGCGCATACGCAAAGTGCTCGAAGCTATATACGAACGCTACGAAGGCGACCGCACGACGGCAGAGTACAAGGCGTTGGAGACATACCTTAAGCGAGTGTGGTTCTCGAACGGTATACACCACCATTACGGCTGCGAGAAGTTTGTTCCAGCTTTTACTGAGGAATACTTCAGACAGGTTGTGGACTGTTGCGGTTGCGAAGACGAGAATATCGATGAGCTTTGCAAGGTGATATTCGACCCTACAATTCAGCCAAAGCGTGTAAACCAGAAAGCCGGTGACGATCTCGTGCAGACATCTGCATGTAATTATTACGAGGAAGTGACACAGCAGGAAGCGGAAGACTTCTACGAGGCCATGCGCGACGAGAACGACCCAATGCCAATATCCTACGGACTCAACTCAACGCTCCGCAAGACAGCCGACGGCATGCTGAAGGAAGATGTGTGGCACGAAGGCGGACTCTATGGCGATGCGATAAAGCACATCACTTACTGGCTCGAGAAAGCGGCGGAAGTGGCAGAGAACGAGCTTCAGGCGAAGATAATCGGTATGCTCGTAGACTACTACAGAACAGGCGACCTCCGCAAGTTCGACGCCTATTCAATAGAATGGCTGAAAGAGCACGAAGGACGCATCGACTTTATCAACGGCTTCATAGAAGTGTATGGCGACCCACTCGGCATGAAGGCATCGTGGGAAGGCATCGTGACGTACAAGGATATGGTGGCAACGCAACGCACGCAGACCATCAGCAAGAATGCGCAATGGTTTGAAGACCACTCGCCAGTAGACCCTCGTTTCCGAAAGCCGCAGGTTGTCGGCGTGACGGCTAACGTGGTATGTTCGGCAATGCTCGGCGGCGACGAATATCCGTCTACGGCGATAGGCATCAATTTGCCCAATGCCGACTGGATAAGAGCGCGCTACGGTTCGAAGAGTATAACGATAGGCAATCTGACACACGCATATAACCAGGCGGCTAAAGGCAACGGTTTCCTGCTGGAGTTCGTAGCCGACGAAGCGACACGCGCCATGATTGAGAAATATGGTGACGTATGTGACGACCTGCATACCGACCTGCACGAATGTCTCGGACACGGATCGGGACAACTGTTCGCAGGGGTGTCGGCAGACGCACTCGGTTCGTACGGCAGCACGATAGAAGAAGCACGCGCCGATTTGTTCGGCCTGTACTATATAGCCGATGCAAAACTCGTAGAACTGGGTCTTGTGCCCGACGCTGAAGCATACAAGTCGCAGTACTACACATACATGATGAACGGTCTGCTTACTCAGCTCACACGCATTCAGCCAGGGAACGAGATTGAGGAAGCGCACATGCGTAACAGGGCTCTCGTAGCCCGTTGGACGCTGGAGCACTATCCGTCGGCAGTAAGACTCGTGAAGCATGAGGAGAAAACATACGTAGAAGTGAGCGACTACGAGCAGTTGCGTGAGGCATTTGCCAAACTGCTTGAAGAGATCCAGCGCATAAAGAGCGAAGGCGACTTTGAGACTGCAAAGCTACTCGTAGAGCGTTACGCAATACACGTAGAGCCGAAGTTGCACGAAGAACTTCTGGCACGCTACAAGTCGCTCGGCATAGCGCCGTACAAGGGTTTCCTTAATCCAAAGATGGAGATTGTAGCCGACAGCGAAGGCAACGCTACCGATGTGCGCCTCGACTATACAGAAGCCTACGACGAGCAGATGCTGCGCTACTCGAAAGAGTATGGCTATCTTTAGTTATATATAATATAATGTGTGACATGGAAACATCCGAACAGGTAAAACAGATAAAGCGTTCTTTTCGTCTGTATATGAACGGCGTAACGTCGACTTCGATGCGACAGAATGGACTCGACTATAAGATAAATTGGGGAGTGTCGCAGATGGATTTGCGACACATGGCAGAGCAGTACGGCAAGGACAAAGCCCTTGCTGCGGCTCTGTGGCAGGAGAATATACGCGAATGCACGCAGATGGTCAGCAAGGGCCTCGACTTCGCCAACGTCAGCATGGTGGGAGTCGTCAACGCCGACGGCCTCCTCCACTTCCCCGACTTCCGCGCCAACGAGCGTGCCTTCAACATGCTCGTGCAAGTGGCAGGACGCGCCGGGCGCCGCGACGAGAAAGGCCACGTCTTCATCCAGACATCCGACCCCACGCACCCCCTGCTCCAGTTCGTCCGCACACAGGACTACAAAGCCTACTACGAATACGAGCTCGGCCAGCGCCGGCAGTACGGCTACCCGCCCTTCACAAAAATCATAACCCTCTACGTGCGGCACCGCGACGAGAAAGTGACCGAATACCTGGCACGGAAATACACCGCCGAGCTACAGAAAATCTTCGGTCCGCGCGTACTCGGCCCCGCCAAGCCGCCCATCGGCCGCATCGCCAACTACTACATACAGACCATCATGCTCAAGATGGAGGCCGCAGCCTCCATGACCAAAGTCAAGCAGCTCCTCTTCCAGGTCTTCGCCGAGATGGCCGCCGAGCCGCTCATGAAATCCGCCCAAGTCTACTACGACGTCGATCCCGTATAAAAAATGACTCAACGCACCCTGACCTACTTCCTGAGCGACCTTCACCTGGGCGCCGCCTACGACCACGGCTCCCGCGAGCGCGAACGACGTGTCGTTGCCTTCCTCGACAGCATCAAGGAGCAGGCCATGGCCATATACCTGCTCGGCGACATCCTCGACTACTGGTACGAATACAAGTACGTGGTGCCAAAGGGCTACGTGCGCCTGTTCGGCAAGCTCGCCGAGCTCACCGACGCCGGCGTGCAGGTGACATGGCTGACCGGCAACCACGACATCTGGCTCTTCGACTATATCCAGAAAGAACTCGGCGTGCGGGTGGTGGACTCCGAGCTGACAGAAGAAATCGACGGCATCCCCTTCTATATGGCGCACGGCGACCGCACCGGCTGCGACTCGCGCACCTTCCGCCTCATGCAGCGGCTCTTCCGCAACCGCCTCTGCCAGCACCTCTACTCCGCCATCAATCCCCGATGGACCATCCCCTTCGCATTGCGCTGGAGCGCCTCCTCTCGACAAAAGCCACAGCTCTGCTCCAGCCCCGAACGCACCGAGATGGCCCTGAGCCGCCTGGAGACTTTCTGCCACACATACCTGACCGACCACCCCGATACCCGCTATTTCCTCTTCGGACACCTACACGTGGTGGCACGCCGCCAGCTCTCCCCCGCCGCCGAGATGCTCGTGCTCGGCGACTGGCTCACTCACTTCACCTACGCCCGCTTCGACCGCACGTGCCTCGAAATACACACTTTCTCAGCTGCACACGCAGCTGAAGGGAATACGGTGCGCTAAAACGACCGCCAATAACAAAGCAAAGCCTTTGGAGTTGCCGCCGAGTTTCAGCTCAACGCTGGCTCCCCTATACTTTAAAAATATGTTGTACAACATATTTTTCCACCACCGAGATGAAAAATATAGTTTAAAAATATGTTGTACAACATATTTTTGCATTTTCTCTCCAAAATATTTGGTAGACAGTCAGAACGGTTGTACCTTTGTGCAACCTAAAGCAATCTTTTTTACCTTAAGATTTTTACCTGTAGAACTTAACGGAGGGACCGACCGCGAGGTTGACGCCCTCCGTTCCATTTTTAGTTGAGAGTGTAGAGTTGTGAGTTGCGTGAGTAATTGCTAATTACTCAGTCAATTACTCATTAACGCGAGTTCGAGATAAGAAATGCCCTGAACTCGAGTTACGAGGCCTTCGCCAACGACCTGTTCATGTGGGACTACAACATGGGCGCCAACAATCACGTGTTCCGCCGCATCTGACCTCTCGCCCCTCTCTCCTCCCTTTCGGGACGCTCCTCCACGGTGGCGACTCGAATTATCGTTTATTCATACATTTTTTGATGTCCCTCCACTTCTCGTTGGTGAGCATCATCAAACTCTTTTTGCAAACGTTTTATAATTTCACTACAGAATGTACTGTTGTAGCGTACAAAACCAGGGAAATCATCTATAAAATAGACTTTCGCCAAATTTGACGTAACACTAACATATTTGAATTCGGGATCCTCCCTATCATGGGCAAAATATGGAGAAACCCACTTACCACCCCATTCTTCAATGTATGCAGCATCATAAAAATGGTCCGATAATGTATGTCCTCCGCCACGTTCTATAAGTTCCCACTCTTCTTCGTATGAAAGTGGGCCACCTTTAGTTAAATCGATTACGCCATCTCCGTTATCACGTCTATACAGAACAGGATTATGTTTCCTACGATTCTTTTTATTCTTAAAGCTATTGTACTTTTCAACTACCATATCTTCAAGATTGGCATTTCTAAGTACATCTGTTAACGGCGTTTGAGGGTCAAATGTTATAGGCACTCGAATTTGTTGTTCTTCATCAGTATTGTTGAAACTATTACGATTACGGGTAATATACACTGGAACAGTGTCTGCCGCCATCGTATCCATCGCAGACACATTTGAAAAATAGTTTGCTCCATTTCCGCCACAGGAGGAAAGAGTCATAAGAACAAGCGCTGTAAAAATTCCGTATAAAAGCTTTTTCATGCCACGAAGTTACGAATTTCCCGGCACACCTGCAAATAGCTGTGTGTCCACAAAGGCAGGGCGCTTTTTGGGACAAATACGCAAATTAGGGTATTTAATCATCGTTAATGACAGACGCACTCCGGGCCGAGGCACGGCATCAGCCTGGTATTACCCCATAGCAACGGCACCCTTCAAATAGCTGAGTCTAAAAATTCATTCATGATCCTTCGGACTCGGTTTGATATTAATTGTAATAGTCTTTCAGTTTAGGCTTTGGATTTTTGGCCATCCACTCTTTTTCCCAGTCCTTTAAATATTGTTCTGACATCGCTTTATTATATAATAATGCTCTAAATGTCCATTTTAATTCTTTCCTGTTTCCGGGAGCAAAAACAAATGTACAGAATGAGATTGCAGCACTACCCGAAGTCCCAATTATACCCCAAATGTTGCCTTGTGGCTCCCTAAGGAAAGCCGCTACAATAATTCCGAAGACAGACAAAACAAAAATGGATAGTATCACCATATTCCGAGTATGACAACGCTTATATTTCTTTTTAGCTTTGCCTTTCTCGTCGGATTTCCTTTTATTCCAAGCGTCATAATCTTGGCCATATTTCAATTCGGCAATTTCTTTTTTTGCCTTTTCTGCCTCTGATTTTGCGTTCTCAGCTTCAGAGATATATTTCTCTTTTATTTTAGATTCTTCCTCTAAATCCTTGTTTTTCTTTTGTAGAGCTTCTTCAAGGCTTGCATTCTCTTCCTGAGCTTTTTCAAGAAGTTCACTTGTTTGATTTTTCTTGAATCTTTCTTGCTCGATAAAGTTATTGAATGTCACATCATTATATGCCCAGTCCTCGATTGTTATATCCTCCGGCTTTGTTTTAATTGAGCGGAGATCTGCTAATTGGGCATTAATTTCGTCTTGCGAAAGTTCTGATGTCTGCTGTTGAAGACGTTTTAGCCGATTGCCAAGATAATCCCCCGTTTTACGAGCCGCTACAAACTGAGCTTTAGCGAGAACTGAAAACGAAATAGGTGGATTCTCCGGTGCCAGGCCCTTAATAGTATGGTACCAAAGTCGTGCCGTAATATATTGCAGGGGTACGCACAAGCGAATCTTGATTTCATTGGCCTCTTTGTATTCATTATCAATATTTCTCGCAAGGGTTAGCATTTCATTTGAATGAGAGGCATAAATCGACTTACAGTTGCCCAAATATGTATGACTACCATGCCTTCTCTCATGACTAACGATGTTTAACTGATCAAATGCCAAGTTAAACTTCCGCATCATATCTTCATCCAACCCCTCTGGAATGAATCTCTTATCCTCGACATTGAATTCTTTTACAATTTTTGAACCATCCCACATCTGATCATTACACAGAATGTTGTATGATTGAATTTCTCTCCAAAAACCGGTTTTACGGAAAGATACGTCAGATTTATCACAACAACCCGCGACAATACTACGCATCGCATTTTTATCAGCTGTCCACGCGCGTTGTTTGTGGACAAGGTCTGCCGCAGTGTCAAAATATGCCTCAATTTCTTGTTGAACCTCACCAGTATAAAACAGAGTGATACATTTATCCGAACGTTTTGGATTACTTTTTTTAGCTGCTTGATTTATTTGTTGGACAGCCTCATAAAATTCTAAAAATAACTTCTTGCATAACTCTCCATTATACCCCACAGCATTAAACAGGATCTCGGTATCTAAATAGATACGAAGAGGAAACTGCATAAATCGTGATACCTCTTGTGGATTCCCTGCGTCGTAACAAACTCCTTCAAACAGTATGATTCCATTTTGTACCTTTTGAAGACGATTCAAGACATCAGGGTATTTTCGACAATTCAATATAAATCGTTCGATATCTTCTCTATACAACGTGTCCTTTTTGGGGGATACAAAATAGGAGTAAAGTGCAGTTCTTGCGGTCTTCTGCTCCTCGGAATCCAAAGATTTTCCATTGTGTTGTTCAATAAAATCTATAAAACGATGAAAAATATCCTGCACGCTCTCATCATGAGCTGCCAACTCATTTTGGCATGAATATATATATGAGCCGTTAGAGGGAGAATTGTTAAGACTATAGTTCCTGCCGGTTCTATGAAACGTTAGAAATGGACCGTGCCTCATTATGTTCATTAATACAGATATAGGCACTATAAACCCATACTGTTGTTTCAGTAGCCACGCCACATCCGATTCACTCAAATGATGCGAGGGGTCTATGGCAAATACCATGCGTATGAATTCAGAGAGGATGTCTTTAATCCCCATATCACGGTTATGAAGGTCGCCGTATAGAGCCAACGCGGCCATACTTCCCTCTCGGGGTGAAATTGAATTGTGTTCAATCATAATGTTGGATTTTTTAGTTGGATATTATTGGAATCTGCCTCTGATTAAAATTGGCTCTTATTACTATTGTTTTAGTGATGGCAGCCATATAACAAAGGCAAATAATCTTTAACAAAAAGCGTGCCAAAGTCTTAACAAACATAAAATGTCAGTTTTTTTGAGATTGAGGATTACAGTTGATAACGCCCCTGATATGTTAAACGCATATTCGGAAGGGGATAGACGCAAATCGGGGATGCAGGTGTGGACCGTCTCCCCGACTTGGTCAATCATCTATTAATGCGAGCTCGGGATAATTACTCAGTCAATCACTCATTAACTACGGGCGCGGGAGCGGAACAAACAGCGAGACGGCCTTACGGCAGGCGGTGAGCAGGTGCTTGAGCAGCGGCTTATGAGCAGTGAGGCTCATGCCGGAGTCGATGTCCTGCATGGCTCTGCGGATATTGTCCATGGCGAAGCGTAGACCTTCCTGCGCCTCCGAACTATCGCCGAACTCATCGAGCAGATACTCCCGCACCGTCAGCGCCTTCTGCAACCGGGCCTTTTCGCCTGCCGCCGTCCAGGCGCCTTTGCCCCCCTGGCGATAGACAGCCATGGGGCGCGGGAAATATTTGATGGAACCATGCCGGGCATAGAGCATGTGCGTGGGATAATCTGGCCATACATCGAGCGAGAACCACTTCTCAAGCTCCGACATCCGCACCAGCTCGCGCCGATACATAACGGAACAATTGGTGATGTAATTGCCCCGGCTGAGGTCGGCGAGAGTCGTGTCGGACTTCTGCCCGCCGTTGCTGAGGCTCTTGACTCCCGTTCCGGCGAAATGGTTGACGACCCTGTGGAAAGTGATGGCACACTCCGGATGCGACTCCATATATCCGACCTGCCGGCGCAGCTTGGTGCGGTCGCACCAGTAGTCGTCGGCGTCACACATGGCCAGGTACTTACCGGTGCAACGCTGCAGCGCACGTAGGTAGTTCTGCCGCAGACCCACATTGCGGCTGTTGCGGAAGACCTTAATCACACCAGGATAGCGGCGCTGCCACTCGCAGGCACGCTCGTAGGTATCGTCCGGGCTACAGTCATCGACCACTATCAGCTCGACGTCAAACGGGCCATTCTGCCGCACCACTCCCTTGATGGCACGCCCGATCAGCTCCTGCTGCCGGTAGGCCACCATCACCACGCTCACCGTGGGTCTCGTCTCCTTCATACCGCAAAGATAGGAATTAATTAGGAATCAGGAATGAGAAACGAGGAATTATTTCCTAAAAGGCCTGTTTTCAATTGAGATAAAAGCCATATTTGCGGCTGCGGGGAAGATTGAGTAATTTTGCAGTGGAAAATGAACTATGACAGAACTGACCGCAAATAAGTCTCGTGCGCAGAGACTCGAAGGATTTATCTGGCAGCACGTGCTGCTGTGCGTATCGCTGTTCGTTATGACCCTTGGCGCAGCGCTGTGCCTGCGTTCCAACCTCGGCAGCAGCGTTATTTCCACAATCCCGTACGTCATGACATTGGCCGGTGAATCGGGGCAGGCCCCTGCGTTTACCATCGGAGAATATACCTATCTGATGAACTTCCTGCTTGTAGGAGGGCAGATGCTGGTGCTCCGGCGGCGCTTCGAGCTTGTTCAACTGTTCCAACTGGTGATCGGCTTTCTGTTCGGCTTCCTGCTCGACATCAACATGGTTCTCACTGCTCCTGTCGTCTGCGACGCACTCCCGTTGCAGATTGGCGTTCAGCTGGCCGGTTGCGCGGTGCTGGCCTTCGGCATTTCCATGGAGATACGCTGTGGGTCGGTGACGATGCCCGGCGAGGGTTTCCCCGTGGCCGTAAGCCGCGTCACCGGCGCACCCTTTCCGAAAGTCAAGATCCTGGTAGACATCTCCCTGGTGACCATCGCCATTGCCCTGGGATACTTCTATTTCGGCCGCTGGCAGTGGCATGTGGTGGGCGTAGGCACGCTGGTGGCCATGGTTCTCGTTGGAGCGCTGGTAAAGCTCTACAATCCCCTCATGGGCTGGTTCGACCGCCTGCTTTGCTTCCGTCCTCACTTCCGCCGCCAACTCTACGGCCTCGCCCGCTTACTCTACCGCCAAGGCAGATAACCCCGAATCAGTCCTCCGAAAAGACACGAAAAAATCGGGACACCAGCAAAAACAGAGAATGACTGCTAAATTGCAGCCACCCTCTGTAATGGATAGGAGGTTAGTGGGTTACTTTCGCAGGTTTTCTTCCTCCTTGGTTATTTCAGGATCCATGCCCCAGCTCTGCTTTGTGAGGCGCACGTAGTTGTTGTAGCGCCAGCGGGCGTTGTCCCTGGCGGCACGGAAGAGCTCGGCGGCCTCGTCGGGGTACTGCTTGAGCACGGAGGCAAATCGGACCTCGCCCTTGAGGAAGTCCTCGAACTTACTCCAGTCGGGCTCCTTGCTGTCGAGCATGAAGGGGTTCTGGCCCTGAGCCTCGTTGTCGGGGTTATAGCGCCAGAGCTGCCAGTAGCCGCACTCCACGGCGCGCTTCTCCTCGTCCTGGCTGTGGCCCATGCCCGCCTTGAGACCGTGATTGATACATGGGGAGTAGGCGATGACGAGCGACGGGCCGTCGTAGGCCTCAGCCTCGCGCAGGGCCTTGAGGGTCTGGGCCTGGTCTGCTCCCATGGCCACCTGGGCCACATAGACGTAACCGTAAGTGGTGGCCATCAGGCCGAGGTCCTTCTTGCGGATGCGCTTGCCGGCGGCGGCGAACTTGGCGATGGCGCCGATGGGCGTGGCCTTAGACGACTGGCCGCCGGTGTTGGAGTACACCTCGGTGTCCAGCACCAGCAGGTTCACATCCCGGTTCTGGGCCATGACGTGATCGATGCCGCCGAAGCCGATGTCGTAGGCCCAGCCGTCGCCGCCGATGGCCCAGATGGACTTCTTGGAGAGATACTCACGGTTCTCCAGGATATAGGACAGAACAGCCATTCTTGTGTCCTTGT
>OHBJ01001571.1_pt1 | contig 15721 bp, 15 predicted proteins | sample 1577241 | NCBI WGS metagenome assembly OHBJ01 (sample SAMEA3541594, study PRJEB24748) | human gut metagenome | biome: human gut; feature: human-associated habitat; material: faeces | place: China | collected 2012
TCAGCTGGCGGCAGACGAGATGAAAGATCCGGCACGCTACCATGACAGCTGCCCGATTTTATTTTATGAAAATGCAACTGCTCCGGCAAAAGAAGTGATCGATCAGGCAGGACAGGAAATTGCGGTACTGATCGGTTCCGAGGGCGGGTTTGATGAGAGTGAAGTAGTTAAGGCAAAGGAAAAGGGTTGTCAGGTGCTTTCGCTTGGAAAGCGAATTTTGCGCTGTGAAACGGCTCCTTTGGCGGCCCTTTCCATTATCATGTTTGAAACTGGCAATATGCAGTAATTCATGAAAAAAGGGAATGAGAAAATATGGATGGAAACAGAAGACCGCGCAATGAGTCAGCAAGAAGACCAGATTCTAGGCACAATCCCCATGGCCATCATCGGACAAGAAGATCGAGGAAAAGCCATTGGGGTTCGTTGACCCTTATTCTGGTTTTGCTGCTTGCTGCGGCGACATTAATCGGAGTGTATCTGGCAGATCACAAAAAAGAGGATGAGGGAAATCCAATTCGTTCAGAAGAAGAGATGGAACAGTCCTCGGATAAGCCTTTAGAAGATGATCCGGATAATACCCAGTCTCAGGATGAACAGAATACCGATGCAGATACTTCGGAATCCCTGGAGGAAAACAATCCAGACAACACGCAGGAAGAGGATAATGCTTCTTCCGACGGCAATTCTTCTGAGGAAAGCTATCAGCAGCTGGCAGAGGACTTTGCAAAGGAAAAAGAGGAGTATTATCTGCTTCTTGCAAATCCAGACAATCCGCTGCCAGAAGATTGGACAGTGGAAACAGAAGAAGTTCAGGGCGGATTTGTGATGGATTCCAGAGTAGCAGGGGCAGCCAGAGAGATGATTCAGGCAGCGGCAGAAGATGGGGTTGACCTGATGGTCTGCTCAGCTTATCGTTCGATCGAGAAACAGCAGCAGCTGTTTGATAGCTCGGTGCAGCGCTATATGGCACAGGGTATGACCGAGGAAGAGGCCTATGCCCAAACTGCAACCGAAACAGCAATTCCCGGAACCAGTGAACACCAGACCGGACTGGCGGCAGATATTGTAACACCGACTCATCAGACTCTGGACCCGGAATTTGCGGATACCGATGCCGGAAAGTGGCTGAGCGAACATGCGCATGAATACGGATTTGTTCAGCGCTATCCGGAAGATAAACAGGATATCACCAAGATTATTTATGAATCGTGGCATTATCGTTTTGTTGGAAAAACCCATGCAAAACTGATGAAGGAAAGCGGACTGTGTCTGGAGGAATATCTCCAGCAGGAAGTACCGGAAGGCTATACCGGCATCCGCGATCCGTTTGAAGATCCTCAGGAATAGATCACTTATCAAGATAAAGGATGGTTTGATTTTGACAGGACAGAAAAAGCATGGAGGATGGGGCGAGAAAAATACCTGGTTTGAAAAGGGATGTGTTTCTCTGGCATTTTTCCTGTCTGCTGTGCTTATTCTGCTGTTTGGAATCCGAATTGCGGGCAATACCATTCAGGTAGCACAGGCGGAAAAAATTGAGATTATCAACAATCTTGTGGCTGGTGAAAAAAATGAATGTCGCAAATTCATGAGAAAATTCTCCAATCTTCCTGAAAATATCTTCACTATTTTCGCTTTCAGTATGTCTAAAGGTTATACACTTTATGGTCAACGTACTGGTGCTATGGTTGGTCTTTCTTCTAGCAAAGAACTTACTACTGAATTTTTAAATGTCTGCAAATATACAAGCCGTGCTACATGGTCTAATATCAACCGTGGCGCTATGGCTACACTTGCTGCTATCGATCAAGATAAAACTTTACTTGCTCAATTTGAAGCAGAACGCGATGCTATTTATCAGACTATTAAACAACGTGGTGCAATCTTCATGGAAGAAGCAAAAGCTTGCGGTCTTAAAGCATTACCTTATAAAGCAGGTTTCTTCTTATCCATTCCATCTAGCGATCCTGCTGCTGTTTGCGATAAATTACATGACGATTTAATCTTCGCTGTACCATTAAAACGCGGTGTAAGAATTGCAGTTTGCTCTATCTCTGCTGAAAAAATGCATGGTATTGCTCAAAAAACATTAAATGCTTTAAACTTTGTTGAAGGTAAATAATAAAATTTTCACTTCTAATTAAATATAAAAATATCAACAAAAAAGGTAAGTTGCTTTATTAATTATATTAAGTAACTTACCTTTTTTATTGCATATATATTTTTATTTTATTATTAGCTATTTTTTCTGTGAAGGATTAATATGTTCTCTACCATATCTATTCCAACCAATGTTATTTTCTTGTCTGCCAATCATAGGAACATCTTGTGTGCCACCTATTTGTTCTACATCAAGAAAAAATTCTGAACCACTAATGATTACATGATATCTTTTTTGTTTCATTATCTTTTACTCCTTTATAAATCAGCCACCAAACATTGCAAGCATAGTACCTGCAGCCACTGCTGTACCAATTACCCCTGCAACATTTGGACCCATAGCATGCATTAATAAATAGTTACTAGGATTTGCTTTTTGACCTTCAATTTGAGATACGCGAGCTGCCATTGGCACAGCTGATACACCTGCTGAACCAATAAGTGGATTTATTTTACCACCACTTAATTTGCACATTACTTTACCAAGTAATGCACCAGCTGCTGTACCGCCAGCGAACGCAACTAAGCCTAAAAAAATAATTTCTACAGTCTGTAAGCGCAAGAATTTATCTGCAGACATTGTAAGACCTGTACCTAAAGCCAAGAAAATAGTTACAATATTGCAAAGAGCATTTTGTGCTGTATCAGATAATCTATCTGTAACACCAGATTCACGGAATAAATTACCAAGCATCAACATACCAATTAAAGAAGCGATAGGTGGTAATAATAAGCTTATAATGATTGTAGCCATAATAGGGAATACAATACGTTCAAATCTAGTAACTTCTCTTAACTGACCCATTTTTATAGCACGTTCTTCTTTAGTTGTAAATAAACGCATAATAGGTGGTTGAATAAGTGGTACTAAGGACATATATGAATATGCCGCTACTGCTATAGCACCTAATAAATCTGGAGCTAATTTTGTTGCTAAGTAAATAGCTGTAGGGCCATCAGCGCCACCAATAATACCAATGGAAGCTGCTTCTTGAACATTAAAGCCAAGTAACATTGCTCCACCTAAAGCCACAAATACACCAAATTGTGCAGCAGCCCCTAACATCAATGTATTAGGATTAGCAATAAGCGGTCCAAAATCGGTCATTGCACCTACACCTAAAAAGATAAGTGGTGGGAAAATTTCCATCTGAATACCTTGACCAATAGCCCACATAACACCTTCGTGGAAACCATTATTTGGGAAATTTGCTAATACACAGCCAAATGCAATTGGTGTTAAAAGCAAAGGTTCATAACCTTTACCAATTGCTAAATATAATAAAATAAGTCCAACTACTATCATAGTAATATTTCCCATGTTCAAGGCTACATATCCACTATCTGTCCAAACAGATTGAATTGCCACTAAAAAAGCATCCATATTATAATGCCTCCCATTCTTTTATATACTTTCTTTATAGCTCTATGATTATATTGCATAATACTATAATTTTCTTATTGATTTTATTTCAAAATCTTTACATCCATAAGCCATTAAAGAAGTAACTATTATTGCTGCTAAAGTTTTATCTGCCATATCATCTTTAGGGACTTGAACCTGTTCAACTGGCTTTACTTCTTCTTTTTTAGGTTCAGCTTTTCTTATTCTTGTAGGGTCAATAACATGTATTAGCCTAATAAATAAGCCTAGAATGTACAATACTACAAATACTATTGTCATATTAATAACCATAATTAATACAGGATTTGGTGCGTCCATATTTATTCCACCCTTCTGAAATTATATATATTACTAATTCTTTATAAAAATTTTAAATCCTTCTAAGGCGAAAAAAATTTTCAAAAATTTTTAATTTATTGAAAAACAATTACATTATTTTTGGTTTTCTATTACATCTTGTTATACATAAAAAAAGAGATACCCTTCGATATCTCTTATATACGCTCACGAATTTTATGCAAAGTCGCTTGCAAATTCTTCGCTAAAAGTGATTCTAAATCTTTTAACTCTGAACAATCATATTCATACGTTACCTCTGGTATACGATGTAAACGTGCTTCACCAAAAAATTCATCTCTAAAAACATTGTAATAAATAATAAAATTACTTTCTTTACTAAAGTCACAATAATCAATGATAATATATGAACCATTTATTATCTTCACGGGCTCTTTAGGATTGATAAATAATTTAAAACCATCTATTTCTTTTGGTAAATTATCAATATATTCCCAATCCATAATAGCTTTATCTTCAATAATAGAACTTATATGTTCTCTCTTAAAATGAGAAATATCTCCTAATAGATTATCAAATCGCTCTTTTAGAATTCTTTCCAGTTTATCAAGACTTTCAGAAATATACTCTATCGCACAAAATTCTGTAAGCCCAATAGTTACCAACAGTTTATATTCTTTTGTTTCTTCATGATAATAAATCGTTGTTTTTCGTTTTAAATCATCATTTTCATAACTATAAATTTGAAATGTATCTGCAACTTCTTGCATCAATATTTTCAATTTAAAATTGTTTTTCTCAGGTGGTAAAGATTGCAAATAAGTCCAGACCGAAACTTCAGCCTGGACTTTTTCTAATTGTTCTTTTTTCATTAAAAATTATTTACCAGTACGACCACGTTTTGTCATAGGTACATTGTCATGGCAAAGTGGGCATTCTTCTGGTTTATAAGTTGTAACATCAAGATGTAAAAGTGCATGAGCAGGAACATCTTCAAATGTAGCTTTACCACCGCTTCTATCTACAAGAAGACCTACACCTACTGGAATAGCACCTTCAGCTTTTACTACATCAATAACTTCTCTTACAGAACCACCAGTTGTAACGATATCTTCAACGATAGCAACTCTTTCACCTGGTTTTAAGCTAAAACCACGACGGAAAGTCATTTTACCATCAACACGTTCTGTGAAAATAGCTCTTGTACCAAGTGCTTTACCAACTTCATGAGCAAGTAAAATACCGCCAGTCATAGGGCCTACTACAGTATCAATATTTTTATCAGCAAAATATTCAGCAAGTGCTTTGCAAAGCTGTTCTGTGTATTTTGGTTGCTGTAATACATTGAATTTTTCTACATACATTGGGCTATGAAGTCCAGAAGTTAAAAGGAAATGACCTTCCATAATAGCATTAGTTTTTATTAATAATTCTTTTACTTCTTGTTCAGTCATGATTAAGCATTCTCCATTTCTTTTAATATATTTTCAGCAGCTTCCACTGGATTTTGAGCTGCTCTTATTGGTCTGCCTACAACAAGATGAGTAGCACCATCTGCTAAAGCTCTAGCTGGAGTTGCAATTCTGCTTTGGTCATCAATAGAAGCACCAGCAGGACGCACACCTGGTGTTATGATGAGGAAATCTTCGCCACAAGCTTCACGAATGAATTTTGCTTCTTGTGGTGATGCTACTACACCATCAAGTCCAGCTTCTTTAGTGAGTTTTGCTAAGCGAATTACCTGATCTTTTATAGAAACAGTTTGACCAAGACCTTCCCAATCAGCTTCATTGATGCTTGTTAAAATTGTTACAGCAATGATTTTTGGTGCTTCAATACCCATTTTTTTAGCTTCAGCACGCACTGTATCTGCTGCTGTTTTCATCATAGTGTATCCACCTGAAGCATGAACATTCATAATGTCTACACCTTGATATAAAAGTGAACATAATCCTTGTGCTACTGTGTTTGGAATATCATGCAATTTTAAATCTAAAAAGATTTTTTTATTGCGTTTTTTCAATTCTTCAATAATAGATGAACCTACTCTATAGAATAATTCCATTCCTACTTTATAGAAAACAACACTATCGCCTAATTTATCAACTAAAGCGAGTGCATCTTCTTTTGTATGGAAATCAAGAGCAACGATTAATTTATCTTTTACCATAAAAATACCTCGTTATCATTTAATTGAATTTACTACAATTATCCAACAATATAAATTCGACATTGCAATGTGTATTTTTACAAATATACGCCGATAAGAAATCCTATCGGCGTATAAATTTTACGTTAAATTATGCTAGTTCATCGCCACGACCAATATAATCTTGAAGTGCTAAAGAATATACTAAGCGACGTTCACGAATGAAGCTCAATACACGCAATACTTCCCAAGCAGTATCTAAAGATGTAAGACATGCAATACCATGTTCTACAGTAGCACGGCGAATTCTGAAACCATCTTTAGCGAATTTCTGACCTGGAGTTTGTGTAGTAATAACCATATTAATACCGCCAGCTTTAATCATTTTAATGATATCGCTGCTACGATCACTGCCTACATTTTGTCCACGTTCATGAACTTTATATACGATAGAAGATTCTACGCCTACTTCTTTTAATGCTTTAGCTGTACCTTCTGTAGCTGCAATTTTGAAACCAAGTTCAGCAAAAGCTCTACCTAATTGTTTCATTTCTTCTTTGTCTTTATTAGCTACAGTGAAGAGAATTGTTCCTTCATGAGGAATATTCATACCTGCACCTGTGATAGCTTTATATAAAGCACGTGCATAATGGTAGTCAATACCCATTACTTCACCTGTGGATTTCATTTCAGGTCCAAGGGAAATATCTACATCTTGCATCTTAGCAAAAGAGAATACAGGAGCTTTTAAAGCTACATATGGTTTTGGTTCTACAAGACCAGATTTTAAACCAAGGTCTGTAAGTTTTTCACCTAATGCTGCACGAGTAGCAAGTTCTACCATATTGATATCTGTAACTTTACTTAAAAATGGTACAGTACGGCTAGAACGAGGATTTACTTCGATTACATATACATTATCATTTACTACAACGTATTGGATATTTAATAAACCTTTAACATTGAGATTTAAGCCAAGACGTTTTGTATAGTCAATGATAGTGAAGATTACTTTAGAAGATAAAGTCTGTGGAGGATATACCGCAATACTATCTCCAGAGTGAACACCAGCACGTTCGATATGTTCCATGATACCTGGAATTACTACTGTTTCACCATCAGCAATAGCATCAACTTCTACTTCTGTACCTTGCATATAATGGTCGATGAGTACAGGATGATCTGGTGTAACTTTTACAGCACGGTTCATATAATCGCGTAATTCATCTTCATTATATACGATTTCCATTGCACGACCACCAAGTACGTAAGATGGACGAACCATGGAAGGATATCCGATTTTTTCAGCTGCTTTTACTGCATCTTCAACATTTGTTACGCTAGCACCTTGAGGTCTTGCGATATTAGTCTGTTCTAATACTTCATCAAAACGTTCACGGTCTTCAGCACGGTCGATATCATCAACAGATGTACCGAATACTTTTACGCCAGCAGCTTTTAAAGATGCTGCAAGATTGATTGCAGTCTGACCACCGAACTGAACAATAACACCTTCTGGCTGTTCTTTATCAATGATATTTAAAACATCTTCTGTTGTAAGTGGTTCAAAATAGAGTCTATCGGAAATATCAAAGTCTGTACTTACTGTTTCTGGGTTATTGTTAATGATGATTGCTTCAATACCCATTTTGCGAAGTGCCCATACAGAATGAACGGAACAATAGTCAAATTCTACACCCTGACCAATGCGGATTGGACCAGAACCTAAAACGATTACTTTACGTTTGTTTGTAGTCTGTACTTCATCTTCTTGAGCATGGAATGTAGAGTAATAATATGGTGTAGCAGCTTCAAATTCAGCAGCACAAGTATCAACCATTTTATAGCAAGGTAAAAGATTAATATCTTTTCTCATGTTGCGAACTTCATTCATTTCTTTGCCTACAATTTCAGCAATAGAACGGTCTGCTAAACCATAGCGTTTTGCACGACGTAAGTTTTCTTCTGTTAAGCCGTCTTTTGCAAGTGCAATTTCTGTATCTGTGATATTTTTAATTCTACGTAAGAACCATTTATCAATTTTTGTAACTGCATTGATTTCATCAATATCACAAATGCCACGACGTAATACTTCAGCGATAACGAATAAACGTTCATCATTGATGCGAGATAAATGATTTTTAAGTTCTTCATCGCTCCAATTATCAATTTTATCAATGTGTAAGCGATTTACACCGATTTCAAGAGAACGTACTGCTTTTAATAATGCACCTTCAAAGCAACGGTCAATGGACATAACTTCACCTGTTGCTTTCATCTGTGTACCAAGAGTACGATCAGCATATACGAATTTATCGAATGGCCAACGAGGGAATTTAACTACGCAATAATCTAAGGAAGGTTCAAAGCAAGCTTTTGTTTTCTTTGTTACTGCATTTGTGATTTCATCTAAAGTATAACCGATAGCAATTTTAGCGGAAACTTTAGCGATTGGATAACCAGTAGCTTTAGAAGCGAGCGCACTAGAACGGCTAACACGTGGGTTAACTTCGATTACATAATATTGATTGGATTTTGTATCTAATGCGAACTGTGCATTACATCCACCTTCGATACCGAGTTCACGAATAATACGTAAAGATGCACTACGAAGCATTTGATATTCATGGTCAGTAAGTGTCTGAGATGGAGCAACTACGATACTATCACCTGTATGCACACCAACTGGGTCAAGGTTTTCCATGTTGCAGACTACGATACAGTTATCGTTGGAGTCACGCATAACTTCGTATTCTACTTCTTTCCAACCAGCAACACTACGTTCGATAAGTACTTGACCTATCATACTGTATTTTAAACCGCGAATAACGATTTCAATTAATTCTTCTTCATTTTCTGCAATACCGCCGCCAGTACCACCAAGAGTATATGCTGGACGTACGATGATAGGATAACCAATCTGATTTGCAAAATCTACAGCAGAAGCTACATCATCAACGATTGTACTTTCTGGAATTGGTTCACCTAATTTTTGCATAGTTTCTTTGAAAAGCTCACGGTCTTCAGCGCGTTCAATAGCTTCCAAAGAAGTACCTAATAATTCAACATTATATTTTTCTAAAAGACCTGCTTCAGATAATTTTACAGCAAGGTTAAGACCAGCCTGACCACCTAATGTTGCAAGTAAACCATCTGGACGTTCTTTTGCTAAAATTTCATCTAAAAATTCAACTGTAAGAGGTTCTATATATACACGGTCAGCGATATCTTTATCTGTCATAATTGTAGCAGGGTTACTGTTTACAAGTACAACTTCAAGTCCTTCTTCTTTTAATGCACGGCAAGCCTGTGTACCTGCATAGTCAAATTCAGCAGCCTGACCAATGATAATAGGACCAGAACCGATAACCATTACTTTTTTTAGATTTTGTTTTTTTGGCACTTAATTATTCCCCTTTCTGAAGCATTGCCCAAAATTGGTCAAATAAATATCTATTATCATCTGGACCTGGTGAAGCCTCTGGATGATATTGTACAGAGAAAATAGGTAATTGTGTATGACGAATACCTTCTACTGTACCATCGTTTACAGCTCTATGTGTTACTTCAAGTGGCAATCCTTTTAAAGATTCTTCATCTACAGCATAACCGTGGTTTTGAGATGTAATATGAACTCTACCAGTGAGTAAGTTTTTAACTGGTTGGTTGGAACCACGATGACCGAATTTTAATTTATAAGTGTCTGCACCAAAAGCTAAGGATAATAACTGATGACCAAGACAAATACCAAATGTAGGTTTTTTACCTGCAATTTCACGTACTACTTCAATGATTTCTGGTAAATCTTTTGGATCCCCAGGGCCATTGGATAAGAAGATACCATCTGGATTTAAAGCCATGATTTCATCAGCTTTAGTATCAGCTGGAACGATTGTTAAATCACAACCAATGCCATGAAGAGAATCTAAAATATGTTGTTTTATACCAAAGTCCATAACTACAACATGTGGACCACCTGGATTTTCCATTTTATAAGTTTTTGGTGTAGTAACAATTTTTACTACTTCTTTTGGAATTTCATTTCTCATTAAAGCATCAATTTCTTCTTGAGTTGCAGTTTCAGGTACAAGAACACCTTTCATAGCACCTAAAGAACGAATATGACGAGTAACAGCACGAGTGTCTACATTATATAAGCAAGGAATATCTTGTGCTTTTAAGAATTCAGCTAATTCTTCTTCTTTTTGCCAGTTGCTACCAATATCACAAAGTTCGCCAATGATAAAACCATTGAAGAAACATTTACGAGATTGATTGAATTTTTTTGCTGCACCATAGTTACCGATTAATGGGTAAGTGAGTGTAACGATTTGACTGCAATAAGATGGGTCAGTTAAAATTTCCTGATAACCTGTCATACCAGTATTGAATACAACTTCACCTAAAACAGGTCTTTCATCAAGCATATCGCCATAAAAAACTGCTCCGTCTTCTAATACTAATTTGCCTTTCAAAAGAGCACCTCCAAATTATTAAGCTATAATTTCACCATTATCCATTACAATATTGCCTTCAACAATGGTCATAACGGCTTTACCTTTTAATGTACGACCTACAAATGGACTATGAGAACCTTTTGTGTAGAATTTTTCTTTTTCTACTGTCCATTCAAGTTCTGGGTCAAAAATAGTTATATCTGCCATAGCATTTTCTTCTAAGATACCACGTTTACCATCGAAGAATAATTTACCTGGCATATAACTCATTTTAGCTACAAGCTCATTTAAAGAAATTAAATCTTTATGATATAAATCTGTTAATAATACGCCAAGTGCAGTTTCAAGACCTGGGAACCCACTTGGAGCGAATTTATATTCACGGTCTTTTTCTTCTTGAGCATGTGGTGAATGGTCTGTTGCAATGATATCAATAGTACCATCTTTTAATCCTTCAAGAGCTGCATTTACATCAGCTTGTCCACGAAGTGGTGGATTTACTTTTGTTGAAGAATCTGTTGGGTCTACCATTTCATCAGTCATAGTCAAATGATGAGGTGTTACTTCTGCTGTAACTCTCACACCACGTTTTTTAGCTTGACGAACCATATCAATTGCATTTTTAGAACTAATATGAGAGATATGCACCCATGCATCAGCATATTCAGCTAACAAAATTTCACGCATTACTGCGATATCTTCTGCTACTGTTGGTCTACCTTTCATACCGAGCATAGCAGAACGATGACCTTCATTCATTACACCTTCTGCTACAAGACTTGTTTCTTCTGCATGAGACATAATTGCTTTATCAAAAGTTCTTAAATAATCAAATGCATTAAGCATTAATTTGCAATTATTATCAAAATGACCATCATCAGAAAAAGCTACAGCACCAGCTTGTGCCATATCGCCGACTTCTGCTAATTCTTTTCCTTCTTGCCCTTTAGTGAGTGCACCAATAACTTCAATATGCACTACGCCTTCATCTTGAGCACGTTGTTTTAATCCATTTACTAAGATTGCATTATCTACTACAGGTTTTGTATTTGGCATTGTTGCAACTGTTGTAAATCCGCCAGCAGCAGCAGCTTTAGAGCCAGAAGCAAAATCTTCTTTAGCTTCTTGACCAGGTTCACGAAGATGAGTGTGCATATCAATAAAGCCTGGAGCTACTACTTTGCCTTTAGCATCTATTACTTTTGCATCACTAGCTTCTAAATTTTCACCAATAGCTACGATTTTACCATTTTCTACAAGGACATCACTGACAGCATCAAAATCTTTGCCAGGATTTATAACTCGTCCACCTTTAATCAGTAATTTCATTGTCTTTTCCTCCTGTTAAAGTTAGAGTTAATAAAGCCATACGAACAGCAACACCATTTTGTACTTGGTCTTGAATTGCAGAATTTAAACCATAAGCAATTTCTGGAGAAATTTCCACACCTTTATTCATTGGACCTGGATGAAGAATTAATACATCTTTTTTAGCTAAAGCTAAACGTTCTTTATTCAAGCCAAAGATACGTGCATATTCACGAAGAGATGGGAATAAACCTGATTTCATACGTTCAAGTTGAATACGTAAAACATTAATTACATCAGCATCTTTAATTGCATCTTCCACACGGTCATGTACAAAAATGCCAGGTTCTTCAGCTAAATATCTTGGTAATAATGTTTTTGGACCTGCAAGATGAACTTCTATGCCCATTTTTCTCATACCCCAAATATCGCTACGAGCTACACGGCTATGAAGTATATCCCCAATAATAGCAACTTTTAAACCTTTTAAAGTTCCTTTATGTTGTCTAATTGTGAATAAATTCAACAATCCTTGAGATGGATGTGCATGTGCTCCGTCCCCTGCATTTATGATAACTGGGCTTACAACTTTAGTTGCATATTCAGCTGCACCTTCGGCACTATGACGCATGATAATAGCATCAACGCCCATATCTTCAAGTGTGAGCAGTGTATCGCGAAGACTTTCACCTTTAACAATACTACTTGTACTAGATGTAATATTTACTACATCTGCACTTAGATATTTGCCTGCTAGTTCAAACGAAGTACGTGTTCTTGTACTTGGTTCATAAAATAAAGTAACAACTGATTTTCCTCTTAATGTTGGTAATTTTTTAATATCACGATGAATGATATTTTTCATTTCTTTTGCTGTGTCCAACACTAATTCGATTTCTTCCGGAGAAAAATATTCTAATCCAAGAATATTTTTACCACGTAATGAAACGCTGTTTCTACTCAACATAGTCACTCCTTCGCACTTTAAATGAAACCCAAAATCAAAAAAAGCTTTCCTATGCGAAGGCATAAGAAAGCTACTGATAGCGCAATATAAAGATATATAGTGCTCCCTTTCAACCTCGCTGGATTTTTTTAAAGGGCTATATTTTTATTACTCAAATACTATCATAAACTAGTAATCCTGTCAAATAAAAATGCCTGCATATCTTCTTTAATTATTATATCAAAAATTATCTATATTATTCCAAATTATTTTAAAAAATATTATAAATGTTTATTCGAAAATTACCATCGTTATTATTACTTATAATCCGTTGATTTATATACATAATATTTATACGATTTATTTAAAATCATAAATTCTAAAGGAGTTCTTATGATAAGAAAAAAATTAGGGCAACGTATAAAAGAAAAACGTTTGCAATTAGGCTTAAGCCAAGAAAAATTTGCTCTTTCTATTAATATGGACAGAACATATTTTGCTAGTGTTGAAAAAGGAAAAAGAAATATTTCTATTTTAAATATAGAAAAAATAGCTAAAGGATTAAATATTTCTTTATCTGAATTATTTCAAGAACTTTAATTTACACTAAGGAAGGATATTTTTATGAGACAAAAAATTAAACTTATTATAATAGAAGAATTTTCTAAAGTAATTGATAGTATACAAAAAGATTTTTCTAAAAATTACAAAAACAAAACAAATAATTTTTTACTTTCACAAATGGATAAGCGTATAATGGCTAATATGGTTTTCGTTAGTAGTTTTGAATCTAAAAGTGGTTTTGCTATTGAAGCTTGTGCTAAAAGAATTGCTCGATTAAAATTTGGTAAAGAAAATGTGCCCACTATTGTTAATCCTAGAAATCTAAAACACAATCTAGATCCCCATTCTATCAATGGTCAAATCATTATTACAGATGTCGATACAAATAATGGCAATCTACGTGGTGAAATAGCTTCTTTCCGTGCTAACAATGAAGCATATGGTAAAGGAAAAAATCGCATTGAAAGCCGTGTTACGCAAGCAAAAATTAAAAATGAACTTTATCCTTTATCTATAAAATACAAAACTAATACAATTTATACAAAACCTGTAGATTTAGCTTTTTTTGATGGTCAAAATTGGAATATATCCGAACTTAAAGCTGGTGGCGATTTAGATAGTTCTAACGCACCATCTAATGTAGAAAAGCTACTAACCATTTATGTAGATATGGGTATAACTAATTGTAATGCTTATTTTGTAGCTCTTTACAACAAAAATGGTGAAGGCAATACTTGGACTGGTAGTGTAAAAAAACATCTAAATTATCCATCTATGTTTCTAATTGGTTCTAATTTTTGGAATAAAATTTTGCCAAATGATATAGATTTTTACACCTTTGAACAAATTTATCACGATGCTTTAGTAGAATTAAATCTCAATGAACATATCAATACATTAATAAATAAAATCATAAAGGATTAATATTTTGTTTAAATTAATAAATGATGACTGTTTTAATTTAATGAAAACAATTCCTGATAATTGCATTGACTTAATTTTAACTGATCCACCTTATAATATAGCTCAATATTCAACAGGAAATATTTTTTTGCCTAAACGAAAACCCATCAATAATGATATTGCAAATTGGGATAAAAATTCAATAAATCCACATAATTTAGTATATGATTTTAAACGTATTTTAAAACCAACTGGAAATATTTTTATCTTTACTGGTTATAATAAATTAGGACAGTGGCATGAAGCTTTCGATAAAGAATTTGATACTTTTCAAATTTTTATCTGGCATAAAACTAATCCACCGCCTAAAATATATAAAAATGGATTTCTAAATAGTTGTGAACTCATCGTTTGTCTATGGAATAAAGGTCATACTTGGAATTTTTCTACACAAAAAGAAATGCATAATTTTTTTGAATGCCCTATTTGTTCCTATCCTGAGAGATTAAAATCTCCATATCATCCAACACAAAAACCAATAAAACTTTTAAAACATCTTATATCTATTGCCAGTAATCCTAAAGATTTAATTTTCGATCCATTCATGGGAGTTGGTTCAACTGGTATTGCTTCTTTAGAATTAAACAGACGTTTTGCTGGATGCGAAATAAATAAGACATATTTTAAAGCTTGCTTTGATAGATTAAACTCTGTTTATCATTAATCAATAATATTTGTTATTATTAAATGTTCAACATCTCTTGTATTTCTACCACGTACATTATATGTGTAAGTATTATCAAAAGATATTATATTAAAATTATTTTCATACAGATTTCGAATGAAATCTGTATTTTTTATTACTAGTATAAACTTAGCTTTTATTTTTTTTAACTCATTTGCTAATCGTATTTGATCATCTTTTGTAAACTGTCTATTTTCATAATCTGAAAAATCTGTATCATATGGTGGATCTAAAAAGATAAAATCATTTTCAGTTACCTGTACTTGTTTAAAGAAATCTGCAAAATCTAAACAATATATTTTAGTATTTTGAAAAACATGTCTAATTTCTTCATTAAACATATTTTCAATTTTATTTCTTAATATTTTTTTATTATAAGATATTCCTCCATATGGTATATTAAATTCACCATTATTATTATATCTAAACATGGAGCCATAGCAATATTCTCTTATAAAGTAAAAATTAGCTACTTGATATGCTCTAGATAATGATGTATTTCTTTTTAAGTTAATATCGTTATACACCTTTCTAAAATACATATAATAACCACTCATAAAACCAGTTATTAAATTATCCCTCAAATCCTCTTCTAATAATGGTTTCTTTTCATTTAACTTTACAACTCTTAATATTTTATTTGTTTCTGTTTCTATTATCTGTCTAAAAAAATCATTTTTGTCTATAAGCAATGTATTATAAAATTCTAAATCAAAATTTTGCATTAATTTTTTAGAGAAAATTTTTAAATCATATACAATATTTTCTTTTTTATAATTTTCATCTC
>OHBJ01001579.1_pt1 | contig 15682 bp, 14 predicted proteins | sample 1577241 | NCBI WGS metagenome assembly OHBJ01 (sample SAMEA3541594, study PRJEB24748) | human gut metagenome | biome: human gut; feature: human-associated habitat; material: faeces | place: China | collected 2012
AATTTCATTGATGCGGCAGCGCATCAGTCAGCTGCCATCGTGCTGAAGATGCTGGTGCACCTCGCGGATCGGGAAGTTCGGCGTTGAAGCCTACCTTCTGCTGTTCCGCCTGCACCTGCTCCTTCGATGGCTTGAAGATGAAGTAGAATGATACAAGGCATAGCATAACCATTCCGCCATACACAAGAATTTTCTTGATTTGCTCCTTTCTTTTCAGAGCATTTGCATCGTTACTCATAGCTCTCTGAATTAAATTGGTTAAAGAACTCTTCCATCTCCCGTATCTTCTCATCCGAGAGGCTGTCGGCAGGAGTTGCCTCCTCCTCGATAATCAGATTGGTGGCAGGCGGCTCACTTCTGACATACTCCTCATATCTGTAATCGGGAGCAGGCATAAAGATGACATAAAGGGCCACTCCCATATACGCCAGCAAGAGGCCGTAGATGATAAGGCGTTTGGTCTTCGATGCCTTGTTGTTCCAAGACTTGTTGATTGAATCCTTGATTTTCTGAATGTACTTTTTCATCGCTGTAAATGTTAATGGTGAATAATTGGGTTATCTGTCATAGACTCTCAGGTCCTTGTTCTCCACCACACGGAACGCCTCGAAGATGAATCCGTGAGGGTTGTTGTCGCTGCGTGTGGAGTTGAGCAGTCGCCCTTTGGTTACAAGGCTTCGTTCGGTGATACTCTTCTCGCGGATGATGGATAGCCTTGCGTATGTCACCACCTCGTAGGGATAGTGGTTGAAGTTGCAGCTTATGCTATCTACCTCGATACGCTGCGATACATTGCCTGAGATGATACGGTTGTAATACCCCTGCTCCGCAAGGTCGCTGTAGTGCTCATATGCCGAGCGGTCGCTCAGAAACATTGCCCTCTGGATATTACCCTCGATGGCACTCTTGTCGGGTGCAAGCGTGAAGAATAGTTCGTGGAAACGCTTCACATGCTCCCTTGCTTCCACAGGACGGTTCTGCTCCAAGTCCTGCGAGAGAGCCAGCATCAGCGACTTGCCCTCGTCAAGGACATATATCTTCTGTCGTTGTGCCTCGGCAAAGCTGTATGCCTTCCAAAGCGAGAAGCCCACAAGTGAAGCACAGACAAAGAGGTAGGCAATGCCGAAGAAACGTATCTGTCTGAAGCCGGTCTCGATGTTTTTAAATGATTTGAATTCCATTTGAATACTGTTTAATAGGTTATCGTTTAAGTAATCTTCCTGCGATGTTGCCGATGGCGGCACCTGTCGCACCTGCTGCAATCGATCCCGTGCGGCTCGCTGTCTGGGCTACGTTCCTGCCATAGTTACCTGCACCGCCGCCTGCCTGGATTATCCAGTTGGCCACTGTCGGAATGGTGAAATATCCGATGATGCCGATAATGAGGAAGGTGATATAGACCGCATTTGACCCGTCAGGGATGAAGTTGGGATCAGACAGTTGCTCGATGTCCTTCTGTAGCATCAGTACCTGTATGCGTGCAAGCACGCTGCTGAAAAGGTCGCTCACAGGTAGCCACAGATAGATGCTTATGTATCGGACAAACCACTGCGTGAGTGAGGCATGGAATCCGTCCCAACAGGCTATCGCAAAGGATATAGGTCCGAGTATCGAGAGGACGATGAGGAAGAATGTTCTCAGCGTGTCTATGACAAGGGCTGCGGCATTGAACATCAGTTCCAACAGTTCACGGAAGAAGTTCTGAACAGCCTTTTTCATATTGTACATCGCACGATCCACATACATTCCGCAAGCCTCAATCGCATCCAACGCACCCAACTCATCGAGCTTGTTGTCAAAGGACTCCTTATCCACAAGGTAGGCTGTTTCGGGATTGCGTTTCATCGCCTCAAATTCCAGCTTGTCCTTCTGCCTACGATACTCGTTCATATCGAAGGTCTGCGTTTCAAGGATTCTGTGCGTTCCCGTCACGATGGGCGACATTACGCTGTTGAGTGTGCCCAACACCAATGTCGGAAAGAACATGATACACAATCCGAGAGCAAAGGGACGCAGGAGCGGAAAGACATCTATAGGCTCGGCTCTTGCCAACGACTGCCAGACACGATAGGCGACATAGAAGAGAGCACCCAATCCGGCAAGTCCTTTGGCGACACCCGTCATCTGCGAACAGAGGGGCATCATATCCTCATACAGACTCTGGAGTATCTGATGCAGATTTTCAAAGTTTACTGCTAATAGTACCATAGTCGTAGGATTTCAGATTTACCAATAGCGTTCACTCGGCGAGCCGTAGAGGGACATCACACGGTCAACATCGTTCTGCTTCTTCGCTCTGAGGTAAGACACCCCGATGTTCTTGTTGGTGTAATACTGCACAAGCCCACGGTATTGGAGCATCTCGCTGTAACACTTATCGATGATATCCATACGGTCCTTGTCGCTCATCGAGAGTCCGTTCTCATTGACAACCGATTTAAGGTCATTTAAGAGGTGGGCACTCTCTTCGAGCAGTTTCGTATATCCCAAAGCTATGGCACTGAGTTCCTCCACCGTAAAATAGGGGTCGTTCAGCATACGCTCAAAGCTGTTTACATAGATGTCGGTAATGTCGCCCACAAGCAGGATGGTCTGCTGTACCTTGCGTGCATCGCGGACAAGGTTCTTCACCTTCTTCAGAGCATCGTAGTACTCCTTGCCCTGCTTATAGATCTTTACTGTCTCCTGGAAGTTCTGAATCATCGTACTTGCCGTAGAGGATGTATGCACGATGTTCTTCGTGGCATTGATGATGCCTTGTGCGAGGTTGCCGGGGTCTGTCACCACCCACTGCGCCCTCGATGTCTGGCTGACAAAGAGAGCCACCAGACAGAGTATAAAAATTTTCAATCTCATACTGTTACGAATTAAAGGGTGAATACTTAATCATTGTCTTACTGAAATCACAGTCCCATCTTGCGACCTCTTGATTTGGGTTTCTGTCGGATATGCTGCTTTCGGGACGGTCTCTCCTCGGAAGAGTCGCTCTGCCTCTTCTTCATTCCGTTGAAAAGCTCATCAGCATAAGGTCTTCTGCCTGTCATCCTGACAAAGCGGGCATCGAGTTCACGATATGCCTTTTCAGCCTTGGCAGAACACTCTTCCGAAGAAGCCTTCCTGTCAATACCGTACTTGGCAAGGAAATCGGGACGGATATGGATGGTGTCGTGAACATTGTCGGGGAAATGTGCAATCTGCCCCAGCTTCTCCAACTCATCATTCAGTTTGTTGAGATAAGGCACGGGAGGTCGTTCACAGATACTCTCGAAGATCTTCTCCACGGCTCGTGTCAGCCTTGCATCCACCTCAAGCACATCAGGTATCTCTCCCGTTGCTCTTTTCTGCCGATAGATTGCAGGATCCATATCCTCCAACTGATGATACAGACGGTAATCTTCCGTAAGTCCGAAGTAATCCTGCATCGACTGCGGAATGTTCCAATTCTGCATCAGTGACCAATAGAGGCACGAGATGACCTCCTGGCGTCTCTTTTCGTCTGATTTTAAGTTACTATACATACTTCAAATGTTTAATGGTTGATAAAAAGGGTTACTTGCTTCGCTTGCTCTCGGCAAGCTGCTTGATGGCCAGTTCGATATTACCGTCCAACTTCTCGGTGAGCCGCTGCAACTCCAGCTTCTCGGTCTCCTCGGTAGTGTAGCAGTAGTACTCTTCAGGAGATACCTCTGTGGCATAGACTGCCGACTGTGCTCCGCCAAGACCTATCCACACCTCCTTGTACTTCCTGCCGGGAGCATTGGAGAGGTTGATGGAGAGAATCTGTGCACGCTCCTTGTCGGTAAGTCCGAGCAAAGCCTGTATCTCATCGAACTTGTTCACATACTTACGCTGGTCGAGAAGAATCTTGCAGTCGCTGTTGTTGATGATGGTGCCCTTGACAATCGAAGATGATATGATATCCTCGACCTCCTGAGTGACCACAACAGCCTCTCCGAAGAACTTACGCACGGTCTTGAAGAGGTACTTCAGATACTCGGCCATGCCCTCTTTGCTGATGGCTTTCCACGCCTCCTCCAAGAGAATCATCTTACGGATGCCCTTCAGCCTACGCATCTTGTTGATGAAGGTCTCCATAATGATGATGGTCACTATCGGGAAGAGTACCTTGTTGTCCTTGATGTTATCCAGCTCGAAGACGATAAACCGCTTGTTCAAGAGGTCTAACTGCTTGTCGGAGTTCAATAGGAAATCATACTCGCCACCCTTGTAGTATGGCTCCAGGACATTGAGGAATCCCCACACATCGAAGTCCTTCTCGCGTGTACGCTTCTCCTTGAGAATATCCTGATATTCGTCACGGATAAACTCATAGAAGGTATTGAACGAGGGCTTGATGCTCTTGTCTGCACGGATACGCTCCAAGAAAAGGTTCACGGCATTGGAGAGCGCCACCTCCTCGGCTCTCGTCGGTGGCTCATCATCCCTTTTCCACAGGGTGAGGATAAGCGTCTTGATGGACTCCTTCTTCTCAATGTCGAACACACCGTCCTCGACATAGAAAGGATTGAAGGCTATCGGATCACTCTCCTCGTAGGTGAAGTAGATACCGTCCTCGCCACCTGTACGGGCATTGATAAGGTTACACAACCCCTGATAAGAGTTACCCGTATCGACAAGCAGCACATGCGTACCTTGCTCGTAATACTGTCTTACCATATGGTTGGTGAAGAAGGACTTTCCACTGCCCGAAGGACCAAGGATGAACTTGTTGCGGTTGGTGATGATACCACGTTTCATAGGCAAATCCGAAATATCCAGATGGATAGGCTTGCCCGTCAAGCGGTCCACCATACGCATACCGAACGGAGAGAGCGAATCCTGTCCTGTGGTCTCCTCGATGAAGAGGCATAGTGCCTGCTCGATAAAGGTGTAGAAGGACTCCTCGGCAGGGAAGTCGCCTGCATTGCCGGGGATAGCAGCCCAGAAAAGCGTAGGTGTATCCACTGTATTGTGTCGGGGCTTGGCCTCCATCAAGGCGAGCTGACTGCCCACATCGTTCTTCACACGCTTAAGGCGTTCCCTGTCATCGCTCCACGCGAAGACATTGCAATGGGCACGGATAGCCGTCAGCCCCTGGCTGTGTGCCTCGTTCAGATACTCCTCAATCCACTCGCGATTAATCTGGTTGGAGCGGCTGTAACGCGATAGCGAGTGCATATTGCGTGCTGTCTGCTCGAACTTACGCAGCATCTCCGCAGAGTCATCGATGAAGAGGTACTGGTTCACGATGTGGTTGCAGGTGAGCAACACCCCGATAGGTGCGGCAAACGAGAGGCGGCAATCGCTACGGTCTGTCGAGAGACGCTCGTAACGGCTGTCGGTAGCCACGCTTGTCGGCAGGTCTTCGGGATCGGAGAGCGTATGCAGGCAGAGGTAGTTGTCGCCAATCTTCATCTCGCCAGCTCCGAGGGTGATGTCCTGCAAGCAGGTGGTGTCCTCCTGCGAGAGCGAGAAATACTTCTCGATGATGCCCGCACTTGACTCCGTGCCTGTAATCTCATCGCCCGTAAGACGGGTAAGCGTGATGAATCCGCTGTCGTTGATGATACGCTCGAACTGCTCGCAGCACTCCAGGAATCGGCTCACTGCCTCCTTGTCCTGCATCTCCTTCGGGATGATGAAGCCACGGGTAAGGGCATTGAAACTGCTGGTAGTGCTGCTATGCTCCTTGGTGGTCTTAGTAAGGAACAGGTAGCAGTAGTGCTTCAGGTAAGGACGCTCGTTGAAATGTCGCTCAAAGGAACGAGATAGGAAACTGAGGTCTTCCTTCTGCAACTGCGGGTTGTAGCTCTCCTCAATGAAGAAGTCCTGCTTATGCACGATACTGTAGTTCGGCAAGACCTTGACCGCCTTGGCCCACGCCGAGTGTATCGCCTCATACTCCGCCTGTGTGACGGTGAAGAGTTCGGGAAGCTCCACACGATAGCAGACCGTGATGTCGGCATCCTTGCTGATGATGCAGTCGTGCTCAACCGACAGAATCGGGAACTTGCTTTCGAGGGTAGCTGCTTTCATTACATTTCTCATGACTTTCTGTTTTTGAGGTTAGGAATAATCAATCGCAAGAATCGCTTGCGGCTGATGATGTAGCGGGGATGGTTCTTTGCAGCCTGTATCTTCATCAAGCCCCACTCGCCATACTTGGCATTCAGGTGGAAGGTCCACAATCAGTCGCTTCAAGTAAAGCTCGGTGGCGATACGCAGGTAGAGGTCCATATCCAGAGAGTTATGGTGGGTGATGAACGGACGGGCGCTTGCTCCACCGGGGATGGATTGAAGAATCGGCGTCTCCACTTCCGTGTAGCCGGCTTCATCCAGCACGGCACGCATGGTCTTGATGACGGTGGCACGCTTCAGGAATTTTTCTTTCACGCCGTCGTTTACGATAAGGTCTACATAACGCTGACGGTAGCGCAGTTCGGGGTCCTCGAAAGAGTCGTAAGCCACACCATCCTTATATTTCACGATAGGCAGGGGCTTGATGCTCTTTGCAAGTACGGTCAGCTTCTTGGCATGGATGCTGATTTCGCCCATCTGGGTACGGAATACGAATCCTTCGATACCGATGAAGTCGCCTAAATCGAGCAAACGTTTGAACACGGTGTTGTACATCTCCTTGTCCTCGTCCGGGCAGATGTCATCGCGGGTGATATATACCTGGATGCGTCCTTTGGAGTCCTGCAATTCGATGAAAGATGCTTTACCCATGATACGGCGGCTCATGATACGTCCGGCAACGGACACTTGGCGAGGCTCTGCATCGTCGTTGAATTCAGCTTTAATATCGGTAGAGAAAGCATTTGTTACATACTCTGCTGCGGGATAAGGCTCAATGCCCATCGCGCGAAGTTCATTCATGCTGTTGCGACGAATGATTTCTTGTTCACTTAGTTCTAATACGTTCATTTCGCTATATTTCACTCAATTTGGGTACAAAAGTACGAAACATTTTTCAGATAGCGAACCTTTTTCCTTGAAATATAGGGAACGGGGAGTGACATTAATCCTCTCCTTCGGTATCTACCCATTCGATATGCGGGGAGAGGAGGGTGCGTTCCGTCACTTGTCCGCATTGCCCGCGGTAGTATTCGGGGATGAAGCGTATCTGCACCGCAGTGATTTGCGCCGGACTCACTTCTTCTGGGGTGTCTACCCCGGTGCCTTCCGAACGGCAGGTGTAGTAGAACGTCCCGATGCCCTTTAGCTTTACGGAGTGTCCCGAGCTCATCAGCTTGCCCAGCACTTCACCAAGGTTCATTAATACTGCATAAGTATCTCCCGGGGTTACCGTAGACATTTCCGACAATAATCGGGCTATTTCATCCGTTGTATAGGGATGTCCTTTGGTGACGGCTCTTGGGTGCCATTTGTCGTCGCCTTTCTGTTTTACTTTCTTATAGAATGCCATGGGGGCTTGTTGTTATTATGTGTCCGGCTCAACCGGTAGGTCAGGCATGGTTCATACGGTATGAATGTGCCAATCATACGGTATGATTATATCAATCATACGGTATGATTATGGTAATCATATCTTATGATTTATCATTGAATCGCAAAGATAGCATAAATCATCCGCATAGTGTGCAGGTTTAAGGTGTTTTTTCTGCTGTTCTGTTTTAAAAAAAGAGTACCTTTGCACCCGCTAAAAAGAAATAGGTATATAATATGGCAGGACAAAAGACTCCCTCGGCGTTGGGGACGGAAAGTATAGGTAAACTCTTGATGCAATATGCCGTTCCGGCAATCATCGCAATGACGGCATCCTCTTTATATAATATGGTAGACAGTATCTTCATCGGTCACGGCGTTGGGACGATGGCTATTTCGGGATTGGCGTTGACTTTCCCGTTGATGAATCTGGCTGCGGCGTTCGGCTCGCTGGTGGGTGTGGGAGCCTCTACACTGATTTCCGTCAAGCTGGGGCAGAGGGATTATGACACGGCACAGCGTGTGCTGGGCAATGTCTTTGTGCTGAACATGGTGCTGGGAGTGGCCTTTACCATCATTGTCATGCTCTTTCTCGACCCGATTCTCTATTTCTTCGGAGGCAGTGACCAGACGGTGGGCTACGCCAGGGATTATATGCAGATTATCCTTTTGGGAAATGCCGTTACGCACCTCTATCTGGGGCTGAATGCAGTGCTACGCTCTTCAGGGCATCCGCAGAAGGCGATGTATGCCACCATAGCCACGGTGGTTATCAATACCATACTCGACCCGGTGTTTATCTATGGTTTCGGCTGGGGCATACGTGGCGCTGCCGTCGCTACCATTGTGGCGCAAGTCATCTCTTTGACGTGGCAGTTCAAGCTTTTCAGCAATAAGGACGAGCTGTTGCATTTCCACCGGGGGATATTCCGTCTGAAACGTAAGATTGTATTCGATTCGCTTGCTATCGGCATGTCTCCTTTCCTGATGAACCTGGCAGCCTGCTTCATCGTTATCATTATCAATCAGGGGTTGAAGAAGTATGGCGGCGACTTGGCTATCGGGGCTTTCGGCATCGTGAACCGTCTGGTTTTCATTGTAGTGATGATTGTGATGGGGCTGAATCAGGGAATGCAGCCTATTGCCGGATATAACTTTGGGGCGAAGCTGTACGGACGGGTGAACAAGGTGCTGAGACTGACGATAATCTATGCCACGGCAGTGACCACTTTCGGCTTTCTGGTCGGTATGCTGGTGCCGGACCTGGTGGTGGGCATCTTTACATCGGATGCGGAACTGACAGAGCTTTCGGTCACGGGACTGCGTATTACGGTAATGTTCTTCCCGATTATTGGTTTCCAGATGGTGACTTCCAACTTTTTCCAGAGCATAGGCATGGCAGGCAAAGCGATATTCCTTTCCCTCACCCGGCAGATGCTGATCCTGCTTCCTTGCCTGCTTGTCCTGCCGCAGTTTTTCGGAGTGGCAGGAGTGTGGTACAGCATGCCGGTATCCGATTTGCTTGCAAGTTTGATAGCATTGGTGATGTTGGTTTGTCAATTCCGCAAATTCAGAACCTCTCCCTTGTAGGGATGGGTCGGGGGAGAGGCTTTGAATTTTTCTTCCTACTTTCTGCAGATATTCCGTAAGAATATTTATATTTGCTATCTGCAAACCAATAGATGAACAAGCGTATGGGCAATAATTTTATAATCAATATAGGCCGTCAACTGGGCAGTGGCGGACGGGAGATAGGCGAGAAACTGGCTGCCCGTCTGGGTATTGACTTTTATGATAAGGAACTGATTAGGTTGGCTTCTGAAGAGAGTGGACTGTGTTGTGAGTTTTTTGAGAAAGCTGATGAGAAAGCTTCACAAGGTATTATTGGAGGGCTCTTCGGCATGCGTTTCCCTTTTGTCAGTGACGGGGCTATCCCAGCCACGAATTGCTTGAGTAATGATGCTCTGTTCAAAGTGCAGAGTGACGTGATACGCAGATTGGCGGAGGAGAAGTCCTGCTTGTTTGTGGGGCGTTGTGCCGATTACATCCTGCGAGAACATCCACGCTGTGTCAATGTCTTCATTTCCTGCTCCAATGAGGAGCGCATCAAGCGTATTTGCCGAATGTATTCCATTACTGAGCGTGAAGCGGAGGAGATGATGAACAAAGCGGACAAGAAGCGTGCCGAATACTATAACTACTACAGCTACAAAAAATGGGGAGCTGCCGAAACATACCACTTGTGTATCGATTCTTCCGTATTGGGTATTGAAGCTACGGTGGACTTTATAGAAGAGTTCGTCAAGAAGAAGCTGAAACTTTAAGGAATTAAAATTAAAGGCTGCGCAATGTTGGTTTAACCCAACTACGCAGCCTTTAATTTTAATTCCTTAATTCCTCCTACATCATTGTCAGTAATATCATCTGTCCCGCCAGAATACGCAGGAACATTGTCAATGGATATACCGTGGAGTAACCTACTGCCGGAGCATCATTGCCTGATGTCTGATTGGCGTATGCCAATGCGGGAGGGTCTGTGTTGCTACCTGCTATCAAACCCATCAGGGTGAAGTAGTTCACTTTGCAGTAGAAACGGGCTATCATACCGATTATCAACAAGGGGATAACAGTTATCAGGAATCCATAGCCTACATACAGTAATCCGCTACCTTCTACTACTGTTTGTACAAAATGCTCACCAGCTTCTATACCGACACTGGCAAGGAAGAGCACGATACCGATTTCACGCAACATCAAGTTGGCACTCATGGTGGTGTACGTCACAAGATGCATTTTGTGACCGAAACGTCCGATGAGGATGGCAACTACCAGCGGACCACCAGCAAGACCTAACTTAACCGGTGTCGGCATACCCGGGAATGCAATAGGGAGGCTTCCCAGCAGGATTCCCAAAAAGATTCCCACAAAAATAGTTACGATATTCGGAGTGTCCAAACGTTTCAACTGATTACCCAATACGCCGGCTACACGTTCTACGGCATCCTGCTGGCCTACCACCATTACACGGTCACCTACCTGAAGTACCAGATTGGGATCGGCAAACAAGTCCATACCCGAACGGTTGATACGGGTTACATTTACACCGTACATGCTGCGGAAGTGGAGGCTTCCCAGTTTCTTGCCATTGATTTCAGATTTAGTGACGAGGATACGGCGGGAAACCATCGGAGTGTCCTGTTTTTCCCAGTCTACGTGTATTTCTTTTCCGATAAAGGCGGTTACCGCTTCGGCATCTTCTTCGGAACATACGATGAAGAGCTGGTCTCCTACGTGGAATATTGTTTCATGATTGGGGATACTGACGTGCCCCTCGTGGCGTATGCGCGAACATACAAACGGGCGTCCCAGAAAATCCTTTATCTGGAGCAGGGTCTTTCCGGAAATTGATTCATTGCGTACCTCGAGGTGAAGCATGTGCGGCTGATGCTTTACATCTGCTTCCTGCGTATTGAGTTCCTGTTCCTCCTTCTTGAGGTTCACCCGGCAAATATAGCGGATGGCTATGATGGAACCTATGATACCTACCACACCAAGCGGATAGGCGCAGGCATATCCCAATGCAATGGGGTCTCCCGTATAGTTTATCTGGTTCAGGGCTTCTTGTGCGGCACCCAGACCCGGAGTATTGGTTACGGCACCATAGAGAATACCTACTATCATTGGCAGGTCTATCCCTCCGTCAATGAAGTAGATGCTCAATGCTACTGCGATATTCAGCAACACGATACCGACAGCAAGCATGTTCAGCCGCATACCCCCTTTCTTAAAGGAAGAAAAAAAGGAGGGCCCGACTTGCAGACCGATACAGAATACAAATAAAATCAAACCGAATTCGCGGATAAAATGCAAAATGTGTGTTTCGCCCGTGAAGCCAAAATGGCCCATCAGGATACCGGCAAAGAGGACGAATGTAACCCCCAACGATACCCCGAAAATCTTAATCTTACCCAGCAATACGCCCACAGATATTACGAATGCATACAAACAAACGATGTGAGCGACAGATGAAGAGTCCCATAGCAAGCTTTCTAACCAATTCATAGTACCTATTAATATGTCGTTTTTTAAAATTTCGCGCAAAAATACTTAATAAAAAGGAGGTGGCAAAGGCTTTGTGGTACTTTTTGCTATATCAACTTTGCAAAAGTAGAGTATGCTTCCGGTGAATACGCTGAATCCGTATGGGCACGGAGTCATCTGTTAGTGCAATTTTCTCTAAAAAAAGATTTTGTTCTAAGTATTTCCTTATATTTGCAAGTCTCTTGATGACAAAAATGAATAGTATTCATCTATTTAAATTTTAAATAAACTATGGCAGACAGTAAAGAAAAACTCTTCTCCGACTTTTCTCCCGTTTCCACTGAGCAGTGGATGGAGAAAGTTACCGCAGACCTGAAAGGGGCGGATTTCGAGAAGAAGCTCGTTTGGAGGACAAACGAAGGATTTAAGGTGAAACCTTTCTACCGTATGGAGGACTTGGAAGGTTTGAAGACAACAGATGCTCTTCCCGGCGAGTTTCCTTATCTCAGAGGTACCAAGAAAGACAACAATGAATGGCTTGTTCGTCAGGAAATCAAAGTGGAATGCCCCAAAGAGGCCAATGCCAAGGCGTTGGACATCTTGAATAAAGGTGTAGATTCACTCTCTTTCCATGTAAAGGCCAAGGAATTGAACGCAGAGTATATTGAAACTTTGTTGAAAGATATCTGCGCGGAATGTGTCGAGTTGAATTTCTCTATCTGCCAGGGGCATGTGGTGGAACTTGCAGAACTTCTTGTCGCTTATTTCCAGAAGAAGGATTATGACTTGACGAAATTGCAAGGCTCCATCAACTATGACTACTTCAACAAGATGCTGGCCAAAGGTAAAGAAAAAGGTGATATGGTGGCAACAGCCAAGGCGCTGCTCGAGGCTACCGCTTCCCTTCCGAAATACCGTGTATTGAATGTGAACGCGTTGACATTAAACAATGCGGGTTCTTATATTTTCCAGGAGCTGGGTTATGCTTTGGCTTGGGGTAATGAATATATGAATCAATTGGTTGATGCCGGTCTGCCGGCTGCAATGGTAGCCAAGAAGATTAAGTTCAATTTCGGTATCAGTTCCAACTACTTCCTTGAAATAGCTAAATTCCGTGCTGCACGTATGCTGTGGGCTAATATTGTGGCTTCTTACAGTCCCGAGTGTCTGCGCGACTGCGACAACAAGGGTAAGGATAACGAATGCCGCTGTGCAGCCAAGATGAAGATTCATGCGGAAACTTCTTCATTCAACCTGACTTTGTTTGATGCACACGTAAACTTGTTGCGTACGCAGACTGAGGCGATGAGTGCCGCCCTTGCTGGTGTTGACTCAATGACGGTTACTCCGTTCGACAAGACTTATGATGCTCCTAACGAATTCTCTGAGCGTATGGCGCGTAACCAACAATTGCTGTTGAAAGAAGAATCGCACTTCGATAAGGTTATAGACCCGGCTGCAGGTTCTTACTATATTGAGAACTTGACCGTCTCTATTGCCAAGCAGGCTTGGGACCTCTTCCTCGCTGTAGAAGAAGACGGTGGTTTCTATGCTTCCGTGAAAGCCGGAAAAGTGCAGGCTGCCGTAAACGAGAGCAACAAGGCACGTCATGCTGCAGTCGCCAAGCGTAAGGAAGTGTTGCTGGGTACCAACCAGTTCCCCAACTTTAATGAAAAGGCGGGAGATAAGAAACCGGTTGAGGCTACTTGCTGTTGCGGCGGCGGACATACGTGCGAAAAAGATGTTCCGACACTGAACTTTGACCGTGCTGCCAGTGAATTTGAAGCGTTGCGTCTCGAAACAGAGGCTTCCGGCAAACGTCCGAAAGCGTTTATGCTGACTATCGGTAATTTGGCCATGCGCCAAGCACGTGCACAGTACTCTTGCAATTTCTTGGCTTGTGCCGGATATGAAGTTGTAGACAACCTCGGTTTCTCCACTGTAGAAGAAGGTATAGAGGCTGCAATGGCTGCCAAGGCCGACATCGTGGTATTGTGTTCAAGTGATGATGAATATGCAGAATATGCTGTTCCCGCCTTCAAGGCTCTGAATGGTCGTGCCATGTTTATCGTAGCCGGTGCTCCTGCTTGCATGGACGACCTGAAGGCTGCCGGTATCGAGAACTTTATCCATGTCCGTGTCAATGTATTAGAGACATTAAAAGAATTCAACGCCAAACTTTTGAAGTAAGCAACTTCAATCGTAAATCATAAATCGTCAAATCGTAAATAACATGATGCGAAAAGATTTTAAAAACTTAGATATATATGCCGCTTTTCAACCCGTCAATGGTGCTGAGTGGCAAAAGGCTAACGGCATCCATGCTGATTGGAAAACGCCGGAACACATTGAGGTGAAGCCTGTTTATACAAAAGAAGACCTTGAGGGAATGGAACATTTGGGTTATGCTGCCGGACTTCCTCCTTATTTGCGTGGTCCGTACTCTGTAATGTATACATTGCGTCCCTGGACTATCCGTCAGTATGCAGGTTTTTCTACAGCGGAAGAGTCAAATGCCTTTTACCGTCGTAATTTGGCTTCCGGACAGAAAGGTCTGTCCGTAGCTTTCGACTTGGCCACTCACCGTGGCTACGACCCCGACCACGAACGTGTAGTGGGTGACGTAGGTAAGGCAGGTGTGTCTATCTGTTCCTTGGAGAATATGAAGGTGCTGTTCGATGGAATTCCTTTGAACAAGATGTCCGTCTCCATGACCATGAACGGTGCCGTACTTCCTGTTATGGCATTCTACATCAACGCAGGTCTGGAGCAGGCACATTTACCAGATTGGATTTCAGGATTAGTAGTTGTTATAACATTGACTTTGGCAAATCTTGCATCTGCCAAGGCGTATGGGACATTGGAATTTTATTTTGCGATGATAAAAGTTGTTACGATTATCTTAATGATAATTATTGGATTAATGGTTATCTTCCTTGGATTAGGAAATAACTGGCATGCAATTGGTTTATCTAACCTTTGGAAACATGGTGGATTTTTCACAGGTGGATTTAAAGGATTTATGTTTTCTCTATCTATTATTGTTGGTTCTTATCAAGGGATTGAGTTACTAGGAATTACAGCTGGTGAAGCAGAAAATCCTAAACATGCAATTGTAGCATCTGTAAAATCAATTGTATGGAGAATTTTGATTTTCTATATTGGAGCGATCTTTGTAATTGTGACAATTTATCCATGGAATCAATTAGCTTCTGTAGGTTCACCATTTGTTGAAACATTTACTAAAGTAGGTATTGCTGGTGCAGCTGGAATTATTAACTTTGTTGTTCTTACAGCTGCAATGTCTGGGGCTAACTCAGGAATTTATAGTTCTAGTAGAATGTTATTTAAGTTATCAGTAGATAAGGAAGCACCAAGCATTTTCAGTAAGTTGTCTAAACATGTGGTACCTAATGTCGCTATTTTGACGATTTCAAGTGGAATTTTGATTGGATTTATTTTGAACATTGTTCTTTCTATCTTTAGTAAATCCTCGGCTAACTTATTTGTAATTGTATATAGTTCCAGTGTATTACCTGGATTAGTACCATGGTTTGTAATTCTATTATCAGAATTGCGTTTCCGTCGTCAAAATGCACATATGCTAGAAGAACATCCATTTAAGATGCCATTCTATCCATTATCTAATTATCTGGCAATCATTGCATTGGTAATAATAGTTCTCTTTATGTTTGTTAACCCTGATACACGAGTTTCAGTATCAGTCGGAGCAGTATTTCTATTATTATTGTCATTGATTTTCTTTATTAGACATGGAAAAGATGGACAAAAAGGAAAGAATTAAATATAGAAGAAAATAGTCGCATCAGTTGCGACTATTTTTTTGTACCAATTTAATAGTATTATGAGAAATGTTGTAATTTAACAAAAATATAGATTGGTTTTATGAGGATGATTTATTATTAAAATTCGTAATTTGATAATAAAATAAGCTGTGATAGAGCTTAATTTTAGTTTTTACTAGAGTGAACAAAAAATGAATTATGCCTTTTTTTAAAGCATAATAAATAATTTAATCGTAATAATAAGAGAAAATTTGAATTTTGTTAATCTGAATTATCATTGTTTTAGAATTATTATAACAATGGTTATAGCTTTTATATCAGCATTTATAAGCTTCCGCATGCTCCCGAAAGAAAACTTTCGCCATTGATTCGTCTGCCTCGAAGAA
>OHBJ01001583.1_pt1 | contig 15661 bp, 9 predicted proteins | sample 1577241 | NCBI WGS metagenome assembly OHBJ01 (sample SAMEA3541594, study PRJEB24748) | human gut metagenome | biome: human gut; feature: human-associated habitat; material: faeces | place: China | collected 2012
CACGTCAGGCTTTTGCAGCAACAGCTTGGCAAGCTCGATGCGCATGCGCCATCCGCCGCTGAAGTCACTGGTCTGGCGGTTGAAGTCTTCGCGTACAAAGCCCAGTCCGAGCAGTGCTTTTTCCACATCCTCCTCGTAATTGGTGGAGTCGATGGCATAGAACTTTTCGCTTAAGGCGGAGACATTCTCGATAAGTTCCATGTAGCTGTCGCTTTCGTAGTCGGTACGCGTTTCCAGTTCCTTGTTGAGGCGCTCTATTTCAGCTTCCATTTCATGCAGGTGGGCAAAGGCTTGCGCCGCTTCCTGGAATACGGTACGTCCGTCTTCCGTCATAAGGTGCTGTGGAAGGTAAGCTATGACACTGTCCTTGGGGGCTGAGATTTTTCCACGGGTAGGTTGTCTTACACCTGCCAGGATTTTCAACAATGTACTTTTCCCCGCTCCATTTTTACCCATCAGGGCGATACGGTCTTTTTCGTTGATAACGAAAGATATGTCACTGAATAAAGTAGTTCCGCCGAATTCTACGGCCAGTCCGTCTATAGAAATCATTATATATTTTTTTAATGAGCTGCAAAGATAGTGCAAATCTATTATTTTTTATATCTTTGCCCCTATATAAACAAAACGCATAGGTCATGGAAATAGAAAAAGTGTCAGGAGATTACCGTCCGCTTATTCTGGTTGCGGAAGATGATGATAGTAACTTTAAACTGATAAAGGCTATTATCGGCAAGAAATGCGAGATACTATGGGCAAAGAATGGTGAGGATATTGTAAATTTGTTCGAAGAGAATCGCGACAAGGCGGAAGCTATTCTGATGGATATAAAAATGCCTATTATGAACGGGCTGGATGCTACGGTGATTATTCGCAAGAAGGATAAAGAACTTCCCATCATCATGCAGACCGCTTACGCCTTTACTGCCGACCGCGAAAAAGCCTTGGAGTGCGGAGCCTCGGAAGTGTTGGTAAAACCCATCACTCTGTCTGCTTTGCGTACATGTCTGAGCCGTTATTTACCCAAATTGGTTTGGTAAGGCTTTACTGATAATAAAAAGGGAACCGGATGACTAAGTAATGAATATATCATCCGGTTTCCTTCTTTTTATTCTTGTGCATTGTCTTTTCTCTCTTCCATCTTCTTTTTTACAAATTCGATTTTGAGATTGGCTTCTTCCATATTCTTCTTTATTTCCGTCATGGATGACAGCAGTTGTGCCAGTTCGTAGATGCTGGCAAGGGCCTGGCGGTCGGCGGCAGTCATGGTGATGGAATAGGGGCGTTCCCCTTGATAGTTGACTTTGATATTCTTGTCCTTGTTCAGATAAAGGAACCCCATGACGTTTCCGTCTTCTCCCAGTTTGAAGTCTGCCTTTTCAATCTTTTCACCGAGGTCAGTGGTTTCGTAGCTGTCTTTGGCGGCGGGTGTTTCGGCAAAACTACCGTCGGGAGCAGTGACTTTGACGGCCACATGGTGGATATTATGGGCTCCGCAATAAATGGAAGTCATGCTCATGACTCCGTTTTCGTCTACCTGGAAGCGAAGGAAAGAGCGATGCAGATTTTTTTCTATCACTTGGGAAGGATGAAGGTAATTGCCGATATTCTGGTATTCGGCATCTTTTTCAAAGGTGTATTTCCCTTTGATTGCATCGAAATCCTTTTGCTTGGCTTGAAGCATACTGTCCAGATAGACCAGGCTCTTTTCCTGCTCTTTCAGTTCCACTTCCTGCATCAGGCCGATGCCTGCACGGCGAGTTTCAAACGCTTTGGGATAGAGCATCTTGATGCTGTCAATCAGAATCTTCGCTTCATTGTAGTTGCCGAGTTCAAACGCTTCGCGGGCAGCTTGTAGTTTTTCACCAGCCTTCTTCTCCACATCTTCGCAAGAGAAGAGTGTACAGCATAGGCATGCAAGGAGTATTACTTTTTTCATATTTGTTGTTCTTGGAGTTAGAGTCCACAAAAATAGAAATAATATCTTTATCTTTGCAGCATTTTAATGTGCAAATGTGCTAATAGACCATTAACACATTTGCGTATTCATTACATTAGCGCATTATTTATGATAGATTTGACGGCAGAAGAACTGAAGCAATATTTTAGTGATGATATATTCAAGCGGATATCCGAAACGGCTGATGAATTGGGATTGGAATGTTACGTAGTCGGTGGATATGTACGTGATATTTTCCTGCAACGTCCTTCCAAGGATATTGATGTGGTGGTGGTAGGCAGTGGCATTGCCATGGCCGAGGCGCTGGGTAAGCGTCTGGGGCGTGGGGCGCATGTTTCCGTCTTCAAGAATTTCGGTACGGCACAATTGAAGTACTATGGTACGGAAGTTGAGTTTGTGGGTGCAAGAAAAGAATCGTATACACACGATTCCCGCAAGCCTATTGTAGAGGACGGTACATTGGAGGATGACCAGAACCGCCGTGATTTTACCATCAATGCACTGGCTGTTTGCCTGAACCGGGTGCGTTATGGCGAGTTGGTCGACCCCTTTGGCGGTATTGGAGACTTGAAGGAAAAGACCATCCGGACTCCCCTCGACCCTGATATAACTTTCAGTGATGACCCTTTGCGCATGATGCGCTGTGTCCGTTTTGCCACCCAGCTGGGATTCTATATTGACGATGAGACATTCGATTCTCTGGAGCGTAATCGCGAACGCATCTCCATCATCTCCAAAGAACGCATTGCAGACGAACTGAACAAAATCATCTTGTCACCTATTCCGTCTAAGGGATTCATTGAGCTGGACCGCTGTGGTCTGCTGGAACTGATATTCCCGGAACTTGTCAGGCTGCAAGGCGTGGAGACGCGCAATGGACGCGCCCATAAGGACAATTTCTACCATACGCTCGAAGTACTCGACAACATCAGCAAGAAGACCGACAACCTTTGGCTACGCTGGGCAGCTCTTCTGCATGATATAGCCAAGCCTGCCACCAAGCGTTGGGAACCCCGTGCGGGCTGGACGTTCCATAACCATAATTTCATTGGCGAGAAGATGATACCCGATATTTTCCGCAAGATGAAGCTCCCTATGAATGAGAAGATGAAATATGTGCAGAAAATGGTGAGCCTGCACATGCGTCCCATTGTGATAGCGGATGATGTAGTGACCGACTCGGCAGTGCGTCGTCTCTTGTTTGAGGCAGGTGATGATATAGACGACCTGATGACACTGTGCGAAGCCGACATTACTTCCAAGAATATGGAGCGTAAGAAACGCTTCCTTAATAATTTTCAGTTGGTACGCCAGAAGCTGAAGGATTTGGAGGAACGCGACCGTATCCGTAATTTCCAGCCTCCGGTCAGTGGTGAAGAAATCATGAAGACTTTCGGCCTTTCTCCTTGCCAGCAGGTAGGTGCCTTGAAGAGTGCCATTAAGGATGCCATTTTGGACGGCATCATTCCCAATGAATACGAAGCCGCCCGTGCATTTATGTTGCAACGGGCGGAGAAGATGGGGCTTAAGGAGTTATGAGTTATAAGTTGCATGTTATGTACCATGCGTTATAACTCATAACTTATAACTCTTCTTTTTCTACTTGGAACTTGCGGCTTACTTTCATCAGGTTGATGGTGTAGGTCACTACGTTCTGGGCTTCTTGTATCATAGTCAGGTATACCATGCTGACTTTGATGCTGCCGCTCTGGCTTTGGATGCGTTGCAGCTCTTCGCGTTTCAGGTGAGACAACTGTCCGTTGAGGTCGTTGGCTTTGCGAATCTCTGTTTCCAGTTCATCATAATTGTTCGTTTCCAGCTTGTGGCGGCATACTTGTAACAGATAGCAGATGTCTTCGGCTACGTCTGTAAATTCTCCTTTCTGAATGGCATCCAGCGGATTGAAGTTATTGTCTATGTGCTCTAAGCAAGGTTCGCAAAGACGGCCTACGCTGTACACCAGTTCGCTGGCAAAGTCGTTGCCTTGATAGTAATAGAGTCCTTTTTCCAGTACGGTATTGTTGTCGAGACGGCACATGGCAAGTGTTCCGGTACGCTTCATCTGCTTGATGAGTTGTTTTTCGAATTTTACTGAGCCCATGGCACGACGCAGTCCGCGTAGATTCTCGTGTAGGAAGGAAGTGACGGTACGTTCAAAATTCTCTTCTGTGAATTCCATAATCTTCACCAGTTCTTCACGGGTATGCTTGCGGAGCAATTCGATGACTTCATTGTTGTCCGTACTCTTCATCAACTGTTTCAGGGTCTCGTTGCCTTTTTCTTTCTCCTTGCGCTTTTTGTACATCACTTGGCTACGAATCAGCATGAAGACTGCCAGACCAATCAGTGCCAGGATGGCAACCGTACCGCCGAAATGGATAATCAGTGCTACGAAGAAACAGATGGTGAACGCTGCTCCGGCAGTGATGAACCAACCGCCGATAACGCTGAGCACACCCGTAATGCGGAATACCGCCGAATCACGTCCCCAGGCACGGTCGGCAAGCGATGTACCCATGGCTACCATAAAGGTGACGTAAGTGGTGGAAAGGGGAAGTTTCAAGGAAGTTCCCAAGGCGATGAGCAGACCAGCCAATACGAGATTGACGGAGGCGCGAACCAAGTCAAAAGCGGCGCCGTCGGCTATGATGGCTTCATCCTTCTGGAAGCGTGTGTTCATCCACCGCTTGCTGCTTTCGGGCATCGTTTTGGATATTCCGTTAGCCAGGGTCATGCTGAAGCGTACCAGCGTGCGGGCTATCGGGGTACTTCCGAAGTTCTCTTCACCGTCATCCTGGCGGGCAAGGTCCACGGAAGTCTTGATGACATTGTGGGCTTTCTTGGATGTGCAGAGTGCATAGACCATGATAGCGCCTGCACCGATAAGGAAATACCACGGGGTTTTGGCTGCACCGAGGAGTGAGGACATCAGGAATCCGTCGGGGCCGGCGGCCGTACCATTGGCTGTATAGTCAATAAATGAGGAATATCCTGCGAGGGGGACACCGATAAAGTTCACCAAGTCATTGCCGGCAAAGGCAAGAGCGAGGGCGAAAGTACCCATCAGAACCACTACTTTGAAGACATTTATCTTGCACCAATGCAGTATCTGCATCAGTATGGTGAAGAATACAAAGAAACCGGTTATCAGCAATGCGGTATTGTCGTGTATCCATTGCTTGTTTTCAGGGGTCATGAATGAGCTGTCTTTCAGCCCCTTTATCAGCATGAAGTAGATGATGCTGGTGGCAGCTATACCACCGAACAGCGCGATGCTGTATTTCATGTTCTTCTTGTAGTTGAAGGTGAACACGATACGTGCCAGCCACTGTACCAGCATACCGAAGAAGAAGGCAATGGCTACGGATACAAAAATGGCCATGATGACAGACAGTGCCTTGTCTGTATTGATGAGGTCGCCCAGTCCCAATGTATCGCTGTTATAGACCTTGATGAGCGCCAGTGCGAACGTACCTCCCAACAGTTCGAACACCATGGATACAGTGGTGGAGGTAGGCATTCCCATAGTGTTGAAGACATCTAATAGCACGACGTCCGTCAACATGACGGCAAGCAGAATGCACATGATTTCGGCAAAGTAGAAGTGCTCCGGTTGATAGATGCCGTGTCGTGCAATGTCCATCATGCCATTGCTGAGTGCCGCACCGATGAAGACGCCAATGCCTGCAATGAACAGTATGGTTTTGAAAGATGCTGCCTTTGCTCCGACAGCCGACTGAAGAAAATTGACCGCATCATTACTGACACCTACCACGAGGTCGAAAATCGCGAGTACGAACAGAAAGATGACGATACCCAGATAAATTGTTTCCATAGACATGTATTTTATTTCCGGCTGCAAAGGAAAGAGTTTGGTGTTGCAGGGAAATGTCATACATGTTACAGAAATGTTACAAATGTTTTGGAATAGAATGGTATTGTGCTAAGAGCGATTGCTCTTATTCTCCCAATAATCATTAATGTTAAGCATTTAAGAGTAACAATATAAGTATAATAGAAGAGTGGATGCTTTTGTGTTTCGTATTTGGTTATTTCTATGTTAAGCAGCCAAATTACTAGTTAATTGTTTGCAGATGTCGAGAATTCTTGCGAATATTGCATACAAGTTGTGTGTAGAATTGATTGTAATTAGAACTTTGATATTAAAAATCAAAGATGTATGTAACTTTTTTAATTCATTTATTAAATAAATGAATTCTACCAACGAGTATAGAAATATGAAAAACCATTTTTGTTTAAACCTATTCTTCTTACTATATTTGTTTTTTTGTGCTGGATGCAAGCAGCATATCTCAGATAGTGCTGCTAAGGCAAATGAGGCATTGTTTACTCAATTAGATAGTCTGATAGATAATTCTGATAAACTTATTTTGCAGAAAGAGGAGCGAATAGAGGCGTTGAAGCATTCACTAAGACAATCTAAGGCATTTGAGAAACAGTATGAACTTAATCAGGCTATTTATCAAGAATATCGCGTGTATGATGCAGATTCGGCTATGAAGTATACTACACAAAGCCTTGATTTAGCACGACAATATCATGATAAGAATCGTGAGATTGAATCTTTATTAGGTATTGGTTTTGTTTATACGGCTAATGGCTTGCTTAGTCAAGCCTCTGAAGTAATGCATTCACTCTGTTCTTCCAGTATGCCTCGCAACTTACGTTCGCGTTATTATGGTCAGATGCGTACTCTCTGCTCGCGGTTGCAACTCTATTCATTAGGTGATGATGCATTACATGAGCATTATGGTCAACTTTATGCGTTATATTCAGATTCAGTATTGCAGACGGCCACTCCTGACGAGCCACGCTACCTTTATAGCCGTGTGTGGAAATATCAAGATGTTCCCGGTGCACAACGTATTGCCATTAGGGATGAGTTGGAAAAGGAAAAACAACGTCTTCTACCTAATAGTCGTAATTATTCTATTTTAGCTTATAACTTGGCTCTACTTTATGAAAAAGAACACAACCATACCAAGTGGCTGGAAAATATGATTCTCTCAGGTATTGCTGATGTATATGCTGTGAATCGTGATATTGGTTCGTTGTATGCATTGGCTTCCTATTTATATGAACAAGGTCAGTTGGACCGAGCCTATCGTTATAGTACTTATTGTTCTGATATCGGTATAACTTTTAAGAGCCGTGTACGACTGCTTCATCAGCAGAAGTTGCAGAGAAGGATACATCAAAGCTACATTGAACGTGATCATATGCAACAGAAGCAGCTAAAGCTATTCCTTTTATTTATTAGTTTTCTCACTATTGTATTGCTGATAGCTCTTTTCTTTTTGAGAAGGCAAACAAGAAGACGTAGGAAAGCTTTGGTTGAGCTACATGTGGCCAATGGTAGATTGAAGAGTCTTAATAGTGAACTGCAAAAGCTCAATTTGGTTCTACGTGACACAAATTATATTAAGGAGGAGTATATTGGTCAGGTATTCAAACTTTGTTCATCCTATATTTGCCGTATGGAGGAGTATCGTAAAAAGTTAAACCGTAAATTAAAGGCTGGGCAACTTGAAGATTTAAAGAAGATGATTAGTTCTACTTCTACCATGAGCGATGAAATGAAGGATTTTTATGAGAAATTTGATTCCATTATTCTACATTTATACCCTGATTTTGTAGAGCACTTCAATAGTTTGCTACGTCCCGAAGAACATATTGAAGTGAAGTCTGGGCGGCTTAATACAGAACTTCGTATTCATGCTTTGATACGAATGGGGGTAACGGATAGTGAGAAGATTGCAGAATTTTTGCACTGTTCACTGCAAACCGTATATAATAATCGTTCTATAACTTTAAATAAATCTTCGCTCAGTAAGGAGGAATTTCTTCGAGCTGTGAAAGAGGTTTGTAAAAAGTAATTTGAAGACTGAGCGTTTCTCTCATTTTTTACCCACATGTATATAGATAATTGCCATTCAATAGCTTAATACTATCGAATGGCAATTATCTATATACATGTTTTTGATTACCGATTTAATTTAAATCACTACTGAAAATCTATTGAGTCTGTCTGTAATTGAAAGATAATCAGTAATATATAACTTTGTGAATTTACCAAATCCTCTACCAGTGAATATAATCGGTTGTTACATTGTCTAATTTTGCTCTCGAGATTTTTTACACACAAGTTCCTATTAACTTAAAAATGTAATTTATGAAAACCAGACAAAAATCGAGAGACGCAAGTGGTATTTTGCTTGTCTGTCTTATGTGGATGCTGTCACTTTCAAGCTCACTTCATGCACAGACATGGAATATTAACGGAAATGTGACAGATGAACAAGGAGAACCGATAATCGGTGCCAATGTAGTGATACAAGGTACGGGTACGGGCACCATTACCGATGTAGAAGGAAACTTTAAACTCGCTTCAGTGACTAAGGGGGCGGTAATGGAGATAAGTTTCATTGGGTATATATCCAAGACATTGCAGGTGAAAGACGCATCATCGTTAAAGATTGTACTGAAAGAAGATAACCAGGCACTGGATGAGGTGGTAGTAGTAGGTTATGGTGTACAGCGCAAAAGTGATCTTACAGGTTCGGTTGCTTCAGTTAACTCGGATGTACTTGAAAGTCGCCCACAAGCTAATTTGATTCAATCTTTGCAAGGAGCAGTTCCAGGATTGAATATTAGTGTGACGGGTAGTAATGCTGAAGGTTCGTCTACTACTACACGTATTCGTGGTAACAACTCCATTACGGCCGATAATAAACCTCTTGTTATTCTTGATGGAATACCTTTTGATGGTCCATGGTCGGAAATCAATCCCAATGATGTAGAGAGTATAGAAGTATTGAAGGATGCCTCTTCAGCAGCCATTTATGGTGCTCGCGGTTCTAACGGTGTAATCCTTATTACTTCTAAGCGCGGTAAGAAAGACAGATTGACGGTATCATACGATACTTATGTTACTATTGACCAGCCTATCAATTTACCTCGTATGATGAATGGCAAAGAATTCTATAAGTATAAATCTGAAGCTTTCAAGGCTACCAATACTACTCCTCCTACAGAAGAGAATCCTGAACCTTGGTTAGATAACTTTACTCCTACTGAATTAGCTATGTATGCTGCCGGTCAGAGTACTGATTGGATGAAGTTGGCAACACAGACCGGTATAAAACAACAGCATAACCTTTCTTTCCGTGGTGGAGCTAACAAAACCAGCTATTTCATTTCATTGAACTATACGGATGTGAAAGGAACTGCGGTAGGCAATGAGTTCAAGCGTTATAATGTACGTTTCAATCTTGATCAGGAGTTTAATAGTTGGTTGAAATTTTCTACTACTACACAGTTAGGTCGCTACGATCGTAGTGGTAGCAGTGCTTCTTTTTGGCGGGCTATAAAACAAGTTCCGTTGGGACGTGCTTATAACGAGGATGGTTCACTTACACTTTCTGCTACTGAGGACTCCTCTTCAGCTTTCAGCATTAATCCGTTGGGATCTCTTAATAATAAGACAAAAGATATTCGTGCAAAGGTTATCACTAATAATGTGCTTGAGGTAAAGTTTCCCTTTATTAAAGGGCTGAGCTATAAATTGAATACAGGCTTCACTTACCAAAACAGCTCCTATAAGAATTATCAAGGTTTGGATACCTACGAAGGAGCTAGTGCTAATGGCGTATTGAATACTGATGACTGGCATTCAGAAGAATGGATTTTGGAGAATATTATTTCTTATCAACGTGAATTTGGCAAACATCGTATATTTTTCACAGGATTATATTCTGCTCAAAGCAAGGAATATGAACAGAATACAATGGAAGGTAAGAATTTTCCCAATGATGTGATGTATTATTACCAGATTTCTAAAGCTGCCACAATGTCTGGTAATTCCAATTATTATAAAGAAAATCATATTTCACAAATGGGGCGTTTGAATTATACTTATGATGATCGTTACTTGTTAACTCTTACTGCTCGTCGTGATGGTTACTCCGCTTTTGGTGAAAGTTCTAAATTCGGCGTTTTTCCTTCAGCCGCTATTGGATGGAATATTTCCAATGAATCTTTTTTTAAAGACAAGCCTATAAGTGAAACCATTAGCAATCTGAAATATCGCTTGTCATGGGGTAAAAATGGCAATGAGGCTATCAGTGCTTATAGTACACTACCTAATCTTTCAACTTACAATTATCTGAATGATGATCATACTGCACAGTTTGGTTTCTATCCGTCGAAGTTAGCTTCGCCCGGTTTAGGTTGGGAAACTACTACATCTATTAATACTGGCTTTGATATTGCACTTTGGAATGGACGTATTCAGAGTTCATTTGATATTTATTGGTCTAAAACCAAAGATTTGCTGCTTTCCCGTTCTATTCCTACCATTAATGGTACTGGCTCTATTACTGAGAATCGTGGACAGACCCGTAATCGTGGTTTTGAATTCCAGATAACTTCTAATAACATTACACATAAGAGTTTTAGCTGGAGCACCTCTTTCAACCTCTCACACTATCGTTCGGAGATTGTAGATGTTGGTTTGTATGATGCTAATGGAAAGCCGGTTGATGATGTGGCTTCCAAGTGGTTTATTGGTGAACCTATCAATGTGAACTATGATTATAAAATTATCGGTGTATGGCAGATTGCTGATCCGTCTAACCCGACAGGGCAGCAAGATCCTAACTATCGTAATTCGTATCCTGGATATGTGAAATACCTTGATGTAGATGGTAACGATATTACAACGGCTGATAAGACTATTATAGGGTCGGCTATTCCTAAAGTAAATATGAGTTTGATGAACACTTTTGAGTACAAAAACTTCACTCTGAGTGTGTTCTTAACGGCTCAGTTAGGACAAACCCATCTGAATGCCTTGTATGATACAAGCCATAATTCATATCGCCAGAACCGCTTTTTGGTGGATTTTTGGACTCCAGAGAATCCTACGAATAGCTATCCGAAAAATAGTTTGAATAGTGATGTGAATCCAGAGGGAGCCAGTTTCTATGAAAAGACAGATTTCTTACGTATTTCCGACGTTACATTGGGTTATAATTTCCCACAACAATGGTTGCGTCGTACTTTCATCAAACGGCTCAATCTTTACATGAACATTAAGAATTTGGCTACAATAACTGGCTGGACAGGTATGGATCCGGAATTTCTCAATGATCAATTGGCTGCTCCTCCAGTACGTTCGTTCACTTTTGGACTAAAGTTAGATATTTGATGAGAGTAATATATCATAAAAAGCTAAAATGAAATTGCACATATGAAAAAAATAACATATTTCAATGTCTTAGTGTTTACAGTATTATTGCTCACTATGGGCGGCTGTAATGAGGATAAGTTTCTTAAGGAAGATCCTCGTGATGCACTTTATCCTGAAAATTTACTTGTAGATTACAATGGATTTAAATCGATGATAACGCCTCTTTATGGTCTTATGCGTGCAGAGTATCGCCGTGCTGATGCAATGGGAGGAAGTATTGCGCTCTGTCTGCATTCTGCCTGGGGTGGAGGGGTAGATAATTCATGGGCCAATAATAGTCATGCGGAAATGAAGTTCCTCTACAATCCCAAAGAGATAACTTACACTGATCTTGCTATTTGGAATAATATTTTCCAGTGGGGATATCGTATCATCAACACTGCCAATATGGTTATCTCAAGAGCTGACAATGATGGCATTAACTGGGGAAGTGGTGCTGATGCTGAAAATCGTAAAAATGAGGTGTTGGCCGAAGCTCGCTTTTTCCGTGCTTGGGCTTACCGTCACCTTACCTATTCATTTGGTGCAGTGCCCCTTTCAACACAAGAAATTACAGGATTGAATTATCGTGATGATTGGGACCGTGCTTCCTTGAGTAGTATTCGCGAAGTGATGGCAGAAGATTTCCAGTTTGCAGTCGATAACCTTCCTTTGCGTACTTCTAATAATAGTAAAGTCTCTGGTGCTGTGGCACGTCACTATTTGGGTGAACTTTATTTGGCAGAAGGTAATGCTGAAAAAGCAGTTTCAGTACTGAAACCATTAGTGGAAAGTGGAGAATATTCCCTTATAAATCAACGCTTTGGTAGTAATGCTTCCAATGATGGATGTCCTTTTATTGACGTATTTTATACTCCTATGTATGCTGATGGAAATACGGAGGTGTTACTGGCTTTCATTAACACAGAAGAGGAGAATAGTGCCTATGGTACTGCAAATGTCTATATGACTACAACTTATAAGAACTATTATGCTAATGATGGCGATTGTAAAAAGACAAACCAGCATAATCCGGACTATATCAATAACGGTGGTGAAGGTTCATTTGCACAAGTCTTTTGGCAAGCTAATGGTGGTAAGGGAGCCGGACGTGTAGTTCCTTCCAGAGGAGCACTTCGTTTGTACAATTATAAAGGAATGGGAGAACAAGATGACCGTGTATCTGCCAATGCTATCGTATGGAGTATTAATGATGTAGATGCTGCCGGCAATGTAACCAAGGTATTTGATTTAGGTGGTACTGCACTTATTGATACTACGGTTAATGCAGCCATGCTAACTTCTACTTCCATTAAAAAATATGATTGGCCTACTACTCGTAAATGGGATTATACTCCACCTATTTTGGCTAATGCAGCTAATGATGGACACTATGCGGACATTGTTTATTTACGTTTGGCAGATACATATTTACTTTATGCAGAGGCTCTTTACAAGAGTAATCAAGTAGGCGAGGCCATTAAATGGATAAATAAAGTACGTAATCGTTCCAATGCTGTAAGTATTACTGAAGATGATCTTAGAATCGGTGGTATGGATTTCATTCTTGATGAACGCAGCCGTGAACTGCTTACGGAGGAAGAACGTCGTCATACATTGGTACGTGTTTGCCAAGAAAATGGTGGTGACGAACGTGATACCAATAACTATTTCAAACGTCGCATGCGTGAACTCAATGAGATAGCTGGTATTGCAGGACGTGGTATGGATGAATATGAAACTCCTGTCCTTTTCCCGCTGCCGCAATCATTCATTGATGCCAATACTGGTAATCCTTTGGAAAATAATCCGGGGTATTGATAGATAATAGTCAGATATAAATACCGCATATAAACGGCTTTGTATATATCGGTGTTTATATCTGATTTAGATTCATATATTCAAAAGAAAACAAAAACTTAATATCTTGATACATCATGTCCGAATTGGCTTTCATTTTTAGTCTTCTTATGGTAGGGATTACAGCGGTAGGTCTTTATCGTAAGCTCAATCCTCAAGGTCTTTTGATGCTTTCCGGTTTATTAATGCTTACAGCTGCTTTTTTCATGCAAGTGCATTCGGTAGTACCTAGTAAAGCTACGGGAATGGTGGTGTTTGATTTGGTAAGGATGATAGAGGAAGTTTTTCTTTCTAATTTGGCGCGTGCAGGGTTTATGATAATGACAATTGGCGGTTATGTAGCTTTCATGAATAACATAAAGGCTACTAATGCATTGGTCTATATTTCCATGAAGCCATTAGGTCTTTTTCGACGTTATCCTTATTTGGCGGCTACTATAGTTATTCCTATTGGACAATTACTTTTTATTACTACTCCTTCAGCTGCCGGATTAGGATTGTTGCTTGTGGCTTCGGTTTATCCTGTTTTAATTAGTTTGGGAGTAAGCCAACTTACAGCATTGTCAGTCATTGCCGCTGCTACTCTATTTGATCAGGGACCGGGGTCGGCAAATACTGCTATGGCTGCCGAATTGATAGGACAATCCAATGTGGAATATTTCATCACTCATCAACTTCCTTTAGTAATTCCTACTTCCTTGGTTGTAATGGTACTCTTCTATTTCAATAACCGTTATTTTGATAAAAAAGATGCAAAGAAACAGCAGGATGGCATATTGCAGGTGTCAAATGTGACTGCAACCTCATTAGTAGAAAAACCGGATGTTCCATTGGCTTTTGCGCTACTCCCGGTATTACCTTTGGCTCTTCTCATTTTCTTTTCACCTTTTGTGGGACTGTTTCAGCCTACTGTAACATTGGGTACCACTACTGCTATGCTTTTTTCTCTGTTCTTATCATTGGTATTTGTGTTGTTTCATACTCGTAGTGTGCGTACTACTTTTAACGTTTTTGCAAGTTTTTGGAAAGGCATGGGAAATGTGTTTACTTCAGTTGTAACATTGATTGTAGCTTCAGAAGTTTTCTCTAAAGGACTGATTGGTTTGGGATTTATTGATTCATTGGTGGGTTATTCCTCTCATATCGGACTTTCGGGATTAGCTATTGCCGCAGTCTTTACTCTCATTATTTTTGGCCTAGTCACGAAGACAGCGGAGGACATGTTGTCCTCCGCTATTTTCTCTGTTCCGGTGGTTTTTCTGCATAAATGTCGCCGGTCTGCGCAAACTGGATCCGAATCCATTTGCCCAGACTGGAGGAATGTCTTGTGTCCAATCCCAACCGCCGCGGCGCCATGGCGCTGGTGTCCGCCTCCCTGTGCCTGACGCTCGCCGCGCTGTTTTATTTCACTGCCCCGGCACCGGCCCTCACCGCCTCCGCCCCCATCGCGGTCCCTGCGGCTGCGGACTGGGGGCTATCCTTCCCCACAGAGGGGGAATCCCCAGTGGGCAATGCCTCTGCGGAGGACCTGGCCCAATACGGCGCCTACTACCTGGGGGATACCAGCCAAAAGGTCCTCTACCTCACCTTTGACTGCGGATATGAGAACGGCTGCACAGAGGCCATACTGGACGCCCTGAAAAAGCACAATGCCCCCGCCGCCTTCTTTGTGGTGGGGCATATGATCGAATCTGCTCCCGACATCGTCCGCCGCATGGCGGCAGAGGGCCACATTGTGGGCAACCACACGTACCACCACCCGGATATGTCCAGCATCTCGGACATGGCCGCATTCCAGAAGGAGCTGACGGACCTGGAGACCCTGTACCAGGAGACCACAGGACAGCCTCTCTCCAAGTTCTACCGCCCGCCTCAGGGAAAATACAGTGTGGAGAATCTGAAGCAGGCCCAACAGCTGGGATACACCACCGTGTTCTGGAGTCTGGCCTATGTGGACTGGAACACGGACGATCAACCTTCTGCGGAGGAGGCCTATGCCAAACTGCTGCCCCGCATCCACGACGGAGCCATCGTGCTGCTCCACTCTACCTCCGCCACCAACGCCGCGATCCTGGATGACCTGCTGACCAAGTGGGAGGAGATGGGCTACACCTTCGCCTCCCTGGACCAGCTGCCCGGGCTGGCCTGACCACGCACCGGACCGGACGCAGCGCCCGGCTTCATTCTCCCCTTGCTTCCTGCCGCCTGACATGATAGGATGGTGGAGACGAAAGGGGGCGGCGTCCCATGCGTTCTCTCTCCAAATCCAAGTGGATGGAAGCTGTTCAGTCCTACGTGCTCTATTTCTTTTTCTACTCCGTGCTGGGGTGGCTGTATGAGGTGTTTCTGGAAGTGGTGGTCTACCGCTGGGGATTCACCAACCGGGGTGTGCTGCTGGGGCCCTACTGCCCGGTGTACGGCGTCGGCGCCCTGGTGTTCCTGCTGGCCTTCTCCCGCCTGATGGCTAAGCGGGAGCCAGCGTGGTTCCGCTGGGTGAAGCCAGTGCTGGTGTTCCTGGGCTGCATGATCGCCGCCACCGCCATCGAGCTGGCCACCAGCTATCTGCTGGAGGCCCTGACCGGTGCCTGGCC
>OHBJ01001584.1_pt1 | contig 15658 bp, 12 predicted proteins | sample 1577241 | NCBI WGS metagenome assembly OHBJ01 (sample SAMEA3541594, study PRJEB24748) | human gut metagenome | biome: human gut; feature: human-associated habitat; material: faeces | place: China | collected 2012
TAATACATGTTACGTCCCATTAGGGAGTACATTTCTTTGCGTATGGTGACCGGGCGATCATGACAAAAATGGGCGCAAATCCGATGAAAGACACTACACCGCCAGCAGGAGCTGCGATCACGGCAAACACCAGCGTAAAGACCAGTATAAACGCCATGTCCCGCACTTTCCATTTGGCCATTCTGGCTATGATCGCCTGAAGCACTCCGGTGTGCATTACGATTTCATAGCAGCCACCGATCGTCAGCAGGAAGAAAATCATTTCCGCTTGTGCAATCGTACCCTCTACAATAAAGTGTGGAATACGCAGGAGACTGATTTTTTCGCTTTCAATATAATGGAAAGAGTTTGGATCAACGATCTGCCGTCCGCTGGCATCTAAAATACGGTCGTATTGACCCGAAGGAATAAACCAAGTCACGATGACACACAGTATGATGACTCCAAGGACGATCAACATGCCGTCCGGAAAAGCAGGCTTTCGACGAATGGAATTTTTGGGTTGCATAGTGAATCTCCTTTCTTTTATCTCATCCGTTTACGGAACAGGAAATCGTGGAGAAACACCGTTCAGAACGGCGAAAAGATCTTCCACTACCGTAATCCCCATACGATAAAGCGCCTCCTCCGTATTGGCTCCTATATGCGGAGTGGGCAGAAAATTGGGTAAAGACATCAGCGGCATATCCACACCGGGAGGCTCGACGGCAAAAACATCACTTGCTGCCGCAGCCAGCTCATTACGGGTGCGGCGGTTTTCTTTTTGCGGCTTGTTGGATACATCTGCTTGTGGAAAACTTACAAATATATCAGTTCACATTTGGCAGTTCAAAACCGAATGCGCACGCAAAACGACCGATTTTCGCACGCATCTTGCGAAATACGGCCACTCTGATAAAATAATGACAAAGAGCAAAAAACGAAAAAAATCACTGTACCACAGCAAAAACAGGAGGAATCGGATGCGTAGTATTGCAAAGCTCATGAAGGACTGGCAGTTCACCGGCCCGAACGGCGTTACCACCGCCGTAGAGCTGCCCCATACATGGAACGCCAGGGACGGTCAGGACGGCGGCAACGATTACTGGCGGGGCTGCTGCACCTACTGCACCCGCTTTGCAGCACCGGTATACGACCCGGCACAGCAGCAGGTATGGCTGCAATTTGAGGGCGTCAACGCCAGCGCCGCCGTGCTGCTGAACGGTCAGCAGCTCTGCACCCATGACGGCGGCTACTCCACCTTCCGGGCAGAGGTCACGGAGCTGCTGCAGGCAGAGAACCAGCTCACGGTGCGGGTGGACAACAGCGTCAATGACCGCGTTTACCCCCAGAAAGCGGACTTCACCTTCTACGGCGGCATCTACCGGGATGTGAGCCTGCTGGTGGTGAACAAAAACCACATCGCACTGGGACACTTTGGCGATACCGGCGTGAAGATCACCCCCACCCTGAAAGAGAACAGCGCCGACATTCAGGTAGAAACGCTGGTGGAAGGCGAGGGCACCGTGACGGTGGAGCTGCTGGATGCTGAGGGCCGCACCGCTGCAAAGGGCGAAGGCGAAAATACTTTTCTCCATCTGGATGCTCCCCACCTGTGGAACGGCGTGAAGGACCCATACCTGTACACCTGTGTCGTCCGCTTGCTGCAGGACGGCAAGCCGGTGGATGAAGTGACCACCAAGGTGGGCCTGCGCAGCTTCTCTGTAGACCCAAAGAAGGGCTTTTTCCTCAACGGCAGGCCCTATCCCCTTCACGGTGTGTCCCGCCATCAGGACCGCAAGGGTCTGGGCAACGCCATCACCCGGGAGATGCACGATGAGGACATGGCGCTGATCCGGGAGCTGGGCGCAAACACCGTCCGGCTGGCGCACTACCAGCACGACCAGTATTTCTACGACCTGTGCGACCAGTACGGTATGGTGGTCTGGGCAGAGATTCCCTACATTTCCGAGCATCTGCCCAATGGCCGGGAAAACACCATCAGCCAGATGAAGGAGCTCATCCACCAGAACTACAACCACCCCTCCATCGTCTGCTGGGGCGTGTCCAACGAGATCACTATTTCCACCAAGGATAAGGCGGATATGCTGGACAACCACCGGGTGCTCAACGAACTGTGCCACAAGATGGATTCCACCCGCCTGACCACGCTGGCCTGCTACGCCATGTGCGGCCCCTTCAACCCGGTGGCACACATCACCGATCTGGTCAGCTGGAACCTGTATCTGGGCTGGTATGTGCCGGGGCTGTTCCTGAACGACCTGTGGATGGACTTTTTCCATCTGGTATACCCCAACCGTCCGCTGGGCTTTTCCGAGTACGGTGCCGAGGGCATGCCCAACCTCCACAGTGCCCACTCCCGCCGGGGCGACCACACCGAGGAATATCAGGCCAAGTACCACGAGTATATGCTGAAGTGCTTTGACCGCCACCCGTGGCTGTGGGCGACCCATGTGTGGAACATGTTCGATTTTGCAGCCGACGCCCGGGATCAGGGCGGCGAGCCAGGCATGAACCACAAGGGTCTTGTCACCTTTGACCGAAAGACCAAAAAGGACAGCTTCTACCTCTATAAAGCATGGTGGAGCGAGGAAAACTTCGTCCATATCTGCTCCAAGCGGTTCACCGACCGTACCGAGAAGGAGATCGAGGTCAAGGTCTACTCCAACCAGCACACCGTCGCCCTGTATGCGGACGGCAAAAAGCTGGCAGAGCAGACCGGCGAGCACATCTTCAGGTTCCGCGTGCCGCTGCATGGCAAGGTGGAGCTGAAGGCCGTTGCAGGCGACTGCATCGACACCGCATCCTTCCGCAGTGTGGCAGAGCCGAACCCCGGCTACAAGCTGGTAAAGACCAAGTCCAAGAGTGCGAACTGGGTATAAACAAGGACATTCCGCTGTCTGGCGGTTGTTATAAATGAAAAGGAGGAGAACCAATGAATACCAAGAAATCCAAAGTACGTTTGTGGTCGGTGCTCACTGCGCTGACGGCGATTTTGACCATCGCCGCCATCGTGGGCAACATGATCGCAAATCAGTACGCCACCACCCTGAACGTTGCTCTGAATGCATCGACCTATAAGATCATCAAGGGCAACACTACGGAAGATACCGAATACTTCAAAGCGGGCTTTGCTTCCGACGAAGAGCGCGAGGCTTATGAGGCTGAGCTGTGCGCCACCGTTGAGGCCGAGGGCGCTGCCCTGCTGAAGAACGACAACGCTGCCCTGCCGCTGGCAGACAGCGCCAAGGTCAGCCTGTTCGGCCATGGCTCTGTGGATCTGATGTACGGCGGCACCGGCTCCGGTTCCGTGGATACCAGCAAGGCCCCCAACCTGAAGGAAGCACTGGAAGCTCAGGGCATTCAGGTCAACCAGACGCTGTGGGATCTGTACAAGTCCGACAGCATGATGAAGAACTACAGCCGCATTACCCCGGCCTCCATCTCGGATACGCTGGAAGCAAACACCCAGTACGCTGTCAATGAAGCTCCGTGGAGCGCACTGTCCAGCGCCGAGAGCAGCTTTGCCGAGTACGGCGATGCTGCCATCGTGGTGTTCTCCCGCTCCGGCGGTGAGGGCGCAGACCTGCCCAGCAGTGCCAACGGCACCAACGACAGCTGGATCTCCGGTTCCGAGGGCAGCGGCAACTATCTGGAGCTGTCCGCCGAGGAGATCGAGCTGCTGAAGAATCTGAAGGCACTGAAGGATAACGGCACCTTCAAGTCCATCGTCGTCCTGATCAACAGCTCCAACGCACTGGAGATGGACTTCCTCAACCCTGCCATCTGCGGCGAGGACTACGGCATCGATGCCGCCATGTGGATCGGCGATGTGGGCCAGACCGGCATCAACGGTGTGGGCCAGCTGCTCGCCGGCACTGTGACCCCCTCCGGCTCTCTGGTGGACACCTACCTGTACGACAATCTGGCAAACCCCGCCATGTACAACTTCTACACCCAGGCCTACCCCAACGCAGCAGAGTATGACCTGCTGACCGAGGGTGCGGACGTGCAGGGCATGTACAGCGTCTATCAGGAAGGCATCTATCTGGGCTACCGCTACTTCGAGACCCGTTACGAGGATGTGGTCATGGGTACTGCCAAGGCAGGCGACTATGACTGGGCCACCACCGTTGCCTATCCCTTCGGCTACGGCGACAGCTACACCACCTTTGCTTACAGCAACTTCAATGTGACCGAGTCTGACGATGCCTTCACCGTCACCCTGAAGGTCACCAACACCGGCAAGACCTATTCCGGCAAGGAGACCGTGCAGGTCTACTTCCAGTCTCCCTACACCGACTACGACAAGGCAAACGGCATCGAGAAGGCCGCTGCAGAGCTGTGCGGCTTTGCCAAGACCGATGTGCTGGCTCCCGGCGCTTCCGAGGATGTGACCATCACCGTGAAGAAGAGCGAGCTGCGCACCTACGACGCAAACAACGCCAAGACCTATATTCTGGATGCCGGTGACTACTACTTCACCGCTGCTACCGATTCTCACAACGCCGTCAACAACATCCTTGCTGCCAAGGGCTACACCGTGGCCGGCACCAATGGCCGCATGACCGAGGACGGCGATGCTTCTCTGGTCTGGAAGTGGACCAACGAGGCACTGGATACCACCACCTATGCAGCCAGCGCCAACGGCACTGCCATCACCAACCTGTTCGATGAGTCCGACCCCAACAAGAGCAGCGATGCTCCCGGCAGCGTGACCTGGATGAGCCGCTCCGACTGGACCGGCACGGTTCCCACCCAGCCTGCAGCTCTGACTGCCAACGAAACGCTGGCTGCAGATCTGGCCTTTACCCAGTACGACGGCACCGAGGCCGACAGCGTCGAGATGCCCACTCTGGGTGCCAAGAACGGCCTGACCCTCGCTTCCATGATCGGCAAGGACTTCGACGATCCCCAGTGGGAGACCCTGCTGGATCAGCTGACCTTCGATGAGATGGTCAACACCATCACTCTGGGCTTCCACAACACTGCAGCGGCTGCCTCCATCGGCAAGACCGCTACCAAGGACGAGAACGGCCCGCAGGGCCTGACCGCTGCCCTGACCGGCGGTGCATCCGCCATGTGCTACACCTCCGAGGATGTCATGGCTGCCACCTTCAATGTGGACCTGATCAACGAAGTGGGCAAGTGCATCGGTGAGGACTGCCTTGCAATGGGTTACTCCGGCCTGTACGGTCCCGGCATCAACATGCACCGCACCGCCTACTCCGGCCGTAACTTCGAGTACTACGCCGAGGATCCCTTTGTAGCCGGCACCATCTGCGCTGCCGAGGTGCAGGGCATCCAGTCCAAGGGCGTGTATGTCTACCTGAAGCACGTTGCCCTGAACGACTCCGAGACCAGCCGCCGTGGTGTCAACACCTGGCTGAACGAGCAGACCGCCCGCGAGATCTATCTGGAAGTGGCCGATAAGGCCATCACGGATGGCGGCGCATGGTGCGTGATGACCGGCTTCAACCGCTGGGGCGCAACCTGGTGCGGTGCCAACACCAACCTGCTGAACGGCTTCCTGCGCGAGGAGCTGGGCATGCGCGGCATGTGCATCACCGACTTCTCCGGCTCCAGCCAGTACATGGATCTGGTGGACGGCCTGATCGCCGGTTCTGACATCTGGGACAGCCCGATGCCCAAGATCCACACCACCAAGGCTGCCAACTACGAGAACGATGCCTACATCGTGACCCAGATGCGCAATGCAATGCATCACATCCTGTACACCGTGGTCAACTCCAACGCCATGAACGGCTGGTCTGCAAGCGATACCCTGAAGACCGTGCTGCCCTGGTGGCAGACTGCGATCTATGCACTGATCGCCGTGCTGGCTGTGCTGACCGTGCTGTGCGCATGGCAGCTGAGCAAGGCCCTCAAGCGCAAGAAGGAGCTGGCAGACACCGCTCCTGCTGTTGACCAGAAGTAATTCCGGTCTGCACGATCCCTGACCCCATGTTACGGCAGCCTGCCCCGAAGGCGGGGCGGGCTGCCGCTTTTTATCAAAGACAAAAGGAGAGACCGCAATGGGCGAACAAAAAACAACGGCGTCGAGTGTGAACCGCGCCAAAACCTACCAGCTGGTGCTGTTTCCGCTGAACAACGGCGCGACCAACGTGTACTATGTGCTGGTGCTTTCCTACATCGCGACCTTCGGCAGCAAAGTGCTGGCCCTGAGCATGCTGTTTGCTTCGGTGATGGTCACCGGCATGCGCCTGTTCGATGCCGTCACCGACCCCATCATTGGTGCCCTCATGGACCGCACCAACGGCAGGTTCGGCAAGTTCCGGCCCTTCATGGTCATCGGCAACCTCATCATGGCAGCAAGCATTCTGGTGCTGTACTGCCTCACCCCGCTCATCCCCGCCAGTGCCATGGGGCTGCGCTACGCTGCGTTCGTTGCCCTGTATGCCGTGTGGGTCATCGGCTACACCTTCCAGACCAGCTGCACCCGCTCCGGCCAGACCGTGCTGACCAATGACCCCAAGCAGCGCCCCCTGTTCACCATCTTCAACACGGTGGGCAGCCTGCTGGGCATGGGTGCCATGCAGTTCTTTGCCCCCATCCTTGCCAAGAACTATGAGGGCGGCTACGCTTCCGCCGGGTTCTTCCGCACGCTGGCTCCGGTGGGCATCGTCATCTCCATCCTGCTCACCCTGCTGGCTGTCATCGGCATCTGGGAGAAGGATCAGCCCAAGTACTTTGGCATCGGCGGCGAAAAGACCGAGAAGATCAAAGTGAGCGAGTACATCCAGATCATCAAGAACAACGATCCCATGCAGCGGCTGATGGTGGCCGGTGCAGGCTGCAAACTGGCACTTTCCATCGCCACCAACACCACCGTGCTGTGCATGCTGTACGGCTGCATGATGGGCAACTACGACGGCCTGTACCTGCCCATGATGGTGCTGGGCTATGTGTTCAGCGTGCCCTTCTTCCTGCTCACCGTCCGCACCAGCCAGAAGGAGGGCCAGAAGGCCAGCCTGATGAAGTACGTCAGCGTGGCGCTGGTGTGCTATGTGGGCGTGCTGGTGCTGCTGCTGCTCTGGGGCCGCGGCGATGCCTTTACCCTGTCCATTCTGGGCGAGAACGGCCTTTCCATCAACCTGTACACCATCCTGTTCATCGCTTTCTTCGGCATCGGCTACGGTGCTTACTACGCCACCGCCGATATGCCCATTCCCATGGTGGCCGACTGCTCCGACTACGAGACCTACCGCAGCGGCAAGTATATCCCCGGCATCATGGGCACCCTGTTCAGTCTGGTGGACAAGCTGGTGTCCAGCCTGTCCGCTACCGTTGTGGGCATCGCGGTCAGCTTTGTGGGCCTGCAGAGCCTGCCCACCCAGTATGACCCCTACACCCCGGGCATGAACTGGGTGGTCATCGTGCTGTTCTGCATCATCCCCATGGTGGCATGGGCGGCTACCCTCATCGCCATGAAAGGCTACACCCTGACCGGCGCCAAGATGAAGGAGATCCAGGCTGTCAACGCCTGCCGCCGCGATGCAGTGGCCAAGGGCATGAAGCTGGAAGAAGCCATGGACAAGTGGCAGACCATGGATCAGCTGCCGGCGGAATACCGGAGCTGAGACGCTGTATGGAACTGAATACTGATCTCACCGGCAAGGTGGCTGTCGTCACCGGCGCAAGCGGCACGCTGCTGCCCACGCAGGGGGTCTGTTCCTAATTCTCCACCACAAAAATCCTCAGACATTCGTCTGGGGACTTTTTTTCGTGGTAGCGGTACAGGACTCGAACTATTTCTCCCCGGATACGGGCAGAAAACGAACAAAGGCAGGGTATCACCATGAGGGTGGTATCCTGCCTTTTGAATCTTTGTGTGGAAAACCTGCTTACAGCAGCGGGATGCCTGCCTTGGCGCAGGCTTCGCGGGTGGCTGCGTCCCAGACGCTGGCCTGCACTTCGCCAATGTGGGCGCTGCCCAGCAGCAGCATGCACAGGCGGCTCTGGCCGATGCCGCCGCCGATGGAGTAAGGCAGCTCACCGTTCAGTACGGCCTTGTGGAAGGGCAGGGCGCGGCGGTCGTCGCAGCCAGCCATGGTCAGCTGCTTGTCCATGCTTTCAGGGCTGACGCGGATGCCCATGCTGCTCAGCTCATAGCTGCACTGCAGCGGGTCGTTCCAGAACAGCAGATCGCCGTTCAGATCCCAGTCGTCATAGTCGGGGGCACGGCCGTCATGGGGCTTACCGCTCTTCAGCGGAGCGCCGATCTTCATCAGGAAGGTGGTGCCGTGCTCCTTCACAAAGGCGTTCTCACGCTCCTTCGGGGTCAGGTCCGGGTACTGGTCCTCCAGCTCCTGCGTGGTGATGAAGGTGACGTTGGGGCTGTGCAGCGGCAGCTCCTGCAGCTGGGGGAACATGGCGTGCAGGTTCATCTCGGTGGCGCAGACAGCGGACACGATGGAGCGCACCACGCTCTTGAGGTAAGCCTCGTTGCGGTCTTCCAGACGGATCACCTTTTCCCAGTCCCACTGGTCCACATAGATGGAGTGCAGGTTATCCAGATCTTCGTCGCGGCGGATAGCGTTCATATCGCAGTACAGGCCCTTGCCCACACGGAAATCGTAGTCCTTCAGGGCCTTGCGCTTCCACTTTGCCAGTGACTGCACCACCTGTGCCTCAATGCCGCTTTCCTTGATATCAAAGGTGACCTTGCGCTCGACACCGTTCAGGTCGTCGTTCAAACCGGTGGATGCTTCCAGAAACAGCGGAGCAGACACGCGGTACAGGTTCAGTGTGGCGCACAGGGTGTCGGCAAACAAACGCTTGACCGTACCAATGGCGCGCTGCGTGTCGTACAGGTTCAGCGCGGGCGTATAGTTTGCCGGGATGATGGTTTTGCTCATAACAAAAAACCCCTCTTCTGTTGGATTCTGGCCCTGATTTCCCAGTACAGGGCACGGCTTTTAAACCGAAAAATACTGGTTTCATTATGGCATATTTTTTTAAGAAAGTAAAGTGAGAAGGCAAAAAAAGAGACCGCCGGTAAGGCAGTCCCGTTTCCGCAGTGAGAAGGGCGGCTTTGCATCAGCCGAAAAGCCCCTTCAGCAGGATCAGCAGCACTTTTACAAAATCGTCGGTGCCCAGCAGCTTGTGCAGAGAGATCAGAGTAGATAACATGAATGTTTTGCTCCTTTTTTGCAATTTCGGGCCAAAATGCCCGGCATGCATGGAATACGGCTGGGCAGAACAGCAGATTGCAGGAAAAAATTGGGAGAAAACAAAACGGCACCCGTGCCGCTGCAAAAGCAGTACGGGTGCCGGAAGATCAATTGGTTTTCAACAGCTTCAGCGCTTTACGTTGAAAGCTGCCATGCCGGGGTAAACGGCGCTGCCGCCCAGCTGCTCCTCAATGCGCAGCAGCTGGTTGTACTTTGCAACACGCTCGGTACGGCTGGGAGCACCGGTCTTGATCTGGCAGGTGTTCAGCGCCACGGCCAGATCGGCAATGGTGGTGTCCTCGGTCTCGCCGGAGCGGTGAGAGCTGATGGCGGTGTAACCGGCCTTGTGGGCCATCTTGATGGCCTCCAGCGTCTCGGAAACAGAACCGATCTGGTTCAGCTTGATCAGGATCGCGTTGCCTGCACCCAGCCCGATGCCCTTGGCCAGACGCTCGGTGTTGGTCACAAAGAGGTCATCGCCCACCAGCTGGACCTTGCCGCCCAACTCGCGGGTCATCTCCTGCCAGCCTTCCCAGTCTTCTTCATCCAGGCCGTCCTCGATGGAGATGATGGGGTACTTTTCCACCAGACTCTTCCAGTGTGCGATCAGCTCGCTGGAGGTGAACTCGGTGCCGGCCTTGGGCAGCTTGTAGAAGCCCTTGCCCTTGGGGCTCTTCCACTCGGAGGACGCGGCATCCATAGCCAGCATGAAGTCCTTGCCGGGCACGTAACCGGCCTTTTCGATGGCGGCCAGAATGGTCTCAATGGTCTCCTCGTCGCTGGACAGGTTGGGGGCAAAGCCGCCCTCATCGCCCACGGAGGTAGCCAGTCCCTTGGCCTTCAGGATGGAAGCCAGCGCATGGAACACCTCCGCGCACCAGCGCAAAGCTTCCTTGAAGGAGGGCGCGCCCACGGGCATGATCATGAACTCCTGCGTATCCACGGTGTTGGTGGCGTGTGCGCCGCCGTTCAGAATGTTCATCATGGGCACGGGCAGGCGGTTGCCGTTCACACCGCCCAGAAAGCGGTACAGCGGCATATCCAGAGAAGCAGCGGCTGCACGGCAGGCGGCAATGGACACGGCCAGAATGGCGTTTGCGCCCAGATTGGATTTATCTTTGGTGCCGTCGGCCTTGATCATGGCAGCGTCGATGGCGTAGATGTCGGAGGCATCCATGCCCACAACAGCATCAGCAATGACGGTGTTGATGTTCTCAACAGCCTTGGTCACGCCCTTGCCCAGATAGCGGCCCTTGTCGCCGTCCCGCAGCTCCAGAGCTTCAAACTCACCAGTGGATGCGCCGGAAGGTGCGCAGCCGCGTGCCACAGTGCCGTCGGCCAGAGTGATCTCCGCTTCCACGGTGGGGTTGCCGCGGGAGTCCAGAATTTCGCGGCCAACAACAGATTCAATTTCCAGATCGTTCATCTTGAAAACCTCCTGAATATCATTTCCATCCCTGTGCTGCCCGGGGCGGGCAGACGGGTGACGGCCAATTATGATAGTTATGTCTAACTAACCAATAGTATCCTACCACGCTTTCCGGCCCGGTGCAAGAGCCGATGCGCATGTTTGTGGATGTAAACTTTTTAAGGGGCAAAAAACGGCAGCTGATGGGGCAGAACATTCCGGCAAAGCAGGAAACAGCTGGTCTTTACAGTCTGCCCACTGGCAGCAGCGGGGATGCGTCATGCCTATCATGTTAATTTCATATGGCAGATATGCTAAAATTTTTCTTTACTTTTTGTCAGGATGACTCTATACTGTTTTTGGTTCTAATATGTTTCTTTATGGTAGATAGAGGAGGATTTTCTATATGAATAAGGATCTGACGGTCGGCAAGCCGTCACAGGTTTTGTGGCAGTTCTGCCTGCCCATGTTCGGCAGCATCATCTTCCAGCAGCTGTACAACATTGCCGACAGCCTTGTTGCAGGCAAGTTCATCGGCGAGAATGCACTGGCTGCTGTGGGCAACAGCTACGAGATCACCCTGATCTTCATTGCATTTGCCTTTGGCTGCAACATTGGCTGCTCGGTCATCGTGTCCCGCTACTTTGGCGCAAAGGACTACGATGAGATGAAGACTTCGGTCTACACTTCCCTGATCGGCTCTGCCGTGCTGTGCGCCGTGCTGATGCTGATCGGCCTTGTGGGCTGCCACAGCCTGCTGGAGCTCATCAACACCCCGGAGGAGATCCTTGCGGATTCTTCGCTGTATCTGGATATCTACGTGCTGGGCCTGCCCTTCATGTTCTTCTACAACATCGCCACCGGCATCTTCTCCGCTCTGGGCGACAGCAAAACGCCCTTCTATTTTCTGGCAGTCTCGTCCCTGTCCAACATCGGCGTGGACATCCTGTTCGTGGCCGGTCTCAAGATGGGCGTAGCCGGTGTGGCATGGGCCACCTTCCTGTGTCAGGGTGTGAGCTGCGTGCTGGCCATGGTGGTGGTGTTCCGCCGCATCAGCGCCTTCAAGTCCACCCACAAGGTGGTGCTCTTCTCCTGGAACATGCTGGGCAAGGTAGCCATGGTCGCCATCCCCAGCATCCTGCAGCAGAGCTTCGTCTCTGTGGGCAACATCATCCTGCAGAGCGTCATCAACACCTTTGGTGCCAGCGTCATTGCAGGCTACTCTGCAGCCGTCAAGCTGAACAACATGGTCATCACTTCCTTCACCACGCTGGGCAACGGCATCTCCAACTACACCTCCCAGAACATGGGCGCGGGCAAGATGGACCGTGTGCACAAGGGCTTTGGCGCAGGCCGCAATCTGGTGTGGATCATCTGCGTGCCCATCGTGCTCCTGTACTTCTTCTTCGGCCGCTTCCTGCTGCTGCTGTTCATGAATGACCCGCAGGGTCCGGCCATCGACACCGGTATGCTGTTCCTGCGTATCCTGTCTCCCTTCTATTTTGTGGTGTCGCTCAAGCTGGTCACTGACGGCATCCTGCGCGGCTGCGGCATGATGGTGCGCTTTATGATCGCCACCTTCTCCGACCTGATCCTGCGCGTGGGCATCGCCATTGTGCTGAGCAGCACTGCTCTGGGCAGCACGGGCATCTGGATGGCATGGCCCGTGGGCTGGTGCATCGGCACCGGCCTGTCGCTGGTGTTCTACTTCACCGCCATCCGCAAGGTCCTTGCAGAGTCTCCGGCCGAAGCGGAAGCAGAGGGCAAAGCTGCCGAGGCACGTGCAGAGGCCGAGTTCGCCGCAGATGCCGAAATGGAGACCCTGTAACCCTTTTGCAACTTGTGAATTGTGTTCACCTGACACACAAACAAAATGAAGCAATTGAAATAGTGCACAAAACAGACCCATTGCTTTTGGCTATTTTGGCAACAAAGTCCACAAAATGCCCATGAAAGTATGGACGGTTTGTGAATTGCGGATTTTGGCTCACAGGTCTATAATATTGATAACGAAGCAAGGTCGCTTTGAGGGAAAGAGGGCCTTGCTTCCGTTTTTATACTGAAACACGAATGCTCCTAAGGAGGATATTCACTATGAAAAAGATGATTTCTCGTCGTAATTTCCTGGCCGCTGCAGGTGTTGTTGCTGCAGCCGGCGTTCTGACTGCATGCGGCGGTTCTTCCAACAGCACTGCTGCTTCCGCCTCTACCGCAGCTTCTGGTGCCGCTGCTTCCGGCGACACCATCAAGGTGGGCGTTCTTGGACCTCTGACCGGTGATGTTTCCGTTTACGGTCAGGCCGTTGTCAACGGCGCTACCCTGTACCTGAAGCAGGTCAACGAAAAGGGCGGCATCAACGGCAAGCAGCTGGAGATCATCGCCATGGATGAGCAGGGCGATGCAACTCAGGCTGTTACCTGCTTCACCAAGATGTGCGATCAGGGCATCACCGCTCTGGTGGGCGATGTTACCACCACCCCGACTCTGGCAGTTGCTGCCGAGAGCGCAGACTACAACATGCCCATGGTCACCGCTTCCGCTACCGCTGAGGCTGTCACCTACGATGCCGAGACCGACACCGTGAACGAGAATGTGTTCCGCGCAACCTTCACCGACCCGTTCCAGGGCATCAAGATGGCTGACTACGCTTACCAGCGGTTGGGCTACACCAAGGCAGCCGTCATCTTCCAGAAGGGCGCTGACTACAACGAGGGTCTGGCAGAGAACTTCGTCAACGAGTTCGAGAGCCTGGGCGGCACCATCGTCGATCAGGAGACCTACTCTGAGGGCGATGTGGACTACAAGACCCAGCTGACCACCATTCTGGGCAAGGCTCCCGAAGTGGTGTTCTGCCCCAACTACTATCAGGAAGTCGGTCAGATCCTGGCTCAGGCTGAGAGCATCGGTCTGGCAGTTCCCTTCCTGGGCGGCGACGGCTGGGATGGTCTGGAAGGCTACGCAACGGCCGACCAGCTGAAGGATGCCTACTTCTGCGCAAACTACGCAAAGGGCTCCAACCCCGACTTTGAGAACGCATACAAGGCTGAGTACGGCGAGGAGTACCCCAACGGCTTCGCTCCTCTGGGCTACGATGCTGCCATGACCGTTGTCTACGGCATTCAGGCTGCTGAGGATGCCGGTCTGGCTGCTGGCGATGACGACTACAAGCAGGCCGTCATCGATGCTATCGCAGGCGGCACCATCGATGGCACATGGTTGATGGCGTTTATGACAGCGACCCACACAAGAATCCGAACGCAGTTCGCTACCAGACCATCTCTTTTGACGAAGTTTTGGCAAAACAGCTTGCCGTTATGGATATGACTGCATTTTCCATGTGCCGTGACAACAAGATTCCAGTTTTGGTGTTCAGCCTGGAAGATCCGGACAATATTCTGCGCGCAGTAAAACAGGAAAACATCGGCACGCTTGTAAAATAACGAATCTGATAAATTTTTTTGCCGTTTTCGGCAGAACGGAGGCAATTTATGAAAGCACAGTATAAAGAGATCGAAGAAAAAATGAATAAGACCCTCGATTCCCTGTACAGAGAATTTGGCACTATCCGTGCTGGCAAAGCCTCTCCATCTGTACTGGATCGTGTAACCGTTGATTACTATGGTGCAGCTACTCCAATCCAGCAGCTTGCTACTATTTCTACATCTGATGCAAGAACTCTGGTTATTCAGCCATGGGATAAATCCACACTGAAACTGATCAACAAAGCAATCCAGGCTTCTGATATCGGTATCAACCCAACCGATGATGGTTCCGTAATCCGTCTGGTATTCCCAGCTCCAACTGAAGAACGCCGTAAAGAGCTGTGCAAACAGGTTTCCAAAGATGGCGAAAGTGCAAAGGTTGCAATCCGCAATATCCGTCGTGAAGCAGTAGATAAACTGAAAGCTCAGAAGAAAGCAAACGAAATCTCTGAGGACGATCTGAAAGATGCTGAAAAGGATGTTCAGGATCTGACCGATAAATACGTAAAACAGATCGAAAAAGCAGTAAAAGAAAAAGAACAGGAAGTTATGTCCCTGTAAGACGGCACCGCAGACAGTGCAGCGCCAGGCATCGCTTTGCGGTGCCTGGCTTTTTAAAAAGATAGGAGAAAACAAGGATGGCAAACAATCAGCCTTGCAGAGAGGATCTTCCTGAGCATATTGGTATTATTATGGATGGCAACGGTCGATGGGCAAAAAAAAGAGCGCTGCCGCGCAAATATGGTCATCGGGAAGGAGCAAAGGCGTTTCGTAAGATTGTGGAATACTGTGATAAGATCGGTCTTCATTATCTGACCGTTTACGCATTTTCCACCGAAAACTGGAAACGTCCAAAAGATGAGGTGGATTCGATCATGCAGCTGCTGGAGCAGTATATTGATGAAGCCTTCGATCATAAAAATGAAAGTGATGGCGTTCGTACCAAGTTTATTGGGGATATGAGCGCTTTAAGTCCTGTTCTTCAGGAAAAAATAAAGAGAATTGAAGCTTTGGGAGAGGGAAAGAGTGGGCTCCTTGTCAATGTTGCCCTTAATTATGGCGGCAGACATGAGTTGGTCCATTCCATGCGTGCTCTGGCAGAAATGGTGCGCGAGCAAAAGATCGCTCCGGAGGAAATTGATGAAGCGATGGTAAGCGATCATCTTTATACTGCGGGGCAGCCGGATCCGGATCTGATTATCCGTCCAAGTGGAGAAGAAAGATTATCAAACTTTCTGATCTGGCAGGCGGCTTACTCGGAATTTGTGTTTATGGATGTGCTTTGGCCTGATTTTAAACCGGAGCATTTGGAGGAAGCAATTCGGATTTTTAATCAAAGACACAGACGCTTTGGCGGTATATAACTGTGGATTGTGTATGGATGAAAAGAATATCTTTGCGGTAGACAACATATTCTGAAATTATCCAGTCATAAAATCAGGAAGATGAATGGAGAGGTTTTCGTGAAAACACGAGTGATTTCTGCTGTTGTTGGAATCATACTGCTGATTATTGTGCTCAATTTTTTCCAGATGTCGCTGATGTTGATGTTCATCAGGTAAAGGCCGAATTTC
>OHBJ01001590.1_pt1 | contig 15634 bp, 15 predicted proteins | sample 1577241 | NCBI WGS metagenome assembly OHBJ01 (sample SAMEA3541594, study PRJEB24748) | human gut metagenome | biome: human gut; feature: human-associated habitat; material: faeces | place: China | collected 2012
GCATTCAGTTTATCATAAAACAGTAGTAACAATATTCCGCTGCACCTCCACATCCTCCGGGTCCACGGCCTCCGGTTTGATGGTAACGGCCAGCACTTCCTTTTTGCCGTTGACCTTGGCCTCTACCACGCCGCCTCCCACGCTGGCGGTGAACTCCTGGGCCTCTACGGCCTCCTGGGCCGCATTCACCTGCTCCTGCATCTGCTGGATGCGGGCCTGCATCTCCGCCTGGCGCTGAGCGCCGGTCATCTTCATGCTGCCGTTGGTAAATCCACGGCGTGCGCTGTATCCCATAACTGGTCTCTCCTTTGTATTACTTGATCTCGATATTATCGAACTGACTGCCGAATTTCAGCAGGTTCTGCAGATTTTCCCGGGGCGTGGCCTTGCGGCCAACGCGGCTTCTGTTTCGTGCGCTCGAACCACGACGGCCTCATCGTCTCCGACATCATCTATAATCCAAAGGAGACCCGACTCCTTTCCATGGCCCGGGCCAAAGGCCTCCCCGCCTTCAACGGATCCTATATGCTCCTCTATCAGGGAGCCGAGGCATTCCGTCTCTGGACCGGAAAAGAAATGCCTGTGGCCCTGATCAAAAATATGTTTTTCTCTTAAACAGCAGCGGAGCCGCTGCTTTATAGATGACTTCCCATCTATTTTGCAGCGGCCCCTTTATCTGCGGCAGGAACTCCTTCCGCCCCATGGCGTTCCAGGCAGGTTATTTCTATTCCTGCTCTGCCACCTCTTTTGCCATGGAAAGCAGTTCCTCCGCGCTCATACTCTCTTCAAATGTAAACAGGCAATAGCTGATGTCCTCCTGTTCCCATGTCACTGCGGCAGAGGTCATGACCTCGACTTCATCGCTTCCGTAGGCCACGTTCAGCTTTCCTTCCTCCTGGAGCTTCTTCTCCTCCTCTGTGATCTCATAATCCGGCGGCACGAACTTATTGACCGTACTGGAATAAGAAAGCACGGTACCGTCCTCCAGGGTCATGACCTGATCCGCAGAGCTTTCGTCCTGCATCCCCACAAAGAGGCGGCTTCCGGAAAGCTCCACGTCCTCCATCCCCTCCTTTTCATAGGTAAATGCCATGGACATGCCCTGGTCCAGACGGTTTTTCCCTTCATCCTGGGTCTCCTCATGCTTGGGGACTGCCTCCTTAAAGGTATATCCGTTGGAAAAGCCTTCCACAGATTTCACCCGGCCATCACAACCCTCCTGCATCTGTACCGCCTGATCATAATCCCTTACGATCTCATTGCGGCTGCTTCCAGACAGGATAAACGCCGGACGCCCTACGGCAACGGCAGTCATGGTCCCAAGGATACAGATGGCGGCTGCTGCAACTACTGTTTTTTTCCAATTCCTATGTTTCATATTTTTTTCCTCCTCAATGGCTTCAAAACCTCTTGTACGGATCCTCTGGTCTCCCAGGGAGCCGCCGATTTCCTCTGACTTCTTATTTAAGGTCTCTTTTAAATTTTTTTCTAAGATAAGATCGTCCATGTGGCGCCTCCTTTTTGATCCTGTTTCGTCAGGGCTTCCTTTAGTCTGGCCTTTCCGTGAAAAAGACGCGATTTGACGGTCCCCTCCAGACATCCGCAGGCTGCGGCTATCTCCTTTATGGTCATCTCATTATAATAATAAAGGATGATCACGGTCCGCTGCTTCACCGGCAGCCTTAAGATCTCCCGGTAAAGGGCCTGCTCCTCCTCCTTCAGTATCACGCGGCTTAAAAGCCCGCCCGGAGCCTCTTTTTCCTCCGGATACACTTCCTCTGCAGGCTGTTCCCGTCTGGCCTTCCGGCAGACCCTCCAGGCCGTCCGGGACAGGGTCTTATAGAACCAGCCCTTAAAGGCCTCCGGGTCCCGGATCTGCTTCCGGTTGATATAGCAGGATGTAAAGGTCTCCTGTACGATATCCTCGCTGTCAGCATAGTTTCCAGCCAAAAAACGGAGCGTCTGCAAGCGCTCCGTTCCATTCCTCCATTCCATACTCTCTTTTTCTTGGCAGGATGCAGCATTCTGGTTTGCTCTGCATCCGCTGCGCGGCACACAGGGCTCTGGTACGGCACTGTGCGCAGATGAAAACAAAAACGGGACACTCAGCTTGACCACCTGAGTGCCCCGATTTTTGTTTTGTCCCGGTCGTTGATCAGCCACATCCCGGGGAGCGGACAACATTCTTTACACCACCGCATCCCGCAGCAGCTGGTAGATCGCCTCCGCGTTTCCATCGGGGGAGCGGAGGAAGACGAATTTTCCGTTTACCTGGCAGACCCCGTCTGAATAGACGGTGAAGAGCAGGTTCTGGCTGGCATCGTCTGCAAAGCGCAGGGTGATGGAATGCGCTTCGTAGTCGTGAGAATAGGAGCGGACATTCTGGTTGAACTTTTGGTAGCAGCTCGCATTCTGCAGGATCTCGAAAAATGCCTGATAAGTATCATCGCCCGCAGAATAGGCACGGGTGGTGACCACAGAGGGGCTCAGGCTGACGGTATCCTCCACGCTGACGGAGACAGAAGTGCTTTTATTGATGTCAGTTTTCAGGTCAACGCGGCGGTTGGAAACGAATAACAGCACGAACAACACGACCCAGAGGGCCATGATGGCATAAAAACGGAGACTTTTGTTTTCCATAAGGCGTTCTCCTTTGGCGGGCCGCCCAGCAGGGCGGCCAGAGATCTTCAAAGAGTACGCTTTCATTATAGTGCCGGAACGCGCAGGATGTCAACTGTTCTCCAGATGCTTCTGCGCCGCAAAGGTGCCTGCGGCGCTGGCGGCGAACACAAAATAGTAGCTTGCGATGCGGAAGAGCATCAGGGTGCTCATAGCCTCGCCGCTGGTCATAAAGCTGCTGAACACCAGCAGAAAGGCTGTTTCAATGGAGCCCATGCCTGCTACATTGGGCAGGGCGTTGGAAAGGAAGAGCATCAGACTGGTGAGCAGCTGTACCTGCCAGAAGCTCAGCCCGCAGGAAAGTCCCATGAAGCGGATGCAGAACCACGGCAGGGTGAACATCAGAAACAGCTTGAGGGTCTGCACGGCAAGGATGCGGGCACAGCGGCCCTTGTCGGCCAGCAGGAGGCGGCTCTCGGTGGCCAGGGTGTCCAGCTGCTCCAGCCACTTTTCCCGGCGAGTCTGCCACGGTTCTGTTTTGGGCAGAAAGCCCATGGCCCAGCGGGCCAGCCGCTGCACCAATGGCGAGACACAGAGCAGCACCAGCGTCACGATGACCAGCGCCACCACGCAGTAGGCGGCGGGCAGATAATGCATCACGCCGGAGGTGTTGGCGGCGAGCCAACGGTGCTGCAGCAGGAGCATCACAGTGGCATAGAGCAGAACGGTGGTCTTGTGGAATACATATTGCAGGGTCATCAGGCCCACACCGGGGCCCAGCGGCAGGCCGCAGTGGTAAAGATAATAGGACTCCATGGGCACAGCCCCGGCACCCAGGCCGACCACGTTGCCAAAGATGCCCACAAAGGCGGCATCCAAGCCGCGCCGCAGGGTGAAGCCCGGCAGGCGGCAGCGGATGATGAGCCAGCAGACGATTCCCTCAAGCAGGGGGTATGTCAGGCCGATGGCCAGCACCAGCAGCACCTGCCAGAAGGAGAGCTGGGTCAGCGCGGTCGAGATCTCGGCCCAGTGGCTGCTGAAGATGAAAACCACTACACAGGTCAGCGCCAGCAGCACCAGCAGAGAAAGGATCGCCTTTTTGCGGGAGGGCTGCTGGGGGGTGTTGGTCTGTTCCATGGGACAAGGCTCCTTTCACGATACTGCTTGCAGTATAACACAGCGGAACCTTGTTTTTGTGAACTGAAACAAAATTTTTCTCGTCACTTTGTGGGATATGATAAAAAAGAACCTCTCAGGCTTACTTCGTTCGCCAGGTTCGGGTTGCGGCTCCCAGCATCCACTTCGTGTTGGAAACAACACTTGTGTCTTGCTGGCCGCGGCCCCAACAGCAACGCCCTTTATCCGCCACTGGCGGCGGCTGTTGCTGTTGCCCCTAGTAGGAGAGGTGGCATTGCGAAGCAATGACGGAGAGGTTCTGTGTTACTTTTTCGCTGTCAGATCTTCCACAGCAGCCCGGAGCGTCTGCTCAAAAGCTTCCTTGGAATAATACTGCTCGTACATTTTACGGCATTCTGTCCGCATGGAAGCCAGCTCTTCCGGGTGTTCAATGGCGTGCTCCAGCAGGACAGCCAGCTGCTGCGGGTCGTCGTTGTGGTAAACGAAGCCGTTCCGCCCCTCGGAGATGAGCCCGGCGGTGCCGGTGTGTTCCGATACGATGGACGGCTTGCCGAAGATCAGACCCTCGGTGACAAAGGTGGGCATGGGATCATCGCGGGAAGCACAGACCAAACCGGTGCACTGCTCCATCAGGCTTTTGATCTCGTCACGGGTGAGCCGCTTGCAGTAGTACACGTTTTCCGGGTAGTCTGCGGTCAGGGCGCGGACGGAGTCCATCATCTCCTTGTCAGCGGCCTGGCCCACAAAGAGGAAGGAGGCCTTCTCCCGTACCTCGGGCGGCAGCAGGCGGATGGCCTTGCAGAAGATATCGTGGCCCTTACGGCGCTCAAAGGAGCCCACCGTGGCAAACAGCGGGCGGCCGCGGTTGTAGCCCAGATCGGTGCGGACAAAGTTCTCTGCCGCGTAATCGGGCAGGCCGTAGATGAGCGGCCGGATCTCGAACTCGGGCCGCACGGCGCGCATGGCGTTGGCGGCGTGGCTGCCCACCGAGTAGACCCGGACATTCTCTCCCAGCTGGGTGGGGATCTGGTGGGCAATGTGGGGATAGCCTGCAAAGGCATCGTGGAGCCACCACAGCACCGGCACGGCGGTGCCGCTCAGGGCACGGACCGCCCGGGCCATGACCACCGTGTTGGCGATGACGAAGTCGGCACAGAGAGCCATGCCCCAGGCATCGGAGACATTGCGGCAGGACGACCGGGTGATGACCGAGGCCCCGGCATCCAGGAAGAGATGCAGGGAGCCGCCGTCACTGGGGCCCAGCACAAGTACCTCATACCCCATGCTGCGCAGCACCGGCACGGCACTCACCAACACGATGGGTGCGCCGGTCATATCCAGCACATGGCTCATAATAAAGGCACGTTTGCCGTGGGCCGAAAACGCATCCTCGGCGCAGATGCCGCGCTCGTAGTGGAGCAGGGCCTGCGGGATGAGAGCGGGCTTAGTGCAGAGCTGCGCGGCCAGCGCCAGCAGCTCGGGCACATTTTCGGGGTCATGGGCGGCGGCGCGGCAGCGCTCCAGCAGGGTGCGGCTGACCACGGCGCAGCGGTTCTGCGCCTGCAGCGGCTGGCTCTGATAGAGGGCAGTCGCCCCACCAAAGCCGAACACAGCGTTGCATACGGCGTAATCCGCTCCATCCTGCAGGGCTTTGGCAAAGTACATCAGGGCGGTGGACATCAGCTCCACGTCCTCGGCGGCCAGAAGCACGCCGTCCACGCTTGCGGTCAGTTCTCCTTCCAGCCGGTCCACCAGCCGGAACTTGCGGTGGAGCTGGTCAGTCAGGGTGGCTTTCAGGGCCGTGCTGCGGGCCGATGCGCAGACCAGCAGATAGGTGCTCTGGGTGTTGCTGTACTCCTGCAGGGCCAGCTGACGCTGCTGCAGGGGGGTGTAATTGTTATACATGGCTGTTCCTCCGTTCCACTTCTCAGTTTCCACGGTGGAACAGGCGCATCAGGCTGCGGATGGGAGCAGTGAGCTTCCAGCTTTTACTGGAAAACACGCTTTCCAGCGAGGTCTCGTAGGCAGTGCTCCGGGCCTGCAGATCGGCGTTTTTCTGGTGCAGCTGTGCGATCTCCTGCTGCAGGGCGGCCACCATCTGCTGCTGGGCCGCGGCATTCTGCTCCAGCTGCTGGATATGCTGCTTTTCGCTGTCCTTGCGCAGCTGGAGCTGCTGCACGCCCTGCAGCACGGCGCAGAACAAAGGCTCGTCCGTCAGGGTCTCCAGCGGGAAGTAGCCGTAGCTTACCACCAGCTTCATCCCGGCGGGGTAGTGGGTGGTGCCCTCCAGCCGGTAGTTGGGGTCGTCGCCCAGGAACAGGGTGCTTCCGCCGGAAAGATTCAGACCGTTGGTGGGCACGCAGATGATGCGGTCGTCTGAAAAGATCAGGTTGGTGATGCAGCAGGGCAGCTCACCCGGGTCGAACCGCAGGGCCTGCACGGCCACCGGCAGCTCAAAGGTCGCGGTCACAGCACCGGTCAGCTCGTCGGTGGTGCAGTCGGGCGCGGTCAGGGTGTCCTTTTCCGAAAAGCCGAAGCCTGCATCATAATAGAGCAGCGGCTGCAGCAGAGTGGGCGAGTCAGTATGCATCTCGCGCTGGGGGTGTGCCGCAAGGTAGGACTGCACCTTCTGTTCCAGGGAAAGGCAGCGCTCTGCCAGATGGGAAGCACCTTCGTCCGAAAGCTTGAGTTGCTGTTCCAGCTCGGCGATCTTTTCCTGCAGAGCCGCAGTGTTCTCAGGAGCTGCGTTGTTCATAACCGGATTCTCCTCATAATATTATTTCACTTCAGCAGAGGGTGCACCCTCTGCAAAAAATCAGTGTTTTGCCGCAAAATGACGCTCAGGCGCTTCGGCGCGGGCGCTGCGCCGGCGGGGCGCTTCCGCCGCCTTCTGCTCCCGGCGGGAGGTGAGCCAGAACTTCAGGTCCCGGCGGCGCACCAGCAGTTCGCAGATGAGCAGGGTGGAGCCCAGCGAAAGGGTGAACTGCAGCACCATGCCCAGCACCGGGTGAGCCGCAAACTTCTGGGGCATCAGATACCAGGGAATGGCCGTGAGCTCCACAGTGTGGACACAGAAGATGAACAGCGAACGGCGGCCAATGGCCTGAATGGCGTGGGTGACAACGTTCTCCACCCTGCGCTGGAACCAGATGACGATGGAAAGGATGCCCAGGCCCGTCACGGCATCCAGCAGGATGCTCACGGGACCGAAGGTCCACTCGGCCATCGAGACGCAGTCGGTGCTCTTGGTAAAAAGCACCAGTGCGGCCACAGCCAGAGCTGCCGCGATCATCCCGCCGCGCAGACGGGGCGAGAGAGGCTGTTCAAAGATCTTATACTTCTTGGCAAGGTGTCCCACATACAGAGCCGGAACAGTGACCATGCCCTGGCCGATGCAAAAAGGAGCCTCCCAGGTGATGCAGATGCCCCAGCCTAACAGCATGGTACCCAGCACCGCCCAGTTTATGTACTGCTCCGGGAAGATATTCAGGATGAGATCCAGCAGGATCCATGCGATCATCAGCGAGAGCAGATACCACATGGGGCCGCAGGAGAAGAACAGCTGGCCGAAATAGGTGGCCGTGTGGGGCAGGCCCAGTGCAAAGCCGCCCAGCACCTTGTAGGTCTCGTAGGTGGCGTTGTGCAGGCTGCCGAACAGGCTGTAATGGATGATGAAATGGAACACGGTGGTGGCAATGCCTGTATAGATGTAAGGCTTGAGCAGCGTTTTGAACTGCTGGTCGATGCACTTGCCGATGGAGCGCTTGCGGAAGCCGTAGCCGCTGGCAATGTAAAAGGCCGCCATCAGGGATTCGCGGTAGGCGAACATGCAAAAGGTCAGCGGGTTGATGTGGCTGGCATCGCCCATGGGATAAAGCTCACCGGTGTGGGCAAAGACGATGGTCAGCATGCCGACACCCTTGAGCAGATCGAACATGCCCAGCGAATTTGCGGCACGGCGTTTGGTTCCCTCCATAAAAAGGTCCTCCTCTGCGCCGCACCCCGCCCCGGGATGGCAGAATTGCCGGATTTTTGGCGCATCATGTTAAAAATTAGAGATATTTATAATAAGTATAATGCTTTTTGCCCTTGCTGTCAATCAAACGCAGGGAGAAAGCACGGTAGGCGGATACCGGGAAAAGTGTACCACACTCACGGCCTGCCCGCAACAAAAGGCAGGATTTACATCCGGGTGCACAGATTGACTGTAAGTTTAAGTTGCGTATTTGTGCAATTAAATCTTGCATTTAAGCCCTCTATGCGGTATACTCTAGGCTAGAGTGCCCAGAAGATTCCATTTGGCGGAAACAATAGGAAATAATTTAACAAAAATAAACAGGGAGTGTAAAATAATGGCAAACAAGGCTTGTAACGAAGTTGTGACCGTGGCAAATATGCCGATGACCGTTTTTGATATGATCTCTGCGATGCAGAATAAGTATGCTGACCGTGTGGCGTTCCGCTATGTGGAGGGCAAGGACACGGTGGTGGAAAAGACCTACGCTCAGTATGTGCAGGATATCCGCAAAGCGACCGGCTACCTGCAGCAGGAGCTGGGTGAGCCCAAGGGCAAGAAGATCGTCATCCTGAGCCGCACCAACTATGAGTACGGCGCGGTCGTTTTCGGCACCATGATGGCAGGCGCTGTCATCGTGACCCTGAACCAGGGCAAGACCTGGGCCGAGCTGGAGTATGAGCTGGGTATGGTGGAGCCGGATCTCATCTTCAATGATGGCATCGATTACGGCTACCGCGCCCAGCTGGAAGCACTCTACGGCGCTCGGCTCCGCCCCATGGATGCCTGGATCGCTGCCCCTGAGGCTGAGATGGTCAACCGCATCGACCACGAGGGTCTGCTGATGCTGATGTTCACCTCCGGCACCACCGGCCGCAGCAAGGGTGTGATGCTGAGCGAGAAGAACTACTTCACCGCCTGCCAGATGTACATCGATGGCCTGAAGTCCGTCCTTGACTATGAGGAGCGGCTGGTACCCCAGTACCTCGACCAGACCTTCAGCCACTTTACGCTGGTGCCCATGTTCCATCTGGCCGGTTTCATCTGCTACTTTGTCTATGGCATACAGGGCTGGACCCTGAATCTCTGCTGTGATGCCCGCGACCTGCGCCGGGATATGAGCCTGATGCACAGTGATGCCATGTCTACCCCGCCGGTGCTGGTGGAGATGATCTGCAACGAGGTCAAGCGCGGCCATGCCGACCGCCTGAACGGGCTGTGGAACCTGAGCTGCAGCTCTGCCATCCTTGATCCCGCCATCTTGAGCGGTCTGGTGAAGAATGGCTTCTACATCAATCAGTGCTACTCCATGACCGAGCTGGCCGGCTATGGCCTGCTGAACGTGACCCAGGAGGGCGACCATCTGCGTGCCCTGGGCAAGCCGGACGGCTTCTGTGAGGTCAAGGTGGACGAGACCGGCGAGATCTGCGTCCGCGGCGGCTGCGTGATGCTGGGCTACTATAAGGACCCCGAGGCCACTGCCGAGACCATCGACAAGGACGGCTGGCTCCACACCGGCGACCTGGCCCACGTGGACGAGGAAGGCTACTACTATATGACCGGCCGCAAGAAGAACCTCATCATTCTGGACAGCGGCGAGAACGTCAGCCCCGAGGAGCTGGAAAAGCTGCTGGGCAAGTGCGATGCCATCAAGGAGTGCATCGTCAAGGAGATGGGCAAGAAGATCGGCACCGTGGTCTGCTGTGAGGATGACAAGCAGCAGCAGGTGAAGGATTTTGTCACCGAGCTGAACCGCACCCTGCCCATGTACAAGCGCATCTCCGTTGTAGAATGCAGCGCCGATCCCCTGCCCCGCAACGCGCTGGGCAAGCTGCTGCGCAAGTAAAATCAAACGGGAGAAAAAGGAGCGGACCATGGTAAACAATGTCTATGATCTTGTCACCCGGACAATGGAGCAGGAATTCCCCGGGCGGGTGGCCTTCCGCTGGGTAGAGGATGCCACCGGCACCGTGAAGGAAAAGACCTATGCCGAGTATGCACAGGATATCCGCCGCGCTGCTGCCTGGTTTGCCCGGAACATCCCGGAGGTGGAGGGTAAGCGGGTGGTCCTGCTGAGCCGGAACTGCTATGAGTACGGTGTGAATACCTTTGGCGCTGTGCTGGCCGGGGCTGTTCTGGTAACGATGAACCAGAAAAAGACCTGGGATGAGCTGAGCTGGGAGCTGGAGCTGGCAGAGCCTGCCCTCATCCTGAACGATGGGGTGGACTACGGCTGCCGTGACCAGCTGGAGGCTGCGTATGGGGAACGCCTGCGGCCGATGGATGTCTGGAAGGACACCGCGCCCGGCGGGCTGGAAAAGAAGATCGACCCCAATGCCCTGATGGTCATGCTGTTCACCTCCGGCACCACCGGCCGCAGCAAGGCCGTGATGCTGGCAGAGCGGAACTTCTTTACCGTGATGCAGATGCACGTTGCCATGGGCGACCACTTGCTGGACTTCAAGCACCGGCAGCTGCCCGAGGACAAAAACGATGTCCTGAGCAACTTTGCCATCCTGCCCCTGTTCCATCTGGGCACCTTTATCTGCCTGTTCTCCTGGCCCTTCAAGGGCTGGGCCCTGAACCTTTGCAGTGACCTGCGGAATTTCTACCGGGATCTGGGGCTGATGCACAGCGATTCCATTGCCGTGGCCCCGGTGCTGATGGAGAGCATCTACAAGGATGTCAAGCGCGGCCGCGCCGATAAGCTGAACGGCCTGTGGAACCCCTGCGGCAGCTCTGCCATGTTCGACAGCGAGATGCTGCTGGGTCTGGTGGAAAACGGCATGTACATCACCCAGTGCTACGGCATGACCGAGACCTGCGGCGATGGTCTGGTGAACTACGCCCAGGCAGAGCCCCGTATCCGGGCGCTGGGCAAGCCGGACGGCCACTGTGAGTACAAGCTGGATGAGACCGGCGAGATCTGCATCCGGGGCGGCTGTGTGATGCTGGGCTACTATAAAGACCCCGAAGCCACCGCCGAGATCATCGACAAAGACGGCTGGCTCCACACCGGCGACCTGGCCCGTGAGGACGAGGACGGCTATTACTACATGGTGGGCCGGAAGAAGAACCTGATCATTCTGGGCACCGGCGAGAACGTCAGCCCCGAGGAGCTGGAAAGAAGGCTCAACGCCTGCCCTGAGGTGCAGGAGTGCGTGATCAAAGAGATGGGCAAAAAGATCGGCGCGCTGATCTGCTGTGCCGAGGAAAAGCAGGCAGAGGTCCGGGCTTTTATCACCGGGTTGAACCGTATCCTGCCGCTGTACCAGCGGATCACGGCGGTGGAGTTCAGCACCGAGCCCCTGCCCCGCAACGCCATGGGCAAGCTGCTGCGCAGGTAAGCGCGGAAATTGTAAAAAAAGCGCAAAACCGGGCGGTCGGTGTGTTGCATTTCCTCCATAAAACAGGTATTATAAAACACAGGAATGCCCCGCCGGCTGGCTAAACCGGCCCGGCGCGTGGCATACTGAAACTGCGCCCTTGCAGGCGATAAAAAATCCCTCACGGAAAGGAAGATTTTTTGATGGAAAGAGCAGAAATCATGTCTCAGATCCTGGCAATTCTGGAGGATGTGGCAGAGATCTCGCCCGAGGATGTCAACGAAAACAGCGTGATGATGGATGATCTGGATCTGTCCTCTATGGAGATCCTGACCGTCGTGGCCGATCTGGAAGAGACCTTTGGTCTGCGCATCCCCGAAAAGGAGCTGCGCAACTTTGTGACCATCGGCGATCTGGCCGATTATCTGGCCGAGAACGCGGGGTAAATTCCGGATGAATGCAGAGCAGCGTGCGGTGTTTCAGGGCATCGTCTACTACTACCGTGAAAATCAGGTCCTCTGCCGCTATCAGGCCACGCTGAAGGAGGCCGTTGACCCGGCCCTTCTGCAGCAGGCACTGGATGCGGCCCGCCCGCTGGCAGAGTATTATTTCTGCCATGTGGTGTGGGAAAAGCGGGAGGCCCGTCTGGAGCCCAACACTGCCCCCTGCCGTGTGCGGCAGGGCAGCACCCAGCCAAAGATCCCCGAGGAGACGAACGATTATCTCTTCTCGCTGGGCTATGAGGGGAACACGGTCTATCTGGACTGGTTCCACTTCCTGGCCGATGGCCGGGGCAGCGCGCCCTTTTTCACCCTGCTGCTCAAGCTCTACTGCAACCTGCGCTCCAACGCTGGTTTTGTGTGCGAGGCCCTTGCCTCTGATCCGCCCTACGATGTGGAACAGCTGCTGGCCCGCTACCCGGAGAGCCAGGTGGCCAACGACATGCAGAAGGACGTGCTGCAGATCCACGAGGGCACGCCCCATTTCCAGCGGCTGCGGCTGGACAGGCAGAGCCTTGTGGATCTGGCGCAGAGGGAGGGCGTGAAGCCCTTCAGCGCCCTCATGGGGCTGACCTGCCAGGCAGCGCAGCGGTATCTGGAAAAGAATGACCTTGTGTACAGCTATGCCGCCGACACCCGCGCGGCGCTGGGGGTGCCGCATGCCCTGTACAACTGCATTGCGTCCTTTCAGCTGTCCCTGCGGCTGGAACCGCAGGCCCGGTTCCACAGCTTTGCAAAGCAGCTCGACCATGAGATCCGGGAAAGCCTGACCCCAGAGCGCCGCCTGTTCCGCATGGCCGAACAGATGGGCTGGGTGTATCAGGTGTTCCGGCAGAAGGCCGCGCTCAAGATCAAGAAGCGTGTGTTCCAGATGGGCGAGTACATCAGCGGCTTCCCGGCAGATTTCTGGGTCAGCTACATCGGCAGCCCGCTGCTGCCGCACAGCCCGGAGCTGGAAGCGTATCTGACCGATTTCCAGACCTGGGTGCTGCCGGACGGTGCGTCCCTTGCAATGGAGGTCACCAGCCTGCACGGCGTGCTGACCTGCTGCATTGAGAACAAGGTGGACAAGCCCGGCTACCTCGAGGCCCTGCGCGACGTGATGGAGCAGGAGGGCATCAGGGTGCTGGAAGCGGTACATATCTCTTAAAAGAAAATGACCCTTTCCGTCATGCGTCGGCGTGGCGGAAGGGGTCATTTTTCATGTTGTGGAGGTGGGCCGGATGCTGACCTCGCCGTGCTGCAGGGAAACCTGCCTGCCGCCCTCGCGCTCCACCACCAGACGGCCCGCATCGTCAATGGAAAGGGCCTTTGCGGCATAGGTGTCGGCCCCGGTGCAGACAGTGACCCAGTGGCCCGGCACAAAACAGCGGGCCCGGTACTCGTCCAGACAGTCGAAGGCCGGGCAGAGGGAGAGCAGCTCCCGGGCAATGGCCCCGGCCAGCACCGCCCGGCTCACGGGTGCGGGGCCGCCGGGGTAAAGGCTGCCTGCCGTGCGGGCCAGCTCCTCGGGCCAATCGGCAGGGGAGGTGGTCAGGTTGAGGCCGATGCCCACCACCAGCCATTCCAACTGGCCGCTCTCCATGTCGGTCCCGGCTTCGGTCAGGATGCCGCAGACCTTGCGGCCCTGATAGTAAAGGTCGTTCACCCATTTGATGCCCAGTTCCAGCCCGCACAGGGCCTTGACAGCCCGGGCCACGGCCACCGCCGCACTGATGGTCGCGCTCTGGGCATCGGCGGCAGAAAGGGCGGGCCGCAGGATGAGGGAGAGGTAGACCCCCTTCCCGGCGGGGCTTTCAAACCGCCGCCCCAGCCGCCCACGCCCCGCCTGCTGGTGGGCCGTGAGCACCAGCGTGCCATGGGGTGCACCGCCCAGTGCCAGCTGCTTGGCCGTCAGGTTGGAGCTTTGCAGCGTGTCGTAGATGTGAATGGGGGCGGCGCGATTCGCGCGCTGAACGTTGCCGCCGACATGGAACGGCATTCCCGAATCGTTGAAATTCCGGTGATTTACGATGGCGAGGATATGGCGGACGTAGCCGACCTGCTGGGCATCTCCGTTGACGAGGTTGTGCGCCGGCATTGCGATACCGCCTGGTCCGTGGCGTTCGTCGGCTTCGCGCCCGGTTTCGCATACCTGACCGGCGGCGACCCGATATTCGATGTGCCACGCCGCAAAGTGCCACGGCTGAGCGTGCCCGCGGGCGCGGTGGGGCTTGCCGGCACGTTTTCCGGCGTGTATCCGCGCGTCAGCTCGGGCGGCTGGCAGTTGCTGGGCCACACGGAAACGCCGATGTGGGACGAGCGGGCCGACCCGCCCGCGCTGTTGCAGCCCGGCGACACCGTGCGTTTTACGCCCGTGCGTGACGCCGTTTCCGGCGGTTCGGCTTCTGTTTCTGCCTCTGTGTCCGATTCCGTTCAAGTTTCGCAGGCGCCAGATTCCATGTCCGTCTCGGCCTCGACTCCGGCTCTCGAAGTCCTCCGCTCGGGCCTGCTCACCACCTTCCAAGATGATGGCCGTGTCGCCGCGAACATGGGCGTGACCGGTTCCGGCGCCGCCGATCGCACGTCTTCCCACTTGGCCAACGCACTGGTCGGCAACCCCGCTAATACCCCCGTGTTGGAAATCACCGGTGGTGGCGTGCGCATGCGTGCCATCGGCAGTGTGGTCGTGGCGGTGACGGGCGCTTCGGCGGATGTGACGATTACCGGAAGCCGGCAATCGCAAGATAGTCAAGGCGGCTCAAACGGCACGTTCACCCCAAATTCCCCCGGTGGATGCAGTGGCCGGACCGTCTTGAACGCATCGAACGATGCCGCCGACCGCACCACAATCGCCATGCAACAACCGGTTCTGCTGCGTGACGGGGACGTGCTGTCAATCGCCCCGCCGACCAGCGGCCTGCGCGATTATGTGGCCGTACGCGGCGGTTTCGGCGTCGCGACAACCCTCGGTTCGGCTGCAACGGACACGATGAGCGGCATCGGCCCGCGCCCGATCGCAGCCAAACAGCGGCTCGCCATACGTACCGCGTCCACGGCGTGCGATGCCGGCGTCGGCCTGCCGCAGCCATGGCCGACCGACCTGCCGAAACCCGGCAGACCTACGGATTTATACGTGCGATTGGGACCGCGCGACGACTGGTTCACTGCAGCCGGCCTGTCCGCATTCCTGACGCAAACGTGGACAGTGACCGCGCAGTCGAACCGTGTTGGCCTGCGACTTTCGGGAGCGGCACCCGTGGAACGCACCGACACGCGCGAACTGGCCAGCGAGGCCACGCCATCCGGCGCAATCGAAGTGCCGACCAGCGGACAACCGGTCATTTTTCTGCGCGACCAGCCTGTAACCGGCGGATATCCGGTAATCGCCGTGCTTGAACCGGAATCGTTGGACGTGGCCGGGCAGTTGCCACCAGGCGCATGCGTCCGCTTCCACGTCGTTTCCGCCCATGTCACGTCTACTCCGCAACCTGCGTACCCCACCAAGGAGGTTCGATAATGCCATCCGCATCGACTGCACCATCCTCAACGGCGCTCCCATCCCCGTCGCCATCATTGTCGTCGCCATCATTGTCGTCGCCATCGCCCGCAACCCCGAAACTACGGCGCATCCTCATCGCCAACCGTGGCGAAATCGCCATGCGCGTCATCCACGCCTGCCATGACACCGGCCGCATCGCCATCGCCGCCTATGCCGACCCCGACGCGGACGCGCTGTTCGTGCACGCCGCCGACGAGGCCTACGCACTGGGCGGATCCGACGCGCAAAGCACGTATCTCAACATCGCGGCCATCGTGGAAACCGCGCACAAGGCGCATGTCGACGCCGTCCACCCCGGGTACGGTTTCCTTGCCGAAAACGCGGAATTCGCGCAGGCGGTCATCGACGCCGGCATGACGTGGATCGGTCCGCAGCCCGCCACCATCCGCGCGCTCGGCTCGAAAGTCGAAGCGCGCCGCATCGCGGCCGAAGTCGGCGCGCCCATGGCCCCCGGCACCACGGAACCGGTGCACGACCCCGCCGAAGTCATCAAGTT
>OHBJ01001593.1_pt1 | contig 15617 bp, 8 predicted proteins | sample 1577241 | NCBI WGS metagenome assembly OHBJ01 (sample SAMEA3541594, study PRJEB24748) | human gut metagenome | biome: human gut; feature: human-associated habitat; material: faeces | place: China | collected 2012
GACATATTTTGAATTATGTGCCTTGTATTTTCAATTATCTGCGGGAAGTTTTTTATCGTGTAAAAAAAAATATTTTTTTTTGCGAGGTGTTGTTTTCCGCATTAATTTATTTCCTGCCGTTTTTTCACTGTATCGTTTTTTCTTTACGGCAAAACGCATTGTCTGCGGAATGAAAAATCCGCCGAGCAAACTTTGTTGCACGGCGGATTTTGTATCGTTATGCGGTTTTGTATTATCCTCTGCGGTCGAGATAGGGAAGTTTGTACGGACGGCGGTAGTCGTAGTAGTACAAACGGTGTGCGAATGCTTCCTTGTCGTCGCCGAAACTGAGTGTGGCGGGATTCCAGTGAACAGGGCGCTCGAGCTCGCGTGCAATGTTGAATATGCAGCAGAGTGTGTTGGTGCTGCAGCCGCACTCAACGGGCGAGTTCGGGTCGGTGCGCTTGCGCACTGCGTCGATGAAGTTCTGCATATGCGGCGAACTTACCTCGTATTCGCCTTTTCCCACTTCCTTTTTCTCTGCTTTCAGCAGAGAGGGGTCGGAGCATTCTATGTAGCCTCGCGCTACTTTGAGCCAGCCTTTGTCGCCTATGAATTGAAGGCCCTGGGCATTGGGGTCGTCTTCGCGATACGGCTGCTCGGTCATTACTATTCCGTTGGCGTAGCGCATGGCGGCATATTTGGCGCCGTTGTATCCTTTGGGAATGAATTCCACGGGGCCGCTTCCGTCCATACCTATGGCAGCCTGTGCAATGTCGTACATGTGGGCTCCCCAGTCAGCGGGATAACCGTTGCCGGTTTCCTGATACCAGCGCCATGCTCCCCAAAGCTGTTCGTTTTTGTCGGGATCGAGCGATACGGGCGGGCACAGGTCGGGGTGATAGTGTATCTTGGGGTCGTTTAGCGGGCCGAGCCACTGGTTGAAGTTGAGGTTGGCCGGCACAGGCATTTCGGGAAGGTCGAGAGGTTTGGGAGGATCGCCCACGCGGGCGTATATCTTGTCGATGTGTCCTATCGCGCCGCTCTGTACGAGCTTTATGGCTTTCTGGAACTCCGCGCTCGAGCGCTGCTGGCTTCCCATTTGGAACACGCGCTTGTGAAGGCGTGCCGCGGTCTGCACCGCAAGTCCTTCGGTAATGGTGTATGCAAGAGGTTTCTGGCAGAATACGTCTTTTCCCGACTGGCAGGCGTTTATCGCAACAAGGGCGTGCCAATGGTCGGGAGTTGCTATTGCAACGGCGTCGATGTCTTTGCGCTCGAGCAGGTCTTCGTAGAATTCATAGACGTCGCAACGCTCGCCTGTGTTGTTCGATTTCTGCCATGCAGTTACGCGGCGGCGGAAGCGTTCGCGCTTAATGGAGTCGACGTCGCAGCACGCTGCTATTTGTACTCCGGGGCAGGCCGTGAAGCTGCTCATGTCGCTGCAGCCTTGCTGACCCAGCCCTATGAATCCCATTACAACGCGGTCGCTCGGGGCAATGCGCACTCCTCCCATTACCCAGCTCGGCAGAATTGTCAGGCCTGCTAATCCGGCAGCTGAACGCGTGAGGAATTCACGGCGGGTTATGGTGTTTTCCGATTTTTTGTTTTCAGAAGTTTTGGTTTCCTGTTTTTTTGAATTCTTTTTCATTTTTATTTGTTTTCGTGATGTTTGTTGGTTTTAAGGTGTGAAAAATTCGTTCTTTATTTGCAAATTTACTAAAAAAAAGCGAAAAAACAACACTTCGGTGCACGGCTATTGAGAATAGATGTGTTTTTATTGATGAATGTCCTTTCCGGAAGATTTTGCAGACAAAAACGGTCACTCGTCAAGTAGTTGAAAATCAACGTGTGTATATATAGCAAAAAATATGTCTGAGATAATTTAAAATATCTCAGACATATTTTGAATTATCTCCCTTGTATTTTGAATTTGCTGCGGGAGGTTTTTTACCGTGTAAAAAAAAATTTCTTTTTTTCGAAAGGTGCGGTTTGGATTGAAGCATGCCCGCAGAAAATCTGCGGGCATACTTAGGTTTATATGGCGCTCGTGCTGAAAAAAGTCGGATATGGTTCAGTTTTTTTCGGAGATAGGTTGTTGCGTGTGCCTGAACTTATGACAGTTTGGCTAGCTCGATAGCGCGGTCTAAGGCTGCGTTTATTCCGTCGGGGTTTTTGCCGCCGGCTGTGGCGAAGTGGGGAGCACCGCCTCCTCCGCCTTGTATCAGTTTTGCTGCCTCGCGCACGATGTTGCCTGCGTGCAGTCCGTTTTCGCTTATCAGATCCTTGCTTATCATGAGAGTGATAAGAGGTTTGTCCTGGTGTATGCTGCCAAGAACGCAGAATAGTCCGTGAGGTTTTTCTGCGGAAATCTGGAAAGCGATGTCTTTTACCACTTCGGGCGGAAGCGGCAGAATTTGCCGGATAAGGGTTATACCTTTTACCGTCTGGGCATAACTTATCAGTTTCTCTTTTATCTGGTTCTCTTTTTCCTTCATGTAATTTTCCAGCTGCTTGTGCATGTCGGCATTCTCTTCGAACGTTTTCCTTACGGCCGACATAAGGTCTTTCGAATTGTTGAAGAAAGTTCTGATACCGTTTATGAGATCTTCTTTCGTATACATAAGTTCTTCGGCTGCCGCACCGGTAATTGCTTCTATTCGGCGCACGCCGGCGGCAACGGAGCTTTCGGAATTGATTTGGAACAGGCCTATGCAGCCGGTGGCCTTAGCATGACAGCCGCCGCAGAATTCTACGCTGTTTCCGAATTTTACAACTCTTACCTTGTCGCCGTATTTTTCGCCGAAAAGTGCGATAGCTCCTAATTTCTTGGCTTCTTCTATCGGTGTGTCGCGGAATTCCTGGAGAGGAATGTTCTCGCGAATCTTCCTGTTTACGATACGTTCTACCTTGCGGAGCTCTTCGGGCGTTACTTTCTGGAAATGCGAGAAGTCGAAACGGATGTAATCGGGAGTGACGAGCGAACCTTTCTGTTCCACATGAGTTCCGAGCACTTCGCGCAGCGCAGCGTCGAGCAGGTGGGTCGCAGTGTGGTTGGCTTCGCTCTGGCGCCGGAGTTCTATGTTAACTTTTGCGGTGAATTCTGCTTCGGGGTGCTTCGGAAGCGTCTTAGAGATGTGTATTGGCAGGTTGTTCTCGCGCTTTGTGTCGATAATCTCTATTGTCTCGTATTCGCTCTCAAGCGTACCTTTGTCGCCGACCTGTCCGCCCATTTCGGCGTAGAACGGCGTGATGTCGAGAACTATCTCGTAATACGTAAGTTTCTTTTGTTGCACGGTTCTGTACCGTAGAATGTGGCACTTGTGCTCTGTGAAGTCCCAGCCAACGAACTTTTCTTCGCCGTCGAGCACTGTAATCCAGTCGCCGGTCTCTACTTGTGCGGCGTTGCGGGCACGTTGTTTTTGTTTTTCCATTTCCGTGCCGAATCCTTTCTCGTCGACGGTCATTCCGTTCTCGGAGCAGATGAGTTCCGTGAGGTCGAGCGGGAAACCGAACGTGTCGAAAAGCGTGAATGCCTTGACACCGTCGATTTGCGTCTTGCCTTCTTTGCGTGTTTCCTCGATTATGGAGTCGAGAAGGCTGATTCCGGTAGCAAGCGTGCGCAGAAAAGCTTCTTCTTCTTCTTTTATAACACGGGCTATAAGCACTTTTTGCGCTTCGAGTTCGGGATATGATTCTCCCATCTCGTCTACGAGGGTGGGAACGAGCTTGTAGATGAATGCTTCTTTCTGATTGAGGAACGTGTAGGCGTATCTTACGGCGCGGCGAAGTATTCTGCGGATTACGTATCCTGCCTTTGCGTTGCCCGGAATCTGTCCGTCGGCAATGCTGAAGGAAATGGCGCGCAGGTGGTCGGCCACAACACGCATTGCAACGTCGGTTTTTTCGTCTTGCCCGTATGTAACGCCGGCGAGGCTGCCTATTTTCTGAATTATAGGCTGGAAAACGTCGGTGTCGTAGTTCGAGCGTTTTCCCTGCATTACCATGCAGAGGCGTTCAAAGCCCATGCCGGTGTCGATTACCTTTGCCGGCAGCGGCTCCAGCGAGCCGTCGGCTTTGCGGTTGTACTGCATGAACACGAGGTTCCATATTTCTATCACCTGCGGGTTGTCTTTGTTCACGAGCTCTGCTCCGGAAATTTTCTGCTTCTCGCTTTCGGGCCGCAGATCGATATGAATTTCCGAGCACGGGCCGCACGGGCCGGTTTCGCCCATTTCCCAGAAATTGTCGTGCTTGTTTCCGTTTATTATATGGCTTTCCGGAAAATACTGTCCCCATATCTCGGCTGCTTCGTCATCGCGCGACAGGCCTTCGGAGGCTGCTCCTTCGAATACTGTGACGTAGAGATTGCTCTTGTCTATCTTCAGCACGTCAACGAGGTACTCATAGGCCCATGTTATGGCTTCTTTCTTGAAGTAGTCGCCGAAACTCCAGTTGCCGAGCATTTCGAACATGGTGTGGTGATAGGTATCGTGCCCCACTTCCTCGAGGTCGTTGTGCTTGCCGCTTACGCGCAGGCATTTCTGCGAGTCGGTGCAACGGCGGCTTTTGGGTTTTACATTGCCGAGTATTATATCTTTGAACTGGTTCATGCCGGCGTTGGTGAACATAAGCGTGGGGTCGTCTTTGATTACCATAGGAGCCGACGGCACTATGAGGTGGTTTTTCGATTCGAAGAACTGCTTGAAAGAGTCTCTTATCTCGTTAGCTGTCATATAATTTGAATTTTTTGTATTTGTTTGCAAAGTTACGGCCTTTTCATTAACTTTGCAAGAGTTGTACTTATCTAAAAATATTAATGCTATGGCGCTGGCGGTAAACAAGGACTTTAAACTTTACTATTCTATAGGCGAGGTGGCCGAGATGTTCGGAGTGACCGAGACGTTGCTGCGTTTCTGGGAGAAGCAGTTCCCGCAGATTGCTCCCCGCAAGAGCGGACGCAACATACGTCAGTATAGTAAGGACGATATCGAGGAAGTGCGTCTGGTGTACAATCTCGTGAAAGTGCGCGGCATGAAACTCGCCGCCGCCCGTGAAGCCTTGCGCAAGAACAGAACCGGAGAACAGCGCACGGCAGAAGTGTTGGAGCGCCTCAAGGCCATACGCGAGGAGCTCATGAAGATGAAACATGAGTTCGACCACATGGAGTGATATTTTGTGCATGAAAAAGTAATTATCTGCCTATATTAATAGTGTATATGCGCGAAGTGTTCTGCGGAATGCTTCGCGCAATTGTTTTCGCGTCTCTTGTTCAGTTGCGTGTGGATTGTTATGAGTCCGGTCCCGTCGAAAACCGGCAGAAGAGGGTTTTATAAAAAAACGACCTCGCAAAAAAATATTTTATTTTTTTACATGGTAAAAAAGTTCCCGCAGGAAATTGAAAATACAAAGGAGATAATCGAAAATATGTCTGAGATAATTCAAAATATCTCAGACATATTTTTTGCTACATATACACCTGTTGATTTTCAAGTACTTGGCGGGTGACCGTATTTGTCTGTAAAATATTAAAAACAGCATTGATTATATATGTATACGGTATTGTGTGGGGCCGCACGTCGGGAACCGCAACATTTACCTCTTGGATAATTAGAAACGGATACCGGAATCTCTGATTTATGGGCGGTGCAGGTATTATCAATCTCTTTCTCTGTATGATAAGGTATGAATTCACATTTAGTTTCCTCCCGAAAACGTTCTGTAAGAAGAAATGCTTTAGTTTTTGGGTAGTATTTACAAAAAATTATCGAAACCTTAATAAAAAGGTTGAAAAATATTCCTTTTAAAATGTAAATATATTTTTATATTTGCAGAGTGTGCAGGGTTTGTTTAATTTGAATAAAAACATATATTGGATTAACACATATCCTATTGCATGACATAAGAAATATTAATTAAAAAAATAACTGTATGAAAGCCTTATGTTCATTTAACAAGAATTTATGGAGGTTTTTTCTCTTGGTGTTGGTTGCTGCCGTGACAGCCTGTTCCGATAATATAGACGATTCGGATATATACACCTTTAAAGGAGAAACAATAACATCTTATCTTGAAAAGAGCGAAAACTTTACCGATTTCGCTTATATCCTGACGAGGGTGAAACTCAGCAAACGTTCAGAGTCGACAGTTTCGCAGCTTCTTTCAGCACGCGGAAACTACACTGTTTTCGCACCTACTAATGAGGCCGTGCAGTTTTATCTGGATTCGATTTTTCAGACTAAGAATTACGACATAACCCAGATTCCCGACTCGCTGGCCGAGTTTATAGCCCGCAATGCGATAATCGATTGCGGTGACGCTGCGGCATACGAAACAACCGATTTCTATATAGGAACGCTCGAAAGAACTAACATGGACGACCGTTACATAACTATCGATTTCGATACTCTGAGCGGAGGACGCCTTGCCACGATAATCAATAACTCGGCCCTGATAGTGCTTCCCGACGTGGAGGTTTACAACGGTTTCATTCACGGAGTGGATGAGGTGTTGAGTCTTTCGAGAGCAACGGTGCCGGCGCTTATAGAAGAGGCCGACAATCTGAAAATCTTCAATGAAATTCTCAAGCGGACGGGATGGGACGACTCCATGAAACTTTATCGTGATGAAGAGTATGAGGAAAATCATGAAGATCTCGGTCCAGATTTATCAGGAAACCTCGTGCTACAGAATCCGCCGCACCGGTATTACGGCTACACGGCCTTTGTCGAGACAGATAGCGTATTCCATGAAAAATGGGGCATACCCGAACCTGTAGTAAGGAACGGAATAGTACAAAATACGGACGAAATAATGGCCAGAATTACCGAACGCTGCCAGCAAGCCTATCCGCTTGCAACCGATCATGAGCTTACAAGCCCGAACAATGCCGTGAACCAGTTCGTTGCCTATCACCTGCTGCCCATGCGCCTTACGTGGGACAAACTCGTGGTGCATTACATTGAAATGGGCTATGGGTGGAACAATCCAAACACGTTGAGCATAAACGTATTCCAGTATTATGAGACGATGGGGCCGTATCGCCGTCTCATGAAACTGACCGAAGGCTCGCAGACCGATGGAAAACGCATCAACCGCCATGCAACATATGATACCGATACTTTCGATGAAATTGTGTGCGACCGTCCGGGTATCAATATCATGAACAGCAACGGTACAAACATAAGTAACGCGCTTAACGGCTTTTATTATCCTATTGATGATATTCTCGTTTACGACGAAGGGGTTCCCGGAGTGGTTCTTAACGAGCGTCTGCGCTGGGATGTCACCGAAATTCTTCCCGAAATGTCGACAAACGGTTTCCGTCGCCAGTCCGACAATACCCACCAGCCGTTTCCGCACGGATATTTTGACAATCTCGTATATTCGGAGGAAAGTCGTTGTATTTACCTGCCTTATTACAATACTGCAAGCCAGTCGAACTGGCAGGCCGACGAGTTCAACATCCGCGGGCAGTACGATCTTACGCTGCTGCTCCCGCCTGTGCCTAACGAAGGCACATACGAACTGCGCTTCTGCGCTCCGTCGAACACGGGATTCGGAATGGCCCAGTTCTATTTCGGTTCCGACAAGAACAATTTGCAGCCTGTGGGACTTCCTGTCGATCTGCGCATACCTCCCTCGAATCCGAACATAGGCTGGGAGCAGGACACCGAGGACGAGGAGCACAACAACACCAACGACAAGAACATGCGTAACCACGGTTACATGAAACCGCCAATGCATAACGGTATCGCACGAAGCGGCGCGCCTGTAGTAGAGTCTATGCGAAATACTACGACATACGCTGCCAACCTGCGAATGAGAAAGATAATATACACGGGAAATGTTTACCCGCAGCAAAAGTATTATGTGAGAATAAAGAGTCTTCTCACCAATCCGCAGGCCTGCTTCCTGCTCGACTACATAGAGTGGGTGCCGAAACATATTTACAATGGTCCTACTCCAGAAGACAAGTGGTGATTTATAGCCGTGGATACCTGCTGTTTTGAAGCAGTCACGGGTGGCGAAAAGAACGAAGTCCGAGATATTCTGAAATATCTCGGACTTCGTTCTTCCCAGTTTCAGGAAATTTTTTCCGGTCAGAAACGTCATTGTTACTGACAGCAGGCCGGCGGGGCAGGGCTCACCTGAAATAAGCGGAGAAGTGTTTGGATTGTAAGGAATCTGCAGGGACGAATTCAGGTTTAATCACGATTTTATGCCTTAAAGTATTCTGAACGAGAGAATATTGTTTCTGTAAAATCAGCGGTGCTTTTCCGTATGGTTTTGCAGACAAATACGGTCAGCGGTCAAGCACTTGAAAATCAGCAGGTGTATATATGGCGAAAAATATGTCTGAGATAATTTAAATTATCTCAGACATATTTTGAATTATCTCCCTTGTATTTTGAATTTGCTGCGGGAAGTTTTTTTCGTGTTCAAAAAAATATTTTTTTTCGAAAAGGTAGATTTCCGTATGAATATCTTCACACTGATTTTCTGTTGAGGCGGCTTTAGGACTAAGAGCAGGGATTTTATATTCTACCTGGATGCCTGTGCTGATGCCCATGCAGGCTTTTTCCTTTTTCACAACACGATTACTTTTATGTGTTCCTTGAGTCTGAACAGGCCGTTTCCGGCTCCTGCCTGCGTGTCGTCGATGAGCAATAATGTTTGTCGTCCGTCGGAAAGTCGTGGCCCTAAACACATTCCCTCGTAATTGGCGAAATTCATGTGCTGTATGTTCAGCTGTGTGGTAAAGTCGGCTATTTCTGCCTTTTCCATAAAATCGGAGGCGGGCAGTGACTGTATGTCTGTGTTTTCTTTGATAGTTTTTTCTGTGGCGGGAACCACCGAAAACAGGCGGCAGCGCACTTTTGCGCCGAAATATGATGAAGGGATGCGCACTTCGCGTTCGAGTACTATGATACGTCCGTCGGGCAGTGCTGTAATTGCTGAAACTCCTTGCAGGTGCAGGCGCCCGCCGTCTTTCATGGTGGGCGCTTCCATTGAGTAGGCGTATTGCGCAACGCACTGCAGCCTTTCGTTGAACGCCGCAAGGCGCAGGACGCGGCTTGCTTTGCCTCCGTCGCGCGGAAGGGCTCCTTCGGTCATCGTGTAGAACCGTTTTCCGGCGGAATGGTAGGTTAAGGCTTCGAAACCCATGTTCGGTTGTATGTTCTTGAGGGAGAACATTTCAGGCGCATCGAACTGTCTGCCCGTAGGGATACCGAGGGTGTCGTACTCCATTATAATCTGGTCAGCCTCGCCGCTTATGAAAAGCGTTCCGTCTTCGGGGAAGTAGCATATCCCTTCTTCGTCGCGCGGGAAATGCGGGCGGAAGCCGCGTAGTGTGTCGGCACTGACGCGAAGCACTTTTCCGGTAACGGTGTCGATGTCGATTGCGAATATCCTGAAACCGCTTGCTTCTTCCTTGTCGCTCACTACGGCGTAGCGGTTGCCCCAGATATGGGTTATGCCGCTGTAGTTGGCGGGAGTCACTCCCCATTTTCCGAGTTTCTGTTGTTTCAGAACTTCAGCTTTCTGTGCAAAGGCTGAAGAAACCGTTGCCAAGACGGTTGCAAATGCTATTGTGAGTATGCGGAGCATTTTATTGTTCGGTGTTTATTACGAAACCTTTGGCGCAGCCTATGAATTCGGGGGAGTACAGGCATTGCACAACGGCTGTGCCTGCTAGATATTTACCGGCGCGGTCTACGATATAGTCGCAGTAGAACGTGTGAACGCCTTTGCTCATCTGTTCGAAGAAGAAGCCTTGTGATGCGTCGCGAACGGCGTAGTAATAAGCCTCGCCATTGTTGAATGTGTAGCCCGAAGTCTGTTTTACGGGCTCGAAGCATGCCGGACGAGCGTCTTGCAGGCTTACGAAGTCGAAGTCGCGGCTTGCTGTCACGGTGTAGCGCACCCGTATGCGGTCGCCTATTCGCGGCACGGCGTTTTTAGGCATTGTTTCGTATCGGCCGTTGCGTTCGATGAGGTATGTGCGCTCTACCGTGAGTTCGTTGCCGCTGTTTATTGTTTCGGCAATGGGCACGAGAGCGCGGTAGTATATTCCTCCCCACGATATGCCGTCGTCATTTTTGGTTATGACGAGTTTTACGGGCTTTGCTTTTGTTGCGTCAAGGTCGTAGTCGGCGCGTATGTAGCCGAGCGTTTCTCCGGCCTGCGCGCCGGCGGCTGTCATGTCCGATGTCTTGCCTTTTTTGAAAATAAGTTCGGCCTTTTCGGGCATTGTGGTCTTGAAATGCAGCATGCCGCTTGTGCTGTCGGCTTCGAGCAGCAGTGCGTAAACCGCGTCGACTGTATTACGCTCGTTGTCCCACGACTGAGTGCGCTTTTCCTGTATGAGCCACGTGAGCATTTGCTGCAGTGTTTCCTTGTCTGACGGATTTATAAGTCGCAGCGCCTCTATTGCAGCCACGTGAGTGGGAATTTTGTAGCTGTCATACGTATTTTTGGCGAGATTGGTGTCGAAATATCGTCCCATTCCAGTTTTTTCGACTGTATATTCCATGAGACTTTGCAATGTGGTGCGTGCTTCCTGCTTGTGACCGGCTGCCGAGAGTATCTCGGCGGTCAGAGCCTTGTAGTACATGTCGTACGAAACAGGATTCTTTATGAGAATTCCCAACAAATAGCGTTGGTTGTCGCTTGCCGTAGACGACAGCTTACGGCCTGAACGGCGCAGAATGTCGAGATAGGTTATTAGGTCGTTGTCGATTCTGTTTATTTTTATTCCTGTGCGCTCGAGTTCTTTCATCCTTTTTATTGTTCGGGCAACGTATTTGTCCATGTAGGAAATGCCTTTTGAAACAACTCCGGCAACAGATTTTTCGCCAGTTAGCATTTCGAGACGCACTAACATGTCGAGTACGCGGCCTGTAACGTAAATGTTCGATTGCATGCCTGGATACCAGCTCCAGCCACCGTCGCTTTGTTGCAACAGACTTAGGCGCTCTGATAAGTTACGCGCCCGCGCAGAGGAAGCGTCGTAATCGAACGCACGTGCGAGGTTGCGGCGACGTGCGCTGATGTCATTTGCTTCGGCTACCCACGGCGTTTCATTGAGTACTATGTTTTTCAGATCTTCATTGCGCAACAAGGCATTTTCTATAAGCGTATCGCCGCTTTGCTCCGACGCCCAGCGCTCGGCAGCTTTTGAGAGCTCTGGAGAAAGCCTGGCTATCATTTGTTCGAGCGTGGTGGCGTAGAATGCCGAGGCTATCGATACCGCATCGTCGTAGCGGGGTGTTGCTATGTCGGGCAACGCCTGTACAACGTACCAGAGCGGATTGGCCGTGTATTCGACGGTGAGGCGGCGGTTGCGGGCGTTGGGTGCAGTGTCGAGGAATTTGTCGGAGATGTTCGTTGTGTGTTCGCCGGCTCCCGACGCTGTGAACGCTATGGTGGAGATTTTCTCCGTCTCGTCCGAGAGAACAGGCAGATAGTGCTGTTCTCCGTCGGCGAATGTGCCTGCGTCGGCAGTTATTTTGCATATAAGCAGCGGATATTCCTTGCTTGTGGTGAAATTGAACGTCACTACTGTCTGCGAGTTGCCTGCCGAGGCGAATTTAATGCGTTGCTTTTCTATTATGGCTTCGGTCTTTGCGTCTTGCAGCACGAGATAGGCGTATCCTGTAAGACTTTTGGCTGTAAGATTGCTCACCGTAGCGGAAACAACGGCCTTGTCGCCGGCACGAAGATAGCGGGGAAGATTAGGTTGTACCATAAATTCTTTCGCAACTACGGTTGTCGTGTCGAGCATACCTATGTTCATCGTCTTTGTGTGCGCCAGAAGCTTGAAGTTCCAGCGTGTCATGCTTTCGGGAGCGGTGAAAGAGATTGACAATTGCCCTGTTTCGTCGGTTTTAAGCGTGGGGAAGAAAAATGCCGTTTCGGAAAAATTTTCCCGCGCCTTTATGTCGGGTATTTCTTCCGTTTCGTCTTCTTCTTTCTCTGTTCCGCCTGTTCCTTTTTCCGTTTCGCTGACTTTTTCCTCTGCTATTGACAGTCCCGCAATGCGGCCTTGCAGAGCTTCTGTCGCATCTCCGGCGGCGTATGTGTCTTTTACAGCCATCAAATCTTGTGTTGTCGATACGGTATTCAGTTGTTTTGCTTTCGAACTTGCGAATTTGATAGAAGAACGTATTCTTTTTACTTCCGAGAAATGCCCGTAGAATAAACTATTGTCGAAATCGTCGAACGCAAGTTCCTTTTCCGTGAGGAAAGTAAAGTTTTTCGAGTTGTAGATAGAGTTGGAATAATTGGTATATGCCCAACGAACATTGGGAGTGTAGCGATAAAATCCGAGTGAGGCGTCCCAATAATTTTTTGCGAACTTGTCGAGCGAGGCGTCATAGAGAGTGGCTACTGCAGATGCTTTGGCCGGACTTCCGTCGGGTTCGTAAACGTTTAGGTTCCATTCTTCCTTTTGCCCAGGCTGCAGACGATTGCGGAAAGTTGTCCATTTAAAATGCAGGCGTTTGTCGGGCTCTGGCTTGGTAAGGCGTACGGATTTGTTGTAAATCACGTCGTCGTGCATGAAACCGAACAGAACGGTTGCTCCGTCGCCATATTCTTCTTTGTAGCGGTATTTCATCGCGATAATCGTGTCGTTCAGAAGGATACGTTTGCTTTCGATTATTTTTTCGCTGTTTATTACGTCATAGAAAGCCACAATGTTTTTCAGAGATGAGCCTATTTGCACCGTTACATCGCTGTCTTCCGGCAGGGTGGAGGAGGAAGCATACATCCATGCCGGCGAATTGTCGGCGGGACGTTTGTCGTCGAGTGAGAATAAGGTGAATTTTGAGCGCAGAACGGTTGTGGAGTCGTCCTCTCCCTCTATTTTGGCTTCGAGCAGGTATATTCCCGATTCAAGTTCTTTCATTGCCGGAATGTTTTCGGATTTGTTGGACGTGAATTTGCTCGAAGCGCATTTTTCCGCGCCTTTATATATAATGTATTCTCCGTTTCGTTCTACGGGTTGTCCCGAAGCGTTGCGCAGCGAGAAATTTACGCGTGGCGGTGCGCTTTTGAGAATTTGTTTCGGCATGTCGGATGTAAGGAACAGGGACTTCTTTCCTGCCGTAACGCTTGCATTTGCAAACTGGCTTTCGCCGTCGGGAGAAGTTACGGTTATGTCGGCCACGAAGTTGTAGAAGGCGTTGTTTAAAGGTACAAGCGAACCTTCTTTCGCCGTTAGCGGAATGCGTATGCTGAAGTTTCCGTCTCTGTCGGTGCTGGTAGTGTCGCTGAATATGGAATTTTGGTTACTGCCCGCCGATCTCCAGTAATAATAATGTCGTTTTACGTTGTATACTACCTTTGCTCCCGATACGCCTACGCCGGTAAAGGTTACGGCGTTCCCTTTCACACTTACGGTATCGCCTAAGGTGTATCCGTTCTCGGGTTCGGAAGTCTTGATTTCGAATGTGGGACGTTTGTATTCCTCTACGCGGAATGTCCGGGTGTATTTGTTGTTGATGTTCACCGAGAAAGTTCCCGGCAGGCACGACTGTGGCAGCTCGAGGTCCGTTCCGAACGCTCCGTACTCGTCGCTTGTGATTTCGCGTGTGAGAATCGTCTGGTAATTGGCGTCGCGGAGCGTTACGGTGAGCTTTTCATCGTATAGCGTACCGAAAGAATCGCCGTCGCGCGTGTAGACTATGCCGCCGATGTGCACTTTCTGTCCCGGCCTGTACACGGCTCTGTCGGTAAATAGCCTGAACTGCGTGTTTTTGTTGTTTCTGTTATTGCCGGAGTTGTTTTCGCTAACGAAGGTGTTAAATCCTCTGATGTTGCAGCATTGCGAATATTTGTCGTCTTCCTTTACGGGGAAATATATCATGCGCCCTTTGTTTTGGGTATTGGCTATGATTATTTCGCCGTTGTTGCCGGCGGTGTAAGTTGACTGGATTTTGCGTTGGCCTCCGCTTTGGTTAAACGCCAAAACCTTTGCTCCCGATACGGGGTGTCCGCTTTGGGCGTCTACCACTACCATTCGGGTTTTGTTTCCTGGAATGGCGAGACTTATTATCCGCATATTGCTTACATACAGCAGTGTATAGGATTTTTGCGAGCGTCCGTCAACGGTCAATTCGGCAATGTAGACGCCTTTTTGCTTAGGCGTGATTTCTATCGAGTCGGTAATGCTGTCGTAGTCGTTTATTCGGTTGAGCGTTTTCGATACGGTGAATGACGGCTTCTGTACTTTTTTGCGCAGCTTGAGAATATCGTAGTTGTAAAGCGCCGCATCGCTGGCCGCGTAGGGCAGGCGGTAGAACGCAATGCTTATTTTGCTGGCGTTTACGGCTTCAAGGCGAACGTTATGGGCTTTTCCCTCCGGCAAGGTGCTTGTGCCGAAATATGCACGGCATTCTGGGCAGGTTATGGTGTTTATGATATTGCGCAGCACGGCAGAACGCGGATTTGCAGCGTATTTTTCCGCTCCTTTACGTGCGTATTCCAATCGCAGGCCTTTCGACTTACTGTCTGTTTCGAGTAACCGGCAGATACTTATGTAGGCTTCTACGGTGCATGTGCTTTCCGGATATTGTTTGATAAGCGTTTCGGCGGTTTTGAACCGGCTGTTGTCGGTTTGTTCCTCCGATATGTAGTAATAGTTCTCTTTTTCGTGGTTTATGGAGTCGAGAGTGGCAAGGACTATGGCGTCATTATTTGCGTCGTGGCGGTAATATTCTATGAATCCGTGCGACACAGTCCGGCGCAGTTCCTGGATTTCATCGGCCTCGGCTGATGAAAAGTTTATTCTGTCGAGCCCCTCTGTTACCTTGCGGCATACGAAATTGAATAAATCGTGCTTGAAGTATTTGCTGTCTGCTCCTTTTACGGTGGCGGGAATGAATTCGTCGGCGCGTCGTCCGTCGAAAATCTTCATGTCTTTCACAGCTGAGCGGTAATATTCCAGTGCTTTGTCGCCCTCCGACGGATCGTCGTAGCGTTGCTTGTCGCTGTGGAGCCGTGCCAGTACAAGGTTGAACAGTGCCTGCTCTATGGGGCGTTTTTCAAGCGCGGCGGTGCTGTCGAGCCGTGCAAGATAAGTCATTGCGCTGTCGGGAGCGATACGCTCGTGCAGCTGCAGCGACACTAATGCCGCTTTCAGCATTTGCCCGCTGTTGCCTTTGGCTAAGGCTTCATTGTAAATGGCCTGCGATTGCGCAAGCGCTGTTTTGGGGAGGTCTTTCGACATGGCTTTGTCGAATTCTTTCCACATCGACGAGTAATTCTGTGCGTAGGATAGGGTGCAAACGGTTGAAAGCAGAAATAAGAAAGCCGTTTTTTTCATAATCTTGTTCGTGTATCGGTTCTTAAGAATAACGCAAAGTAAGAACAAAATTCCGACACGTATCGCCAGAGCCTGTTTAAAAATATATAAATACACACCACACATTCTTTAAAGAACTTACGGCATGCAGAAAAAATTATCTCAGAGATGTTTGAACGATAGGCCTGTGCAGATAGATACTTGTCCGCGGAAAATCATCCATGAGAGATTTTTTATAAAATCAGCCTCTCACGAAAAAAAATAATTTTTTTACATGGTAAAAAAGTTCCCGCAGCAAATTGAAAATACAAGGGAGATAATCGAAAAT
>OHBJ01001595.1_pt1 | contig 15602 bp, 14 predicted proteins | sample 1577241 | NCBI WGS metagenome assembly OHBJ01 (sample SAMEA3541594, study PRJEB24748) | human gut metagenome | biome: human gut; feature: human-associated habitat; material: faeces | place: China | collected 2012
TGATTATCGGCTGTATTATTCCCCTACACGTGAAATGTCAATCGAAGAATATTTATGTCCTTCTGGGGCTTCTTATACCGTTGGGGTATAAAAACGAAGCATCATGGATTTAAAAGAATACAGATTGGGAATAATTTGGAAAGGTTCCCTTGGAATATTGTCCTTACTGTTAAAAAGAATAAATAAAAAGAAGAATGCCAATTGTACACTTTAGTTCTGCCGGCTGTTTGTTAGGATGCTGATAAACAGTAGGTAAACGGTGGGTGATTTGGCGTAAAGTGTAATATTTCGTCAGTTTTAGATGTCGTACTTTCGCACATTGCAATTTTGAATTGCAGGCGAAGGGCAACGTTTTTTCCCTATCTTAAATTAAAACCCCATTTTAACATGGATTTTAATGATTTGTGCTCTTTCTATTTTAACGTGCGCGAACAGCGTTGCATTGAAATGTCACTGGAAGAGTTTGTAAATTACATCTGCAACGGACGATGGAAATCGACGGTCGAGATGTATCACCGCCTAATGGCTGAGGGCGATAAGAGTAAAGCCAAAGAGTTGAAGAACAAACTGCCCGGCCTGGTGGTGGCGGGGTATTGCGAGGGAAGCCATGCATTGAAGAACCGCCGCACGTGGAGTGGGAATGCCATGTTTGATGTCGACCATACGCAGGGACGTACACAGGAGTTCCTGCAGAAGCTGAAGGCGGTGCCGTGGGTCGGGGCAGGTTGGCGAAGTGTATCGTACGATGGTCTGAAAGTGGTGGTGCGTATCGAGGCTGCAACAGTCGAAGAGTATGTGCAGGCTTATGCGGTGGTGGCGTGGCATATCGGCCGCGTGATTGATTTTCCGTGTGACATGAGTTGCAAGAATCCCACTCGTCCGTGTTATGCGTCGTATGACGAGGAAGCCTTCTGCAAGCCCGCTTTCGAGCTTTTCCCTTGGCGGGAATTCCTCAAGGAGCATCCCGATAAAGCGACGCAGATCATGGAGGAGCTGAAGGTGAGACCTGCCGCACCGGACAGCACGACAGGAACCGCTTCGGAATCTGCTTCGGAGTCTGTCTCGGAACCCCCGTCGGGCATCCTGCGCACCTTTTTTAATGACTTTCTGGCCCACAACGCTTTCATTCCCGGAGCAAAGAATGATTTCTTGCTCAAATTGGGTCGTATAGCCCGATATAAAGGACTGTCCGATAGTGAGTTGAGACAACTGGAAGCGTTGGCTGTGGAGCGTCTGAGCGATGCCGGGTGTCCGCCCGAAGATATCATCCCGAAAATGGATGCCGGATATCGTTATGTGGATAAAACCAAATTGTCTGATTATCAGCGTAATAATGCTAATGGTTGGGACCACAAGGACCAGGGACCATCTTTATGCTTTCCCGGTCCCGTGGGAGAGGCTGAAAAGGCTGAGAATGAGAAGCTTGAAGCGGACAAGCTCCATAAGAACGCTCCCCGCTTTCCGAAGTCGGTGTACGACGCTCTTCCCGACCTTCTTGTCCGTGGCTTGGAAGCAGCTCGAAGCAGCCGTGAAAAAGACCGTCTGCTGCTGGGGATGCTTGCCAATCTGAGTGCTTGTCTTCCCGGTGTGTGGATGAATTATGCCGACATGTGCTACACTCCTCATTTTTATGCGATGAGCCTTGCCGGTGCGGGGCGCGGCAAGGGGATTGTGACGCTCGGCTCTATTCTGCCCGATGCCGTTCAGCGCTATCTGGAAGACAAGAACAAGACGGTGCAGTCGGAGTATGACAAGAAGCAGTTGGCATGGGCGCTGGAAGAGCGTTTGGCCATTCAGGAGAAGCGTGTGCCCGACATCGACAAGCGTCCCGAGCCTCCGGTGAAGCGCATGCTCAAGATTTCGCCCAATATCTCGAAGAGTCAGTTGATTATTGCGCTTGAGGAGGCCGGTGCGCAAGGGGTGGTGATTAATGCTTCGGAGCTGGATATGCTTACCAATGCCATGAAGCAGGACTGCGGAAAGCATGATGATGTGCTTCGTGCCGCTTTTCACCACGAGGAGGCATCGTCTTATTATAAGACGGATAAGCGCATGGTGGTGGCGCATGTTCCTCATCTGGCATTGTGTCTTACGGGCACTCCTTCTCAGCTTCACCGTTTCATTTCGTCGTTGGAGAACGGTATGTACAGTCGTATGGCTTTTTATATCGGTGAGGGACGGTGGAAATGGATTTCGGCAGCTCCCGTGGAGGGTAGCACCGACCATGTGAAGCTGTTCAGGAAATTGAGTGAAGAGGTGCTTCGTATGTTTGTCTTTTTGTCCGGTTCGCCCACCGAGGTGTGTTTCACTCCCGGGCAGTGGGAGGAGCATACGCAGCGTTTCAGCAACGTTCTTCAGGAAGTGGTGAGTGAAGATGATGATTCGCATGGGGCGATTGTGTTTCGTCACGGGTTGATAGCGGCCCGCATAGCCATGGTGCTGACGGCGTTGCGCAAGTGTGAGCCGATGTGGAATGTGCAGCAGTGCCGGTGTACGGATGAGGATTTTCATACGGCAATGGATATGGTGAAAGTGTTGTTGGAGCACAGCTTGCTGTTGTCTACCACCGTGTCTGCCGTGGAGTCGGGCAAGGAACCCAAGCCGATGAAGAAGTTTTATCGCATACGTTCGGTACTGGCAAAGCTTCCCGAAAACTTCACTTATACGCAGTTGAAGGAGGGGGCCGTGGAACATGGAATACCTTCCAGTTCGCTTAAAAGATACCTTGTCCGTTTGCTTGAGATGCAAATCATTGAAAAAGAGGATGGTATGTATCATAAACTCTGTAAATCCTGGTCCGGAAACTCATAAAGGTGGGCCCTGGTCCCAGTGGTCCCAAAGTTAGATGTCATTATGTTGATAATCAGTATGTTGATTGTGAATCATATTGGAAATAACCGCAACCACCGGGAGGGCACCTGTGAAAGCCTCCGCTGCACCGTTTTTTTTGTTGGTTTGAGTGGGTGGATTTCTATGGTGTATGTGTGGGGTTCAGGGCAGACCTGTGTGTCTGCCCGATAGCATTCACCCTGAAAAAAGACCTTGATGTTCTCGAAAAACATCAAGGTCTTTTTCCCAAACATAATAGTTTTTTCCTGAAAGACGGAAGAGTTTTCCGGAAACACTTTAGTGCGTTTTTGTGCTGTTTTTCTTTCGCAGCTCTCTTTTCCGCTAAGGCTCTCCCAGGTATTTCACAATGATTTCCACCTCCTGTTTCAGGTAGCAATGGCGGTATTTGTTGTAGCCTGTGGCATTGAGTTCTTCCGTCAGGCGGGGGATACGCCGTATCCATCGATAAAGGTTCTGCAGGGCGGCTCCGGGTTCGCGTCCGGGGCAATAGAGTGACGCCAGTTCCGCCTTGTCGTAAGTGCGGATGGCGAATGTTTCTTCTTCTTTCTTCATTATTCTTACTATGATTATTTATTGTTCTTTAATGTAAATATAACAATAAAATCTCTGATTATCAAATGATTAATGAAGTTTGTTTCGACATGCTCCGTTCTTTTTTTTTGAGGGGGGGAGTTCCTTGTGGAGTAGATGGAATCTTCTCCGGCGGAACTCCGAATGGTCTCTGTTTTTTAAGTCTTTCTCATGGAAGATGAAGAAAGTAGGTTACAGAGATTCGATTTCTGTAAGGGAAAGGCCGGTGACTTGCATGATTTGCTCAGAGGTCATTCCCAAGGATTTCAGGTTGCGAGCCGTTTCAAATTTTTCTTCTCGACGTCCTTTCTCAATTCCTTTCTCAATCCCTTTCTCGATCCCTTTCTCAATCCCTTTTTCGATTCCTTTTTCAATCCCTTTCTCAAACCCTTTCTCGATCCCTTTCTCAAACCCTTCTTCAAACCCTTCTTCACTTCCTTTCTTTGCTGCATAGTCGATGGTAGCCAAATAATCACGATAGGCGTTTACACTGTTTTCATAGCGCACACGGTCTTCTTCGGAGAGAGAATGAACATCAACAATCTCTTCCAACTTCTCAAATACGGCTTTCTGAGCTTTAAAAGGCATACGATTTAATGTTTCCATGTTATTTAATACAAATATCCAACGTTCAAAATCCGTTTCGCACTCTGTTTCTGTCTTATTAAACAGGGGTAATGCGATAAAGATTTGCCTCAGTTTATCCGAAAACAATTTTCCGGTCTCACGGTCTGTCAATATAACATCGGTGCGCAACTTATGGTTCTCGTCCAACAGGAAATTGATGAAGAAGACTCCGTACACCGCTTTTATATCGAACTTCCAACTCTCTCCCTTCACGCCCTGACGGACAATGGCATGGGAAAGATAATACAGAGCACGTTCCTTGAAATAAACCTGGGAGCGGTTTTGCATCTCCACAATTATTTTCTCACCCGTGTCCGTGGTGCAGAAGATGTCGTAGATGGCAATACGCTCTCCCGGATAGATCGGCAACTGTTCATTGTTCAGAAAGGTAAGGTCGGTTATCACCCGTTCGCCCTCCAACAAATCATTTAAGAACTCGATTAGCAACTCCTTGGATACTTCCTGGCCGAATATTTTCTTGAAGCCGTAATCGGTGAACGGATTGATAAACTTTCCCATTATGTTTTTCTGTGTTTCTATAACGGACAAAGATAATGATTTATATGGAAAAGGCATTCGGTGCAGTCTGTTTTTTTAAGAGTGAGGTCGATGTTTCTCAAATGCTCTTGCTGAAAGCAAGTTTTCAAGACCATTCGTTACCTTTCTCCACCAATTCCGACGAAGCCCGACAATGGCTTCTCTCACCGTCGTATCTTTGTCATGTAATCACAGAGTAACCGGTGCTTGAGATTTCGAAGTTGTAAGTATAAATCATTAAAAATTAGAAGATTATGTCAAAGTCAGTATCTTATTCGGTCGTACCCCGTAAAAACCCGCAGGAACCCGAAGCGGGAGTACGTTTCTATGCCCAGGCTCAGGCCAGCGGCGATGTCACAGTCCGCGAGATGTCGGAACGAATTCAGAGAACCTGTACCGTGACACGTGCTGATGTGGCGGCAGTGCTCACGGCGTTGGAAGATGTGATTGTGGAGGCGCTGAGTGCAGGCGAGATTGTGCGCCTGGCGGATTTGGGCACGTTTCAGATTGGTGTGAGCGGCAAGGGGGCCGATTCGGAAGACAAGTATGATGTTTCCATGATTAACAAGGCGCGTATCAATTTCCGTCCCGGACTGGCGTTGAGCGGCATGCTGACGGCGCTGTCGTTCAGCAAGGTGAACAAGCTGCCTAAGAAGGAGGAGAAGAAGCCTGAAGAGGAAGTCTCCGGTGTAAACGAGGGCTAACCTCTGAGGGTGTGTCAAAACTGAACCGGTCTGTCAAATCGTCAACTGTAGGGGGAGGGGTTGCCTGCCCTTACCAACGTTTACGACCTTGGGAGTAATACACAAACAAGCTGTTTGGAGTGGGCGAACCTCGTCTCTACCGATGAAATGACAGCATTATAAACGTTTTGGCACATCCCTAAAAAAAGTTTCGGAATAGAGTTTTAATCGTTTTAAAAAGGAGGAAATATGAAAAACTTGATTATTAAGATTCTGGAGTGCATCATGCTGCTCCTCAGAGCCAAGAGAAGAAAGAATGAGAGAGATTAACCTGATTGTAGTCCACTGTTCCGCCACACGTGCGGACAGGGACTTTACTGAAAACGACTTGGAGGTGTGTCATCGGCATCGCGGATTCAATGGGGCGGGTTATCATTTCTATATCCGCAAGAATGGGGATATTAAGAATACGCGCCCCCTAGAGAAGCCGGGAGCACATGCGCTGGGCTACAATGCGCACAGCATCGGTATTTGTTATGAAGGCGGACTGGATGTCCGTTATCGTCCCGCAGATACGCGTACCGAATGGCAGAAACACTCTTTGAGGGTGCTTATCCGAACGTTGTTGATGGATTATCCCGGCTGCCGGGTGTGCGGACACCGGGATTTGAGTCCCGACCGCAACGGAGACGGACGCATCAGCCCCGAAGAGTGGGTGAAGGAATGTCCCTGTTTTGAGGTGACAAGTAAATTGTATGAGTAAAATATTTATATGATTTATCCGTAGATAAATGAAAATCCCTTCCCTTTGTGTTAAATAATTAACATTTTGGGGAAGGGATTTCTAGTTGTCTATTATGTAACTAAAAAATGAAGTATTATTTATTTACTTTTTTCATCGTATCCGTAACCGTAGCCATAGGTTCTACCATAGCCGTATTTGCCATATGTGCCGTATCCGTACTTTCCGGTTTTGATGTTTACATCATTGATGATGGTGCACAGGTTGGGCAACTTCTTATGGTCTCTCAGTTCGTTGATGAACAGATAGCCTGCTTTGGGTGTATAACCGGCACGGCATACGTAAATACTCATGTCTGCCACGCGCGAAATCAGTTGGGTGTCGGTCACCATACCGATGGGAGCGGTATCGAGTATCACATAGTCGAATTCCTTTTTCAACCGGTCGACAGCCTGTACCAGCGAGTCGCGTGCCACCAGTTCGGTCGGGTTGGGAGGGATGGCACCGCCGGGCAGGATGTACAGGTTGGGGGTGACATTGGACTGTTGCAGCAACGACATCAGGTCGGTGTGTTCCGGGTCGGCAAGGTAACGGGTGATACCGTCTTCCTTATGCGACATCTGGAAGGCTTTGTTCAGTCCCGGCTTGCGGATATCCAGCCCCACGATGACCACTTTCTTGCCCAGCAGGGCAAAGCTGATGGCAAGGTTGGCAGCCACAAATGATTTTCCTTCGCCACTGGTGGTAGAAGTGATTAACACCACCTTCTGATTGTTGCCCAACATATACTGCACGTTGGTACGGACATTGCGGAAGGTTTCGGCCATCATGTCGTTCTGGTTTTCGTGTACCACCACCGAACCTTCTTTCGGCATATTGTCTGATGCAGGAATATCGCCGATGATGGGTACGGTAGTCAGTTTCTCTACGTCCGAACGGTCTTCTATCTTGTATCTCAGCAGTTCGATGATATAAATGATGCCCACCGGGATGGCGATTCCCAAGACGAAGGCAATCAGGTAGATGAGTTTGCCTTTGGGAGAGACGGGGAGCAGACCTGCCTGTGCTTCGTCCACGATACGGGCGTTGTTGGCGGTAGAAGCCAGCGTAATGGCGTTCTCTTCGCGTTTCTGCAACAGCATGAGGTACAGTCCCGCCTTGATTTCCTGTTGGCGCGAGATGCTCACCAACTGGCGTTCCTGACCCGGTGCGCTGGTGATTCGTCCGGCGTATTTTCCTGCCTGGCGTTCAAGGTCGGCTTTGGTAATCATCAATCCTTTCTGCACACTCAGGATGGTGGTCTGCACGTTGCTGCGCATGGCACGGATGCTGGCGTCCAGGTTCACCACCACGGGGTTGCTTTCCGATGAGGTGCGGAGGAGGCGTTTGCGCTCCAGCAGCATTTCGTTGTAGCGGTTGATGAGTTCGGTCAGGCCGGTGTCTGTCAGACCCACGTTGACCGGCAATACCTCGTAGGCATGGTCGGGGTTATTGGCATACTCTGACAGGAATTGCACCAGACGGAGCTGGGTGCTGTTTTCGGCACGTTTCTTTTCGTATTCGGAGTTCTCGCTGAGTGCCAGTTGAGCGTCACTCTTCAGGTCGGTCAGTCCGGCATCTCGCTTGAAGGTTTCCAGCTCTTTTTCGGTGGTTCCCAGCTCTCCGTTGATGATTTTGATACGCTCGTCGATGAATTCGGCAGTCTTGCTTGCCACTTCGTTCTTATCGTCGTTGGCATCACGGTTATAGATTTCTATCAGCTTGTTGATGAAGTCCACGCCGCGTTGGGGACTGGTGTTCTCCAAAGAGATTTGGGCAATGGTTGTGGTCTTGGAGGTCGGTTCCACGGAAAGCGCATTGGCATATCCGTTTGCCATGATGCGCGGAGCTGCCACGGTGACGGTGATTTCCTGTTCCTTTTCAACGATTGCCGAGTCGCCGGGAGTAAAGCTGAACGTACCGTAAGGGGTAGTGAGCAGGGCAGGAAGTTTGTCGAAATCCTGTTTGAATTCCTGTTCGTCTATTTCCGTGCTGACACTCAGCTTTCCTCCGGGTTTCAGCACCACTTCAAGCACTGCTGCGCCATTGGGCAGTTTTTCTGCTTCTTCGGGGGTGAGCCACACTTTTACCGGTGTGTCTTTGTAAAGCTCTACAGGGCGGAGGTTCTCACGGGTTCTGTAGTTGATATACAGGTCCAGTTCCTCCACTACCTTTTTCAGCAGGGTACGTGAGTGCAGTACTTCCACTTCATTGTCGAAGTTGCTGGTGGACGAGTAAAAACCGAGGTCTTCCAAATCGCCCAGTCCGGTGCCGGCGCTGCTGTTTTTCTTGTTGTCTTTGATAATGACAGAGCCGGTAATGCTGTACACCGGTGTGGTGTAGTGCAGATAAATCCATCCTCCTATCAGGCATACCACAATGCTGGCAACAAACCATTTCCAGTGGATGAGGTATTTGAAGAAGAGGGCTTTGTAGTCTACCTGTTCTTCTTGTTCGGTATAAAGATCGTCGTATAAATTTTCTTTCATAATGAAATCGGGTTGTTTTATCGGGAAATAGTAACAATAAGGCTGGCAAGCGACACGAGTGTACCCACTACGGAGAACCAGATGGTGGTACTGTTACTGATGCCGGCGTTTTTGGCCTTGGTCTTATTGGGGGTGACGTAAATCACATCGTTTTGCTGCAAGTAATAATAGGGAGACAGCACAATGCTTGCATCGTTCAGGTTCAGAGGGATGATTTCACGGTGTCCCTGTGCATCTTCACGGATGAGCTTCACGTTGTCGCGTTGTCCGTAGATGGTCATATCGCCTGCCATGGCAAGTGCTTCAAACAGGTTTACTTTCTCGTTGGTGATAACAAAGCTGCCGGGTTTGGTCACTTCTCCCATCACGGAAATTTTATAGTTGGCCATGCGTACATTGACGATGGGTACTTCCGTGATGTAGGTTTTCAGCTTCTCTCTGATGAGGTTTTCGGCTTCGCTCTTGGTGAGTCCGCCGATGTGCAGGCTGCCCAGTACGGGGAAGTCGATATTGCCTTTGTTGTCTACCAGATATTGCTGCAATACGGGTTGGCTCGTCAGGCTTCTGTTTTGATTGCTGACGGCAGTGGCTACGGTCAGGTTGAATGGTGCTGCTGTTTCCGGGTCCGTAGTATTGACTGTGATGGTCAGCAAGTCCTTGGGCATGATGCGGGCATCATAGAGGGGAGTATTCTGGCCGGAAGTGTCCAGATACTCGGATGCTTGCAAGTATGGAACTTGTTTGTAGGCGGAACAGCTTGCCAATACGAAGGCAAGAAGAACCAGCAAGGCATAATTCATTTTTTTCATTTGTCTATTCGTTTTTTATGTTTTGTCTTTTTGGTTAATAAGCTTGTTTGTCTTTGTGGAGCACATTTGCCACGGTTTTATAAATAATGTAGAGGTCGAGCATGAATGTCCAGTGTTCCATGTACCAGATGTCTGCTTTTATGCGTCCTTCCATTTGGCTCAGTTCGCGTGTCTCTCCACGGAAACCGGTCACTTGCGCCCAGCCTGTGATGCCCGGTTTGATAAAGTGGCGCACCATATATTTATTGATAAGCTGCGAGTATTCTGCCGTATGTTTCAGCATGTGGGGGCGGGGACCGACAATGGACATATCGCCCAGCAGCACGTTGATGAACTGGGGAAGCTCGTCAATGTTGGTCTTGCGCATAAAGTTGCCGAACTTTGTCTTGCGGGGGTCGTTTAGCGTAGCCTGTATCTTGTCCGCATCTTTGTTCACTTTCATCGAACGGAATTTGTAACACCAGAATTCTTTGCCGTTCAGTCCGTTTCTTTTTTGTTTGAAGAAGATGGGGCCCGGCGAGGTAATCTTAATCACTGCGCTGACTATCAGGAAAATGACAGGGAACAGGGTGCAGAGGAATAAGAGTGAGAAAAAGAAGTCGAAGGTGCGCTTTATCAGCCTGTTTTCAAAACTGCTGAGAGGCTCTTCGTGCAACCGCAGGATAGGCACACTGCCTATCAGACCGAAGCTCATGCGGTGGTGAAGGTAGTTGCGCACATTGGGCACACTGTAGAAATGTACCAGATTGTTTTCGCAATAATTGATGACCGGCAGAATGCAATTGCCCATCGAGGATGGAAGACTGCAATAAAGCTGCTCCACACGATGCTGTTTCAAGTAGTCGATGGTTTCTTCGGGCTTGCCCAGATAAGGACAGGAGACCGGGAAATTTTCGTTGGGTACGGAATCGAAATAACCGATTACACGATATCCGCTGGTGGGGTCGTTGGTCATCTCATGATAAAGTTCCGTCATATTTTCTGTACTTCCCATATAGACTGCCGTGCGTGAGTTGCCTCCGCGTTTTCTGTATATTTTAAGGCAGGAACGGAAAGCCAGCCGGTAGCAAATAAGGCAAAGGGTGAACAACAGATAAAAAAGGATAAAAAAAGGATGGGAGTATTGACCGAAATCTGCCAATGTGAAAGTAGTCATGGACAGCAATATGAAATAAAACATATTGAGCAGATTGTGTTGCACAACCTGGTCGGCACGTACGCCGCGACGGTGCAGGATGATGCCTCTCGAAATGGTGCAGGCAAAATAGCACAAGCTGAAAAGAACCAAAATCTGAGGCAATGTTCCGTCAGATACTTTTTGTTCCAAACAGGTAGTCCATAATATATATTGTAAAACGAAAAGGACATCCAGAATGACTAAATCCCCAATAATGACTGCTGATTTTAAGGCTTTGTTAAATCTTTGAACCTGTATCATAATTTCACTCTTTATAAAATTCTTTTCTTATGTCTTTGAAGATCGTTCGGAGTAGTAATAATGCTGTGTTAGATAATATTTTTTATCAAAAGACTATCGCGAACGGTTGTAATTATATATATTGGCATAATCCCTTTTTTGTGGGGACAAAGTTATACATTATTAATTGTAATAACAAATTCTTCTTTGCTTTTTTTATATAAACGTTAATATTTTGATAATATTAAAAAATATTCTTTAGTACTTAGAAAATATAGAAAAAGTCTTGTGTTATAAAAGAAAACGGTGTTTTTATTTCATCGAAATTCAATTTATTCATAGATAAACGCTTGGAAGGCATTTGCTTTTTTACTTATCTTTGCAATTAGAAACTAACCATATAAAAACATGTTAATAGACCTATTAAAATCCTCTTATTTTTCGCTCTTCCTCATTGTGGCGTTGGGCTTTATGTTGGGAAGAATCAAGATTAAAGGGCTGTCGCTGGATGTGTCGGCTGTTATTTTCATTGCGTTGTTGTTCGGACATTTCGGTGTGATTATTCCCAAGGAGTTAGGAAACTTCGGTCTGGTGTTGTTTATCTTTACGATTGGTATACAGGCAGGCCCGGGATTTTTCGATTCTTTCAGGAGTAAGGGAAAGACACTGATTATTCTGACCGTACTCATTATTCTGTCAGCCGGACTGACGGCAGTGGGACTGAAATATGCGTTTGACATAGATACGCCCAGTGTGGTGGGCCTGATAGCGGGGGCATTGACCAGTACTCCGGGACTTGCGGTGGCTATCGACAGCACAAATTCGCCTTTGGCTTCCATTGCCTATGGTATCGCTTATCCGTTTGGTGTCATCGGTGTGATTCTGTTTGTGAAGTTGTTGCCGAAGATTATGCATGTGGATTTGGACAAGGAGGCGCGCAGGCTGGAAGCGGAGCGTCGCGGCAGTTTCCCCGAGCTGGGTACTTGCATCTTCCGTGTGACAAACCGTGCCGTATTCGGACGTACGCTGGCACAGATCAATGCGCGTGCCATGACAGGGGCAGTGGTGTCACGTGTGAAGCATGAAGAAAAAATTCTGATGCCGACAGCCGGAACGCTGTTGCAGGAAGGAGATTATGTGCAGGCGGTGGGCAGCGAAGAGTCGTTGCAGCAGTTTGCGGTGCTGGTGGGCGAACGCCGGGAAGGGGAGTTGCCGCTGGACCATACACAAGAGATAGAGTCATTGTTACTGACTAAGAAAGATATGATAAACAAGCAGTTGGGCGATTTGAACCTGCAACGAAATTTCAGTTGTACGGTAACTCGTATTCGCCGAAGCGGTATCGATCTTTCTCCATCGCCCGAACTGGAACTGAAGTTTGGTGACAAACTGATGGTGGTGGGCGAGAAGGAAGGACTGAGAGGCGTGGCACGCTTGCTGGGTAACAATGCCAAGCAGCTGTCCGATACGGACTTTTTCCCTATTGCCATGGGTATCGTGCTGGGCGTGTTGTTCGGCAAACTGAATCTTTCTTTCCCCGGCGGGCTTTCTTTTTCTCCGGGATTGACGGGAGGCGTGTTGATGGTGGCATTGGTGCTGAGTGCCGTAGGTAAGACAGGACCTGTCTTGTGGTCTATGTCCGGACCTGCCAACCAGTTATTGCGCCAATTGGGTTTACTGCTGTTCCTGGCAGAAGTGGGAACATCGGCAGGAAAGAACCTCGTGGCTACGTTTGAAGAAAGCGGTATGCTGCTGTTCGGAGTGGGAGCAGCCATTACCCTTGTACCTATGTTGGTAGCCGTTTTGGTGGGACGACTGGTGTTTAACATCAGTCTGCTGGACTTGTTGGGTACCATTACGGGCGGTATGACGAGTACACCGGGACTTGCCGCCGCCGATTCGATGGTGGACAGCAATATTCCGAGTGTGGCATACGCTACGGTATATCCGATTGCCATGGTGGTGCTGATACTCTTTATCCAGATTATCGCTTCTGCGGTATACTAGGAGATAAATAAAAATAAGATATGAAGGTTTTTTTTACGTTATTGTTTGTCTGGCTCCTCGGAAGTACGGCCTTGTGGGGACAGCCTGCCGATGTGGTATGGAACAGTCAGAGCCGGAATTCATCCGGCTCCATGCCTTGTGGCGGAGGAGATATCGGTATGAATGTGTGGGTAGAGGATGATGATGTCTTCTTCTATTTGTGTCGCAGCGGTTCGTTTGATGAGAACAACACGCTGCTGAAGCAGGGACGTTTCCGTATCCGGCTTACCCCCAATCCGTTTGCCGGCAGGAGTGATTTCCGCCAGACGCTTCATCTGAAAGACGGATATGTGTCCGTCACTACTCCGGTGGGGCAGATGCATATTTGGGCGGATGTGTTCCATCCTGTGGTGCATGTGGAGGTGGAAACCAAGGAAGTGACCTCCATGCGTGTCAGTTATGAAAGTTGGAGAACGGCAGACCGGGTGATGAGTCGCGAGGAAGGACTACAATGTTCTTATGCGGGAGAGTGGCCCGGAACGGTGGTCACCGCACACGATTCCATCCTGGTAGGAGAAGAGAACCTGACTTTTTTTCATCGAAATGCCTCGCATACCATTGTCGATGCTGTCATAAAGCAGCAAGGCCTGGAAAGCGAGGCTTCTCATTTATATAACCCGTTGAGAAATCTGATATTCGGAGGCCGCATTGCGGGTGATTTGATATTCAGCGGCACACGCCGGGGGCATTATTGCGGAACGGAGTATGAGGCATGGACATATAAAAGTAGGAAACCCGCCAACAGACAGTCTTTCAGAATCACCTTGCATGCGGTACAGACTCCTGTTGTGTCCGATTGGGAAGCCGGACTGGAGAAAACGGAAAAGGAACTGCATGCGGCAAAGGACAAAGAGGCGAGCCGCCGATGGTGGAATGAGTTTTGGCAGCGCAGTTTCGTGCGGGCGGAAGGAGAAGCGGCTCGTGCGGCACGCAACTATGATTTGTATCGCTATATGGCAGCTTGTAATGCATTCGGACAATGGCCGGCGAAGCCCGACGGAGGGCTGTTTACGTTCGATCCTTCGACAACGGGAGGTGAATCGCAACTCACACCTGACTACCGAAGGGGAGGGGCGGGTACGCTGACGGCACACGAGATGGCACTGGTATATTGGCCGATGCTGAAAAACGGAGATACCGACCTGATGAAGACCCTGTTTGAGTGTTATCGCCGTCTGCTGCCCACGGCGCAACTCCGTTCGCAGGTGTATTGGGGATATTCCGGGGTTTGTTTCAGTGAAGAGACGGAAAACTTCGGCTTGGTGAATCCGGCGGCGTACGGACTGAACCGTCCCGAAGGCTTTGATAAAGGGAGGGAATATCATCCTTCTTCGGAGTATGAATGGGACGGTGTGCTGGAGACGTGCCGCATGGTGCTGGACGCTGTAAGCTATGACAGTATGGGCATCAGCCGCTACATTCCCCTGATAGAGAGTTCGCTGAATTTCTTTGATGTTTATTATCGCGGCACGGCTGCCCGCCGGGGATACAGCGATTTGGACGGAAAAGGCAAGCTGGTTCTGTATCCGGCTTCGGCAGGGGCAACCTATAAGATGGCATATAATCCGTCGTCGACCATTGCCGCACTCCGTTCGGTGCTGGAGGCCTACGGACGTAAACCCGATATGCTGGCGCGTATTCCTTCCATTCCTTTGCGGACGGAGGAAGGAAAAGAGAGGATTCTTCCGGCTGAGGTGTGGGAACGGACAGGTGAGGCAGGTACGCCCCAGTTGTTCCCTGTCTTTCCGTGGAGAATATACGGAGTGGGCAGGGAAGGATTGGAAACAGCCCGTAACACGTATCTGTTTGACAGGGATGTGCAGAAGTGTCGTGCGCAGACCGGGGAGAAGCTGGACAATGTGTGGGCTGCCTGCCTGGGACTGACGGAACAGGCGTCCGAACTGACTTTGAAAAGACTCTCCGACGGTCCTTATCGTTTCCCGGCTTTCCGACAGACTAATGACGCGTGGACGCCTGATTTGAATGAAGGGAATGCCGGTATGATGGGGATGCAGGAGATGCTGTTGCAGGAGGTGAATGGAAAGATTTTGCTTTTTCCGGCATGGCCTCGCGGATGGGATGTGCACTTCAAACTGCATGCTCCGGGGCAGACCACCGTGGAAGCGGAATGGAGAGGTGAAAAACTGGTGAAGCTGACGGTGACTCCCAAAGAGCGGGAAAAAGATGTGGTAAACTGTTTGTAAAGCAGCATAAAAATGAAAGAAGGATGGCTTATTGCCATCCTCCTCCCAAAGCTTTATATAGTCTCACCATGGTGATTTGTTTGTCTCTGACGGCATTGCTCAAGCCAATCTGTGCGTCAAAATAACTACGCTGCGCATCGAGCACATCCAGATAGCCGATTACTCCGTTGATATATTGTAATTGCGCCAGTTCCATGTTTGTTTTGGAAGAGCGTTCCAACTGCAACCGTGATTCATAGATTTCCTTTATCTTGTTGAAGTCGACAATCGCATTACGGGCATCCTTGAAAGCAGTCAGTACGGATTTCTCATAATTGTAACACTCTTGTTCATAAGCGGCCTTTTTAGCCTTTACGATGGCGCGGTTCTTACCCATGGCAAAGATGGGACCGAGCAGATTGGCACTCAGGTAGTGGATGGGTGATTTCAGCAAGTCGGACATCTCTCCGCTTTCCAGCCCGTATTGAGCAGTGAGCGACAATTTCGGAAACATATTGGTATAGGCGATGCCTACAGCGGCATTGGCAGCTATCAGCCTTTGCTCTGCCTGACGCACATCGGGACGGCGTTCCAGCAAAGTGGAAGGCAT